>Ga0208304_10000183_pt1 | contig 37177 bp, 37 predicted proteins | sample ColrivemetaGS713_FD_187603 | JGI IMG/M metagenome (GOLD analysis project Ga0208304, IMG submission 187603) | Estuarine microbial communities from the Columbia River estuary - Flood tide ETM metaG S.713 (SPAdes) (version 2) | ecosystem: Environmental > Aquatic > Marine > Intertidal zone >... | reverse complement strand
GGAAGCAGACCTGTCGTGCCTCAATTCCAGGAGATGCCTCTTAAACTTGGCAGCGCACAGACGCTTCCTGAACCGCCGCCCTTGGGACGGCGGTTCTGGTTTTGAAAGGCCATCCCGACCGATGCCGCAACCAGTTCATAGATCAATCAGAATCTAGTTTGCTCTGATCTCGTCAAAGTAAACGCCGCTTCTGGGGTGCCAGTCCGGGGCCATAGCGGTGTTGCCCAGCAACATTCCAGCGTCCAGACTTACCAAGGCTTCTTCGTAGATCGGATCGCCGTTTGCCCGGTTGGTGGTGGTTCGAACGACCATTGCCGAATACCGACAGCCACCGATGGTGACCTTTGTTTTTCGAACGGTCCTGATTTCAATGCCCCCGCGATCAATCTCGTTTCCATTCACGATAATAGAGACCGGAAAACTGTAGGATCTGCCGGTTTTGCTGAGATCGGCCAGTTTTGCATCGTTGCTTATTCTTAGCTGAATATGGCTAGAAGCAGATTTTCTATCCACCGCGATGATGCCGTTCCAATAAGTCGTTGTTACACTCTCTATCGCGCCATTGCGGGACATTTCCCTTTCTTCGACGACCGTGCCGTCGCCTGAAATCGTGTTGGTCACCGCAAAATGCGGCTCATTGCGCACAAGGCTGAACGAATTCCCATTGGATAGGTCGATGCAGCCGGCAAAGGCTGGTGCCGCGAAACACGCGAACACAGCGATCTCGCCGAACTTGCAAAGACGCTGCAGGATCGATTTCGTCATTGCTTGCTTTACTCTTTATCGAACACAGACCCGACGAAAGTGTTTTTCGGTTTCGACTTAGCCATGCGACCTATCGAACGACACCCCTTAGGACCGCAGCAACCCCACGATGTCATAGGTCCGCTGCAGGATCGGCGTTGCGATTTCGCGGGCGCGTTCGGCACCACGGCCAAGGATGCGGTCGATTTCGGCCTTGTCGTCCATATAGCGCTTCATCTCGGTCGAAATCGGTGCCAGCTTTTCGACGGCCAGATCGGCCAGCGCGGGCTTGAACGTACCCCATCCTGCACCCGGATATTGGGCGATGACCTGTTCGGGGGTCATGTCCGACAGGGCGGCATAGATATCGACCAGATTTCGGGCCTCGGGGCGGTCCTTCAACCCTTCGACCGTTTCGGGCAGCGGTGCGGGGTCTGTTTTGGCCTTTTTGAACTTTTTGGCGATGGTATCCGCATCGTCGGTCATGTTGATCCGTTCCATGTCGGATTCGCCCGACTTGGACATCTTCTTGGTGCCGTCGCGCAGGTTCATCACCCGCATTGCGGGGCCTTCGATCACAGGTTTGGTTTCAGGAAAGAAATCCACCTTGAAATCGTGGTTGAACTTTTGCGCGATGTCGCGGGTCAGTTCCACATGCTGTTTCTGGTCTTCGCCCACGGGGACATGGGTGGCGTGATACAGCAGAATGTCTGCGGCCATCAGCGACGGATAGGCATAAAGGCCCAGCGACACCTTTTCGGCGTTGCTGCCTGCCTTGTCCTTGAACTGGGTCATCCGGTTCATCCAGCCAACACGCGCGACGCAGTTGAAAATCCAGCCCAGCTCAGCATGTTCGTGAACCTGACTTTGGTTGAACAGAACAGATTTTTCAGGATCGATCCCCGAGGCAAGGAACCCCGCCGCGACTTCGCGGGTGGCATCCTTTAGCTCGGCCGGATCCTGCCAGACCGTGATCGCGTGCAGGTCGACCACGCAATAGATCGTTTCAAAGCCGCCGCCCTGCATCTGCACAAAACGCTTGATCGCGCCAAGGTAGTTGCCAAGGGTAAGGTCGCCCGAAGGTTTGATGCCGGAAAACACGCGGGGCGTGAACTGGGTCTGGCTCATGTTCTTTTGGTCCTGGGTCTGGATTTTGGCTCTGGGCTGGCTTACCCATGCGCCAATGGCCCGTCAACCAGCGAGCGGGCCCTGTATGGGCAAAGGTAGGCAGATGTCGGACGAAGAACACCACTATGAACGTGCCGTAAACCCGTTGCCGGACGTTGTGATCGGGCTTGCGCTGATCATCGGCGTGATCGAAATCGTCCTGACGCTGGCAGGGCAGGGATGGATCGGCGGCCCCGCTGCCGTTGGGTGGCGGTCCAATATCCTGAATGCCTACGCCTTTTCCGCCGGAATACAGGACAGGGTTCTGGGGCTGGGCGATCTGTCGTTCAACATGCTGCGCCGCTATGTGACCTATGCCTTTGTCCATGCCTCGGTGACGCAGGCGGCCTTTGCGATCGTGATCATTCTGGCGCTTGGCAAATTCATTGGAGAGGCTTGGCGCCGCCAGTCGATCCTGATCGTTTTCTTCGCAGCCACGATTGCGGGCGCGGTTGTCTATGGCGCGATCACCCCGTCGAACTATCCGCTTTTCGGCGCCTATCCCGGTATCTATGGGATGATCGGGGCCTATACCTATCTGCTTTGGTTGCGGCTGGGCCAGGATGGCGGCCCCCGCTGGCGGGCCTTTGGTCTGATCGGCTTTTTCCTGCTGTTGCAGATCGTCTGGGCCTTGGCGATGCGACTGACAGTTGACCTTGGTTGGACCTCGCAGGACCCGACCCCCTATATGCTTTACGATGGGATCAGCGATCTGGGCGGCTTTGCGGTCGGGTTGGCGCTTTCGCCCATCTTGGGGCCGGGGGGCTGGTCGGTCTTTGTCGAAAGGCTGCGCCAGCGGTCGGATTGACCTAGCGGGCCTTGCGGCGAAACGCGCGGGCGAATTCCGACAGCCGGAACGCCCCGACCATCTGGCCGATCCCGAAATAGCCAAAGATCCCGATCCCGCATAGCAGGGCGAGCGCGCCATACCGCAGCGTCGCCATCCCCAGAAACGGGCTCAGGACGGTGGCCGCGAGCCATAGCAGCACCCCCATCAGAACCGACGCAAGGCAAATACGCCAGAACCGCCGGATGAACCGCTGGTCCAGTTGCGCGGCTTCGCCCATGTCGCGGGACAAAATCCACAACAGGGCAACCGTTGCCCAACCCGCCAGCGTCGTGCCGATCGCCGCTGCGATGAACCCGATATAGGGCGACAGGCCCAGCGCTAGCCCAGCATTCACCACCAGTGACAGCATCGCCAAATAGAACGGCCGCTTGGTGTCTTCGCGCGCAAAAAACAGCGGTTGCAGGTTCTTTTGCATCACAAATGCTGGCAGCCCGAGCCCGTAGACCGCCACCGCAATCGCCGTGTTCATCGTGTCATCGGGGCCAAAGGCCCCGCGTTCGAACAACACGCTGACAAGCGGCACGGGGATCACCATCAGGGCCACAGCCGCCGGGATAGTCAGCGCAAGCGATAGTTCACAAGCGCGGTTAAAGGCATCCCGCCCGCCAAGGGTATCCCCCGCCTGCAAACGGCGCGACAGATCCGGTAGCAGGACCACGCCGATGGCAATCCCCACCACCCCAAGCGGGAGCTGATAAAGCCGGTCCGCATACGACAGCCAAGCCACCGCCCCGTCAAAAAACGATGCGACCTGTCGGCCAACCAAAAGGTTGATCTGCACAATCCCGCCCGCCAGCGCTGCAGGGGCCGCAATGACCGCCAGACGCTTCAATTCCGGGGTCAGACGTGGCCGTCTTATCCGCAGGGTGAACCCCGCCCGACGCGCCGCCCACCAAACCAGCGCCATTTGGGCAAGACCGCCCAAAGGCACCGAAAAGGCCAGCGTATCGCCCACATGCAGACCTAAAAGTTGGTCCACCTCGACCCCGAGGCTGTCCGACGCAGGCCGCCCGAAAAAACCGCTGATTAAAACGGCCACGACAAACACGATATTGAGCAGCGCAGGCGCCGCCGCCGCTGCAAGAAAACGGCCCGTGGCATTCAGAACCCCCGACAAAAGCGCAGCAAGCGAGATGAACAGGATATAGGGAAAAGCCAAGCGCCCGTATTCCACCGCCAGCGGGAAACGTTCGTCGCCGGCAAAGCCCGATGCCATCATCCAAACCAGCGCGGGCATGAACAGAACACCCAGAATGGTAAAGATCGTCAGGACAAAGGCCAGACCGGTAAAGGCATCGTTGGCAAAGCCTTCGGGGTCATCGCCGCTTTCAAGTTTTTTGGAAAACAGCGGCACAAAGGCCATGTTGAACGCGCCTTCGGCAAAGAACCGGCGGAACATGTTCGGCAGGCTGAAGGCGACCAGAAACGCTTCGGCAACGGGGCCGGTGCCAAGATAGGCCGCGATCATGATGTCACGGACAAAGCCCAAGAGGCGCGACACAAGGGTCCAGGCGCCGACGGTGACAAAACCGGATACAAGTCGAATAGGTTTCAAAACGGATGCCGCCTGTCAAATGCTAGGGTCGGGCCCTTTTACGCCCAAGTCCCGTGCGGTGCCACGACAAAACCGTGCAGCTCCTGTGCAGAGCGGCGGTTATTCGCGGGCGCGTTGGGCACCCTGTTCAATTGCCTCGCGCAGTTTCTTTTCCAGCGCGGTGCGCTTTGATTCCGAATGGAATTTCAGCCCGAACATGTCTTTGACATAGAAACTGTCGACCACCTGTTCGCCAAAGGTCGCGATGACAGCACTGGCGATATAGACGTTATTGTTGGCCAGCGTGCGCGTCAGGTCGTGCAGCAGACCGGGGCGGTCGCGGGTGTCGACTTCGATGATCGTATAGATATCCGACCCTTCATTATCAAAGGTGATCGACGTTGCGACACGAAATGCCCGTTCGCGTTTCTTGATCTTGTCGCGGTCTTTAAGGGCGTCACGGGCGACGACCTCGCCCTTGAGCGTCCGCACGATCATCTGGCGCAGGCGGGGCAGGCGCGATTCTTCAAAAGGATGGCCGTCGGCATCCTGAATCCAGAAAATCGCGGTGGCGAAACCGTCCTTGGATGTATAGGTCCGCGCGTCCACCACGTTTGCGCCGACCAGTGCCAAGGCGCCCGTCATCCGGCTGAACAGCCCGGGATGGTCGGCCATGGCAAAGCAGGCGCGGGTGGCGTCGCGGTCGGTGTCGGGGACCAGATCGATCCGGATTTCATCGTCCGGTAGATTGCGCAGCAGCCGCGCGAAAACTTGATGGGCGACGTTCGGCAAACCCTGCCAATAGGGCCCATAATGGCGGCTTGTTTCTGCACGCAGGTCTTTCTGGTCCCAGTCGGGCAGGGCATCGCGCAGGGCCTTTTTCGCCTCGGCCTCGCGGGTGTCGCGGTTCAGGTCCTCTAATCCGGTTTCAAGCGCGGTGCGGGTCGCTTTGTATAGACCGCGCAACAACATGGCCTTCCAGTTGTTCCACGTTCCGGGGCCGACGCCGCGAATGTCACAGACCGTCAGAACGGTCAGCAGGTCCAGCCGTTCCACGGATTTGACCGCCTTGGCGAAATCGCGAACCGTGCGGGGGTCGGCGATATCGCGCTTTTGCGCCATGTCGGACATCAACAGATGATATCGGACCAGCCATTCGGCGGTTTCGGCCTCTTTCTTGTTCAGGCCCAGCCGAGGTGCGACTTTGCGGGTGATCTGCGCGCCCAGAACCGAGTGATCCTCGATCCGCCCTTTGCCGATATCATGCAACAATAGCGCGACATATAGAACTTTGCGGTTCACCCCGTTCTTGAGAATGCCCGACGCAACAGGGAGTTCCTCGACCAGTTCCTCGCGTTCGATTTTCGCAAGGGTCGAGATGCATTGGATGATATGTTCGTCCACGGTGTAGTGGTGATACATGTTGAACTGCATCATCGCGACGATCGGCGCGAATTCCGGCAGGAAAGCCGCCAGAACGCCCAGTTCGTTCATCCGCCGCAGCGCCCGTTCGGGGTTACCATGTTTCAGCAAAAGGTCGATGAATATCTGGATGGCACCTTTGTCTTCGCGGACGTCTGCATCGATCAGATGCAAATTCGCGGCCAAAAGGCGCATCGCATCGGGATGCAGCAAGGTGCCGGTGCGCAGAGCCTCTTCAAAGATGCCCAGCATATTCACCGGTTCTGCAAAGAACGCCTTTTCATCGGCGACGGTCAGGCGGTTTTGCTTGATCGTATAGGGGGCCCGCGCCTTTTTCCGCCGCGCCAAAAGGCGGGTCAGCATGGGTTCGGCCTTTTTGTGGTCGGTTTCCAGCGAGGTCAGGAAAATGCGGGTCAATTCGCCGACGCGGGTCGCGTGGCGGAAATAGTCTTGCATGAAATGTTCGACCGCCCGCCGCCCGCCGTGATCGGTGTAACCCATCCGCGCGGCAACCTCGACCTGAAGGTCAAAGGTAAGCTGGTCCATCGCGCGCGCCGTGATCAGGTGCAGATGACAGCGGACCGCCCAAAGAAAATCCTCGGCTTTGACAAAGGTGGCGTATTCATCTGCGGTGAACATGCCCTTGCCGACAAGCTCCTTGGCCTCGCGCACGCCATTGACGTATTTGGCGATCCAATACAGCGATTGCAGGTCGCGCAGACCGCCCTTGCCCTCTTTCACGTTCGGTTCAACGACATAGCGCTGGCCGCCTTGCTTGCGGTGGCGTTCTGCACGTTCGGCAAGCTTTGCCTCGATGAATTCACCCGCAGTAGATTTGAATAATTCGGTCCACAATTTGGCACGCAGGCTGGCCGCCAAGTCCACGTCGCCGGCGAGGAAACGGTATTCTACAAGGCTGGTTCGAATGGTGAAATCTTCGCGGGCCAAGCGCAGGCAATCCTTGATCGTCCGGCTTGCGTGACCGACCTTTAGCCGCAAATCCCACAGGATATAGAGCATGGATTCGATCAGGCTCTCGGCCCAAGGGGTGATCTTGTAGGGGGTCAGGAACAGCAAATCGACGTCTGACGCTGGCGCCATTTCCCCGCGTCCATAGCCCCCCACGGCCACGAGCGCGATCTTTTCGCCTTCGGTCGGATTGGCCAGCGGATGGAGCCGCGTTTGTGCTACATCCAAGACCATTGTCACGATCTGGTCGGTCAGCCAGCTATAGGCGCGGATGACGGGGCGCGATACCGCGGGATTTTGTGCAAATGCCGCTTCGATTGCCTCTGTGCCTTTGGCGCGGGCCTGGGACAGGACCTGCACCGTCGCGGCACGCACCTCCATTTCGGAACTCGCGCCCTTTAACGCCTCTTCCAGTGCCGCAGCCACTACCTGCCGGTCAAAAATATGCAGAGCCGGACAACATAGGTCGTCCGGCCCCAAGACCGCAGCTTCGGTCACGTCTTGAACCTTAGAAGCCAGCGCCGCCCCCGAAACTTCTGGGGGCCGGATCAAGGATCACAACCTGATTGTTCCGGATCGTTGCCACAGCAAGGCCGCGTTGGTTGGTGCCATCGGACAACAGGCGGAAAATGCCCGAGGTTCCTTGGAACCCTTGCGGGGCGGTCAGCGCCTGCGCGCTCAGCGCATTGCGATTGCCTGACGCGACCAATGCCCCAATTGCCGCGATACCATCATAGGCGAGACCTGCCAGCGGATGTGGCGAAGACCCATATGCCGCTGCATAGCGGCTTTCGAATTGCGCGGTCATTTGGGTGTCGGGCATTGCAAACAGGCCCTCCTGAAGACCGGGCAGGGCCAGCGCCTGCGGGGCAGCGTCCCAACGGGTTAGACCGACATAGCGGACCGACGCCGGGTTGACCCCACGTTCGGGCAGAACCGTCGCAAGGATCGGTAGGTCGGCATTGACGCCCGCGGTCATGAACACAGCTTCGGCCCCGCCAGCGCGCACGCTATTCGCGATTCCGTTGGCATTATCGATAATCCCCTGCTGAGACAGCGGGTAGCCCTGCACACCTACAACCGACCCACCGTTATTACGCACCGCGTTTGCGATGGCATCGCGGCCGACATTGCCTTGCAGGTCGTCCGAATGGGCGATCACAAACCGATCAATGCCCTGACGGACAGAGTAGCTGACAAGCCGGTTTGCGGTGTTCTGGAATGTCGGCCCAAGGACAAACACGTTGCGTCCAGCGATCGACGCATTGTTGGTAAAGGCCAGAACGTTCACACCTCTGTCGGCAACAGCGATGCCAGCGGCATTCGCGGCCTCTGCGTAGAGCGGGCCGATCAGGATTTGTGCCCCTTCGTTTACAGCAGTCGTCGCTGCCGCGGCGGCCTGAGCGGCATTGCCGCCGGTGCTATAGACCCGCAGTTCAATCTGGACGTTGCCGAGGTCTGAAATTGCCAGCCGTGCTGCGTTTTCAAGGTTCTGCGCAAGGAAGCTATCCGACGAATCGCCAGACCCACTGGGAACCAGCAGCCCGACTTTCACCGCTTGCCCTGCAGGCGTCGACGGACCAGAGGCACCGCCACCACCCATGGCGACGGGGTCACAAGCGGCTGCAAACAGTATGCCAAATAAGGCAAAAAGCCTGATTACGGCCTTGCGGGCGGCGGACAAACGGGCAAACATCGACACTCTTATTTCCTCTCAATGCACAGTCGGGGCGCCTTGACCCGCAGATGCGGTAGGCCTCGGTTACGGGGTCATAATAGGCGAGGCTGACGAAGGGTCTAGGTATGAAATTTGATCAAAGGCCTTTGTCGGCGGGACTTTACTTTGTTGCGACTCCAATCGGAACGGCCCGCGACATTACTCTGCGCGGACTCGACATCCTTAATTCTGCCGATCTGATCGCGGCCGAGGATACCCGCACCGCCCGCAAACTGATGGAACTGCATGGCGTTCCACTGGGGCAACGACAGGTTATCGCCTACCATGACCATAGCGGGCAGCCCGCCGCCACACGCATTGCCGACGCGATCCGCGCAGGTCAATCGGTCGCCTATGTGTCCGAGGCCGGAACCCCGTTGGTCGCTGATCCGGGGTATGAATTGGGGCGGGCCGTGATCGAGGCGGGGTTGCCTGTCACCGCCGCGCCGGGGCCTTCGGCTGTTCTGGCGGCCCTGACAGTGTCGGGCCTGCCGACTGACCGGTTCCTGTTCATCGGGTTCCTGCCCTCTGGCAAGGTCCAGCGAGAGACCGAAATCGCCAACTTGCGGGATCTGCCCTTTACGCTGGTTTTCTATGAATCGCCAAAACGCGTTCAGGAAATGTTAAATTCCCTGCGCGACATATTGGGCGGTGATCGTTCGGTCGCGGTATGCCGCGAATTGACCAAGAAATTCGAAGAGGTCACGCGCGGCACGCTGGATCAGGTTGCGGCAATTTATGACGAAAAATCGGTAAAAGGCGAATTGGTTGTCGTGGTTGGGCGGTCGGGTGCAGTTGAAGTGTCCGACACCGATGTCGAAACGGCCCTGCGCGAAGCGATGACAACCATGCGGGTCAAAGATGCCGCGACAGTGGTTGCCGGTGCCTTGGGGTTGCCACGCAGACAAGTTTACCAAATCGCGCTCGCGATGGAAAAGGATAGCTAACAATGACCAATCCCGTGCCGCCACATGAAACCGTCTTGGTTTCACAGGCAGCACAGGCGCGCAAATCGCGCGGGGCCAAGGCCTATTTTTCTGGTCTGGCGGCCGAGGATCAGGTCGCAGCAACCTATGAACGGGCCAATATGCCCATCGTTTTGCGCCGCTGGCGTGGCAAAGGCGGCGAGATTGATCTGATTGCCCGCGATGGTTCGGCCTTTGTGTTTGTCGAAGTAAAACAAAGCCGGACCCATGATCGTGCAGCGACCCATCTGCGACCCGCCCAATTGCGCAGGCTTTGGGCGAGTGCCGAGGAATTTCTAGCCCTGACACCGCGCGGTTCCCTGAGCGAGGTGCGGTTCGATCTTGCTTTGGTTGACGGACAGGGAAAGATCGAAATCATCCGCAATATTTTCCAGTAATTCCTGTTAATTGTAGGGATTGGTGGATTTATTTGCTGCTGCCATTGCGCCACAGGGCATCCTGCGCCATTTATTGGATAGCTTTTGCAGGAGCCCTTGATGACTTTGAAAGTCGCTATCCAGATGGACCCGATCGGTCCGATCAATATTGACGCTGACAGCACATTCCGCATCGCGGAAGAGGCGCAAAAGCGGGGCCATAGCCTGTTTTATTACACCCCCGACAAGCTCGCCTATCAGGAAGGCCGGGTTACAGCACGGGGCTGGCCTCTGACTGTCCGTCGGGTCAAAGGCGACCATTTCGAACTGGGCGAAGAAACCGAGGTCGATCTTTCGACGTTCGATGTCGTCTGGCTGCGGCAAGACCCGCCCTTTGACATGGGCTATATCACGACGACCCATATTCTTGACCGGATCCACCCCGATACATTGGTGGTCAATGATCCCTTTTGGGTGCGCAATTACCCCGAAAAACTGTTGGTCCTGAATTTTCCGGACTTGACCCCGCCGACAGCTATCGCACGCGATCTGGCGACGTTGCGCGCATTTCGGGAACGGCACGGCGATGTTATCCTCAAACCACTCTACGGTAATGGCGGCGCCGGCGTGTTCAAGCTCGCGCAGGGGGACGGGAACCTTGCGTCGCTGCATGAACTGTTTTCGGGCATCAACCGCGAACCCCTGATTATGCAAAAATTCCTACCCGCGGTAAGCAAGGGCGACAAACGCGTGATCCTTGTCGACGGCGAACCTGTCGGCGCGATCAACCGGGTTCCGGCCAGTGGCGAAACCCGTTCGAACATGCACGTTGGTGGACGCCCCGAAAAAATCGGCCTGACCGACCGCGACCGCGAGATTTGCGCGCGTATCGGCCCGCTGCTGCGCGAAAAGGGCCAGATTTTTGTCGGGATCGATGTGATCGGCGACTGGCTGACCGAAATCAATGTGACGTCGCCCACGGGTATTCAGGAATTGGAACGCTTTGAAGGACGGAACATTGCAGAATTGATCTGGCTGGCGATTGAACGCCGCCGACAACTTTGACCTCGCTCCGGCTCAGACTTTATTCCATCGGGGCGCGGATGTTTGTGCGTCCGCTCTTTAGTGTCGCAGATAATCCTGACGAAATCGAAAAGCGTATGAAACGTATGGTGCGCCACACCTCGCGCGTGCTCCCCGGCAGTTTGGTATTGCCGCGCAATCTGGGTGGGCGTCCCGGGCTCTGGGTTTCCGCAGCGGGGAGCGACCCTTCGCGTGTCATTCTGTATTTCCACGGCGGTGCCTATTTCGCGGGCAGCAGCGCGATGTACGCAGCACTTGCCGCACGGCTGTCGCGTTACGGTAAGGCGCCGGTGTTCATGCAGGATTATCGCCTCGCACCCAAACACCGCTTTCCCGCAGCGTTCAAAGATGCGCTATCGGCATGGTATGATTTGATCGAACGCGGCTATTCGCCGGACCGGATCATTATTGGCGGGGACAGCGCAGGTGGTGGGCTTGCGTTGGCGGTTCTGGCCCATATCCTCGCACGGGGCGAAAAGCCCGCGGGCGCGTTTGCATTTTCGCCTTGGACAGATCTGACAATGTCAGGTCAAAGCGTCACGACCAACGCAGAATATGATGCCGTCATACCTGCCGATCGTATGCAGGATGCGGCTGATCTTTATCTAGATGGATATTCGTCCCACGATCCGGGCGCGTCTCCGCATTTTGCGGAATTCGACGATCCTCCGCCTGTCCTTTTGCATGTCGGGTCGCCCGAAGTTCTAGAAGATGATTCCGTTCGCATGGCCGAAAAATTGAGGGCCGCCGGGGGCGAGGTGACGTTCCGCAAATGGGAAAATGCGCCCCATGTGCACCACTTGGCCGAGGGCTGGGTGCCAGAGGCACGCGCCGCCCTACGCGAAGCTGGCGCCTTTATTCAGACCTCGTTCGCAGCGGCCAGGCGGTAACCGACGGCTTCGGCGATGTGGGGCTTGCCGACGTCCGTGTCGCCCGCAAGGTCCGCAATCGTCCGCGCAACCCGTAGCACCCGATGATATCCCCGCGCGGTTAGCCCGAACCGTTCCGCGACCCGCACCAACAAAGCCCGACCTTCGCTGTCGGGCGTTGCGATCTGCTCTAGCAACTGGCCTTCCATATCCGCATTTACCCTGACTTGGGGGTGGTCCTTGAAGCGGTTGGTTTGAATATCGCGCGCGGCCTGAACCCGCGACGCCACATCGGCCGATGTGTCGCCCGAAGGGGGCAAATCTAGGTCGCTATATTCCACCGGCGGCACATCAACCCGCAAATCGAACCGGTCCATCAAGGGCCCCGAGATTCGTCCCAAATAATCCTCGCCGCAGTTTGGCGCGCGATTACAGGCGCGGACGGGGTCTGTCAGATAGCCGCATTTGCAGGGGTTGGCCGCTGCAACCAGCAGAAACCGACAGGGGTAACGGATGTGCGCGTTGGCGCGGGCAACAACGACCTCGCCTGTTTCGACGGGTTGGCGCAGTGTTTCCAACACGGTTCGGGGAAACTCCGGAAACTCGTCCATGAACAGAACGCCATTGTGCGCAAGGCTGATTTCCCCCGGCTTTGCGCCACGCCCGCCGCCGACGATGGCTGCCATTGACGCGGTGTGATGCGGTTCGCGAAAAGGTCTGCTGCGGCTGATCCCGCCTTCGTCCAACAGCCCCGACAGCGAATGGATCATGGATGTTTCCAAGGCTTCGGTCGGGGAAAGCGGCGGCAGAATGCCCGGAATGCGCGCCGCCAACATGGATTTGCCAGACCCCGGTGTGCCGACCATCATCATGTGATGCCGCCCCGCCGCCGCAATTTCGAGCGCACGTTTCGCCCGTTCCTGCCCTTTGACATCTCGCAGGTCGCGATGGGTCGGGTCGCGGGTGACTTCACCGGGGGCCGAGGCAGGGATCGGTTGTTGCCCTGTCAGGTGCCGGATCGCGATGGCGAGGGTCGCTGGCGCATAGACATCCGTCGCCCCGACCCATGCGGCCTCTGCCCCACAGGATTTCGGGCAGACCAGCTTTTTCCCTTCAGTCGCGGCCAACATCGCAGCGGGCAAGGCCCCGATCACCGGCACCAGGGTTCCATCCAGCGAAAGCTCCCCCAAGGCGACGATCCCTTCGACCTCTTCCCGTGGCAGGATTTCCAGCGCCGCCAAAAGGGCCAGGGCGATCGGCAGGTCGAAATGCGATCCTTCCTTTGGCATATCAGCAGGGGACAGGTTAACGGTGATCCGTTTTGACGGCAGCGCGATGGTCATCGCAGTCAGCGCCGCGCGCACCCTTTCACGGGCCTCGGACACAGCTTTGTCCGGCAGTCCCACGATGGAAAAGGCGGGCATGCCGGGGGTCACGGCGCATTGCACCTCGACCAATCGGGCCTCGACCCCTTCAAAGGCAACCGTATAGGCAAGCGCTGTCATGATCTGTCCCGTGAAACCCTCAAAAGATGGTTAACGGGACAGTGGTTTAAGAGAAGTTAACGATCCAGCAAGGCCATGAATTTTGGCCATGCGGCGGGGTCGGCGACGGTTTTGTCGCGGCAGAATGCATTGCAGAATCCAAAGATGCGCCCGTCGATCTGTGCAAGGTGGGTAACCGGTTTGCCCGAATAGGGGCAGGTCGCATTTTCGGCTGTTCCGCTATCCACCGCTTGCGCAGCAATGGGTTCTGGGCCGGGCCAAGGCCGCGTCGGCCAGTCGCGTTTGTATTGCGGCAGGTCGGGCAGATCGACAAGACCCATGGCCCGCCACCGACGAAACGACGGATGCGCCAGATGCGCCGCGACATAGGCGGCTGACACCGGCCCGACCGGCAGGTTGTGTCCGGCGATGCGGGCGGCCACGGGTGCGAACATCGCATCCGCCACAGAATAGTCGCCACAAAGCCAAGGCCCCGTTGCCCCTGTTTGTTCCCGCGCCCAGGCCCAGATGGTTTCCAGCCGCGCAAGGTCGGCCAGAACGGCGGCCGTCGGTGCGCAATCAGTGTAGCTGAGCCTGAGGTTCATCGCGCAATGGCTGCGCAACGCGGTAAAACCTGCGTGCATTTCCGCCGCGACCGTCCGCGCGATGGCGCGGGCCTTGGGGTCACTTGGCCACAGTCCGGCATCTGGGTGGCGACTGGCCAATTCTTCGGCAATGGCAAGGCTTTCGGTGACAACCACCCCGTCAGGTGTTTTCATCGTGGGCGCGGTTCTGGCAGGGCCATAATCCCTGAGCATGTGCGGCAATTCATCGGAATAGAGCCGCGCAAGATGGGTTTTGACCGGAATTCCGAATGCATCAAAGAACAGCCAGCCGCGCAGGGACCAGCTCGAATATCCACGGTCACCGATCACAAGGTCATATGTCATGGCGCTGCCTTTTCTGTTTCAGGTTTGGTCGCATGGACCGCGGCGAAAGAAAAGCGCCTAATAGCGGCCAAATGCTAGGGCCTGTGGTTGATCCGTTCGACCCGCCAGCCGTCGGGGGACAGGTGAATTTCGGTGACCGAAAGGTTGTCGATGGAATGACCCAGAGCCGCATATCCCGAACACCCCAAGGCGCGTTGCACCTGCGTCAGGATCGCCCCGAAATGGGCCACGGCGATGATGTCGCGGTCAGGGTGCAAAAGATTGATCCGGTCGACACAGGCGGCCACGCGGGCCGCGGCCGCGTTCCAGCTTTCGCCATTGGGGGCGGCGAGATCACCGGGGTTTTCCCAATAGGCGCGGGACAATTCCGGATCGCGTGCCTCGATTTGCGTATAGTGCAGCCCGTCCCAATCGCCAAAATCGATCTCGCGCAGGTCGGGAAACTGTTGAGGGGCTCCACGCCCCAGTGCCAATGCGGTATCCCGTGCGCGGATCAAATCGGACGATACCAAAACCGCGTCGGTCGGCAGGTAACGCGCCAAGCGGTCGATCCGGTCCAGATCTGACAGATCGGCGGGCACATCGCGCCACCCGACCAGATTTTTCTGATGCGTCGGCCCGTGGCGCACCCACCACCAGCGGGTCACGGCAATTGCCCCTTTAGCACCATCGGCAGCCCAGCCGCGACGAAAACAACCGTGTCCGCGATTGCGGCGATTTGCTGGTTCAACGCGCCTTGGGCATTGCGGAACCGCCGCGCCAAGGCGTTGTCCGGCACGATCCCCAGCCCTGTTTCGTTTGACACTATCACGACAGGGGCAGGGCAGTTTTTCAGGGCGGCGAGCAGCTTTGCGCTTTCCTGTGGCAGGTCATTTTCGGCCAGCAGATGATTTGTCAGCCATAGGGTCGCGCAGTCGATCAGCACGATCTGGTCTGCCGCGACAGAGGCCAGCACGGGGGCAAGGTCAAAAGGTTCCTCGACCGTCACCCAATCGGGGCCGCGTTGGTCGCGATGGCGGGCGATCTTGCCGCGCATTTCATCGTCGAAAGGCTGCGAGGTCGCCAGATAAACTCGCGGTCTGCCTGTTTCCATAACCAACCGTTCGGCAAGTGCCGATTTGCCGGATGCGGCCCCGCCCAGAACCAGCGTCAAATTCTTTATCGTCATCAGTGGCCCTGCAAGTGATCCAATCCGGTCTTTGCGCCGTAACCCTGTCACTAGCACAAAGATGCAGGCTTATAACAGCTTTCGGGGGTGAACATGGCCTTGGACATATCCTACGATCAATCCTTGTCGCGATCGGCGCGGCGTGCGGAACTGCTGGACGCCGAAACAGAGGCGCGATTGGCCTATGCGTGGCGCGACAATCGCGACGAAGCCGCCCTACATCGCCTGATCACCGCCTATATGCGCTTGGCCATTTCCATGGCCTCGAAATTCCGCCGCTACGGCGCCCCGATGAACGACCTGATCCAGGAAGCGAGCCTCGGGCTCATGAAAGCCGCAGACAAATTCGACCCTGATCGCGGGGTCCGGTTTTCGACCTATGCGGTCTGGTGGATCAAGGCCTCGATCCAGGACTACGTCATGCGCAACTGGTCGATGGTTCGGACAGGTTCGACCTCTTCGCAGAAATCACTTTTCTTTAACATGCGCCGCGTTCAGGCCCGCATCGAACGCGAAGCCGAGGCCGAAGGCCGGACCCTGTCGAACAGGGAACGGATCGCGGCCATCGCCACCGAGCTGGGCGTGCCAGTGGCCGATGTCGAAATGATGGATGGCCGTTTGTCCGGGTCTGACTTTTCGCTCGATGCGACGCAAGGGTCAGACGAGGATGGCCGGTCATGGGTCGAGTCGATCGAGGATAACGGACCGCAGGCCGCCGAACAGGTTGAATTCAGCCATGACACCGCGACCATGCGGCAGTGGCTGCTGACCGCCCTTTCCGCCCTGAATGACCGCGAGCGCCTGATTGTCCGTGAACGCAAACTCCGTGATGAACCCCGCACCCTAGAAAGTCTGGGCGAGGAATTGGGCCTGTCCAAAGAACGCGTCCGCCAGCTCGAGGCCGCAGCATTTGCCAAGATGCGCAAATCGCTTGAAGCTAACGGCCGCGAGGTGTTGAACTTCCTCGCATGAGGAAACTTGTCACCGCTTTGCTGCTTTGCGCGGCTCCGGCTTTGGCCGATCCGCCCAACGTAGATGTTTATGTCTTGGGCGAAGTCCACGATAATCCCGCCCATCATCTGCGTCAGGCCGAGATTGTGGGTCAGGTCGCGCCGCGGGCGATTGTTTTCGAAATGTTGTCGCCTGCCCAAGTCGCCGCTGCCGCGACAGCAGATGTGCAGAATCCGGCGGATCTTGGCGATGCCTATGACTGGGAAAGCGGTGGTTGGCCGCCGTTTGCAGAGTATCTGCCGATCTTTGAGGCAGCGCCGGATGCGGTGATCTATGGTGCCGCACTTCCCCGCGCCGAGGTCCGCCGCGCCATATCTGACGGTGCCGCGGCTGTCTTTGGTGACGATGCTGCGGCCTATGGGCTGATCGACCTGCCGGCGGAAATCTTTGATGAAATGATAGAGGAACAGCGGCTGGCCCATTGCGATATGCTGCCGCCCGAAATGCTGCCCGGAATGGTTCAGGCCCAGATCTTGCGGGATGCGGTTTTCGCCCGCACCATTCTGGAAGCGCTTGAACAAACCGGTGGCCCTGTCGTGATGATCACCGGCAACGGACACGCCCGACGCGACCGCGCCATTCCGGCCATTTTGGGCCGCGTCGCGCCCGCCGTATCGGTTTGGGCGTTGGGCCAGTTTGAAGGCCCGCCCGACCCGGATGAACCCTTTGACGCCACTGCGATTTCACCGCCCGTGCCGCGTGACGACCCCTGTTTGGTCTTTACCAAGGGGCAGGGGTGAAGGGGCTGGTTTATCGGCCCTGCCGTGCCTATTGTCAGGACAGTTCGAAAAGGGGCCGGTGATGCTTGCTGGAAAACACGTTCTTTTGGTGATCGGTGGCGGGATCGCCGCCTATAAATCGCTGGACCTGATCCGGCGGCTGCGTGAACGCGGCTGTGCGGTGACACCTGTCCTCACCCGTGCGGGCACCGAATTCGTGACCCCGATGTCTGTTTCTGCTTTGGCTGGCGTCAAGGTCCATTCCGATCTTTTCGATCTGGGGACCGAGGCCGAGATGGGTCATATCCAGCTTTCCCGTGCGGCCGATCTGGTGGTGGTGGCACCGGCCACGGCGGATCTGATGGCGAAAATGGCTGGCGGGCTGGCCAATGACCTTGCCTCGACCCTGTTGCTGGCCACCGACAAAAGGGTGCTTTTGGCCCCTGCGATGAATGTCCGCATGTGGACCCACGCCGCGACGCAACGCAACATTGCCACGTTGCGCAACGACGGGGTTTTGTTCGTCGGTCCCAACGATGGCGATATGGCCTGTGGCGAATATGGCCCCGGTCGTATGGCCGAACCTTTGGAGATTGTCGCGGCGGTCGAGGCTGCCTTGGCGGATGGCCCGCTCAAGGGCAAACATATCCTAGTCACATCCGGCCCGACCCACGAACCGATTGATCCGGTGCGCTATATCGCCAATCGGTCGTCGGGGGCACAGGGCACGGCGATTGCAGCGGCCCTTGCCGGATTGGGCGCGGATGTGACCTTTGTCACTGGCCCGGCGGATGTGCCCCCGCCACTAGGCGTGCGCGTCGTGAAAGTCGAAACCGCCCGCCAGATGTTGGATGCCGTGCAAGCCGCATTGCCCGCCGAGGCGGCTGTTTTTGCCGCAGCCGTCGCGGATTGGCGGGTCGCCACCGAAAGCAACAGCAAGATCAAAAAAGACGGCAAAACCCTGCCGCAGCTGAGTTTTGCCGAAAACCCCGATATCCTCGCCACGGTCAGCCAGTTGGGCGCTGGGCGACCGCGTCTTGTGGTGGGCTTTGCCGCCGAGACTGATGACGTGATCGCCCATGCCACCGCAAAACGCGCCCGCAAGGGCTGTGACTGGATCGTGGCCAATGACGTGTCGCCCGCGACCGGGATCATGGGCGGGACCGAGAATGCCGTCACCCTGATCTCGGAAAACGGGGCCGAAGATTGGCCGCGCATGAACAAGGCCGATGTGGCCCGAAAACTTGCCGCGCGCATTGCCGAAGCCTTGGGATGATCCGGCGGCTGAATTTATGACTATGTGCAGGAGGCGGCGATGGTCCCCGAAATCAAGGTAACTTGGCTGGAGGATGCGGATCGCAGCCTCGCCCTGCCGGAATACCAGACAAAAGGCGCCGCAGGCGCCGATATCCGTGCGAATTTCCCGCAGGCTGATCGGGCGGGCGGTATCACGCTGTTGCCCGGTGCGCGGGCGCTGGTGCCGACCGGTATGCGCATCGCGATTCCGCAAGGGTTCGAGGTCCAGTTGCGGCCACGGTCGGGCCTTGCGCTGAAGCACGGGGTTACCCTGCCCAACAGTCCGGGCACGATCGACAGCGACTATCGCGGGCCCTTGGGGGTCATCGTCATGAACGCAGGGCAGGAACCGTTCCACATCGCACACGGCGACCGGATCGCGCAGATGGTTGTGGCCCCCGTGGTTCAGGCGGGATTTGCGGTTGTGGACGATCTGGATGAAACCGACCGTGGCGCCGGTGGTTTCGGGTCGACGGGGCGATCATGATCTTTGTCGGCAGCATCGCGGCAGTTCTTTGGGGCATCGGCATGGTGATGGGGGCCCCCACCCGCGCCCGATGGACCATGATCGGCATTCTGATGGCGGGTGTTCTGATCGTGCAGCTGGTTATGCCTCAGGGGCACCCTTTGCGCCAAGCGACGGGCGGCGACATCCGGCTTTGGGCGCTGGTCTTTGGCTTTGGTGGGCTGGCGTTTGGGTATCGGGCGCTTCTGCGGCAGTTGCGGCAAAAGGCACGGCCGGCGAATACTGCCAAGACAGGAACCTTTAGCGATACCGAACTGAGCCGCTATGCGCGACATATGATGCTGCGGGAAGTTGGCGGTCCGGGGCAGAAACGGTTGAAATCCGCGCGGGTTCTGGTGGTTGGTGCCGGTGGGCTGGGGTCGCCGGCCTTGCTCTATCTGGCGGCCGCAGGCGTGGGGACCATCGGCGTTATCGATGACGATACCGTCGACCAAAGCAATTTGCAGCGGCAGATCATTCACGGCGATCCCGACATTGGCCGGAAAAAAGTCCAGTCTGCCGCCGACAGCATGACCCGGCTGAATCCGTTCATCACGGTGCGACCCTATGCGCGGCGGCTGACGCCGGAAACGGCGGCCGAGCTGTTTGCCGACTATGATCTGGTTCTGGACGGCACTGACAATTTCGACACCCGCTATCTGGTAAACGCCACCTGCGTCGCGCTGGGCAAGCCACTGATCTCTGCGGCGATGACACAATGGGAAGGCCAGATCAGCCTCTATCACCCAGCGGCGGGGGGACCCTGCTATGAATGTATCTTTCCCGAACGTCCCGCCCAAGGTCTGGTCCCCAGTTGTGCCGAGGCAGGGGTCATCGGCCCCTTGCCAGGGGTGATCGGGTCGATGATGGCGCTTGAGGCGGTAAAATGGATCACCGGCGCGGGCGACGGGTTGCGGGGCCGTCTGATGATCTATGACGGGCTATACGCCGAAACCCGCGCGATCCGGATTTCGCCGCGCGCGGATTGTCCGGTTTGTGGAACGGCACATGCTGGTCTGGCTGGGTAGGGCTGCGATCTTTGCCATTCTAACGGCGCTCACGCAGGTGGGCGGATTGGGCAGTTCACTTAATCGAACGGGGCTTGCCAGCGCAATTCCAACAGCCATACTCGGTTCAAACCAACAGGAGTCTTAAACATGAAACGTCTTGCAACTTTTGCCGCTGCGGCGGTTCTTATGGCAGGGGCCGCAGTGGCCAATGACCTGCCGGATATGGGCGGAAAATCGATCACTGTGGTGACCGAAAACGCCTATCCTCCGCTGCAGTTTCTGGACAGCTCGGGTGCCGCGTTAGGCTGGGAATATGATGCCATGGCCGAAATCGCGCAGCGTCTGAACCTGACCGTCACATACGAAAACATCTCTTGGGATGCGATGATCCCCGCCGTGTCCGAAGGCCAATTCGACATGGGCATGACCGGCATTACCATCCGCGACGATCGCAAAGAGGTCGTGGATTTTTCCGACAGCTATATGACCAGCCAGATGGTCATGCTCGTGCGCGGGGATGAGGCACGGTTCAGCGATGCCGCCAGCTTTGCCGCGGACAGTGACCTTCTGATGGCCGCCCAGCCGGGGACCACGCCGTTTTATGTGGGCGTCTACGAAGTGCTCGACGGTGACGAGGCAAACCCCCGCATCAAGATGTTCGAAACCTTTGGTGCCGGGGTCGAGGCGCTGCGCAATGGCGATGTAGATCTGGTTCTGACCGATGGCACCGCAGGTAATGGCTATGTCTCGGCCTCGAATGGCGGGCTCAAGATCGTGGGCGAACCGCTGGGCACCGAAGATTTCGGTTTCATCTTCCCCAAAGGGTCCGAACTGGTTGCGCCGATGAACGCGGCAATTGCGTCCATGCGCGAGGATGGCACGCTGGATGCGCTCAACACCAAGTGGTTCCTCGACTACAAGATGGGCGAATAACATAAGGCGGGCGGGTCAATGACCCGCCACGCAGGTTCCGCGTGACCCCCAATTCCGAACCAGACAAAGACTTTCCCTGGTGGCTCCTGATTGCAGGGGCCATCGGGTGTTGGCTTGTCTGGGAGGTGATCGCGGACGACATCTATGCCAAGGTTCTGGCCACGCTCGCCAAAGGGCTTTGGATCACGCTGTTCGTGACGGTCGTTGCCTTTGCGATGGCGACAGGGCTTGGTTTGCTACTGGCGGTCATGTCGCTGTCGCGTCGGGTGCTGTTGCGGCAGATTGCGCGGTTCTACATCGAAATCGTGCGCGGCGTGCCGATGATGGTCTTGCTGCTCTATGTGGCGTTCGTGCTGTCACCTGTTTTGGTCGTGGGTTGGAACGCGGTGCTGGAAACCTTTGGGTTCGACCCGATCCGGCCCCGCGATTTTGATCTGATGTGGCGGGCGATCATCGCCCTGACCATTGGCTATTCCGCCTTTATCGCCGAAGTATTCCGCGCAGGTCTGCAAAGCATCGAACGGGGGCAGGTCGAGGCTGCCGAGGCGTTGGGCCTTGGCCCATGGCTTCGGTTCCGGTTGATTGTCTTTCCGCAGGCGTTCCGGCGTATCCTGCCGCCCTTGGGCAATGATTTCGTGGCGATGGTCAAGGATTCGAGCCTCGTTTCCGTGCTTGGCGTCGCGGATGTCACCCAATTGGGCAAGGTCACGGCGGCAGGGAATTTCCGCTATTTCGAGACCTACAACGTCGTCGCGCTGATCTATCTGATCCTGACGATCACCCTTTCGCTGGGTCTGCGGCGGTTGGAACGGCACCTGCGGCAAAAACAGGGCTAGCGCGGCTGTCCCCTCTGGCAAGTCGGCGATGCGCGGCCTAGCTTGGGCCAAGACAGGAGAAACCGACATGACCAACCCGCTGCTTTCCGATTGGACTGGCCCCTTTGGCCTGCCGCCCTTTGCCGCCATCAAGGACGAGGATTACGGCCCCGCCGTTGATGCCGCACTGACCGAGGCCCGCGCCGCCGTTGCCGCCATCGCGGACAATCCCGAACCGGCAAGTTTTGCCAATACCATCGCAGCACTTGAACTGGCGGATGAACGTCTGGGCGCGGTTCTGGGGGCATTCCATGCGGTTTCGGGGGCGGCCACCAATCCCACGCTTGAAAGTCTGGAACGTGAATTCGCGCCGAAACTGGCAGCATACGGGTCAGAGGTGTCATCGAACGCGGCGCTGTTTGCGCGGATCGACGCCCTTTGGCAGACCCGCGAAACTCTGGACCTGACGCCCGAGGAAACCCGTGTTCTGATGCTGACGCGGCGCGGGTTTGTCCGGTCGGGGGCCTTGTTACAAGGCGCCGATTCAAATCGGCTCAAAGAGGTCAAGGCGCGGTTGTCGGTTCTGGGGACCGAGTTTAGCCAGAACGTTCTGGCCGATGAACGCGACTGGTTCATGCCCCTGTCCGAGGCCGATCTGGACGGCCTGCCGGATTTCGTCGTTCAGGCCGCCCGTTCGGCGGGCGAAGAAAAGGCCGCAGGCCAGCCTGTCGTCACCCTGTCGCGGTCCCTGATCGTGCCATTCCTGCAATTTTCACCCCTCCGCGCCTTGCGCGAAAAAGCTTACGAGGCCTGGGTCGCGCGCGGGGCGAATGGCGGCAAGACCGACAATCGTGCGATCTGTGCCGAAATCCTGCGGCTGCGCGACGAACGGGCGAAACTGCTGGGGTATGACAACTTTGCGCGGTTCAAGTTGGAAACTGAAATGGCCGGCACGCCCGAAAATGTGCGCGATCTGCTGACGCGGGTCTGGGCCCCTGCCAAGACCGCTGCGCTATCGGATGCCGCACGGCTAGAGGCGATGCTGCACGCAGACGGCCACAAAGGACCGCTGGAGCCTTGGGACTGGCGGTATTATTCCGAAAAGCGCCGCGCGGCGGAACATGATCTGGACGAGGCCGCTATCAAGCCGTTTTTCCAGCTTGACCGGATGATCGAGGCCTCCTTTTCCTGCGCGAACCGTCTGTTCGGTCTGGAATTCACTCCGCTGGATGTGCCGCTGTATCACCCTGATGCCCGCGCGTGGGAGGTAACGCGCGGCGGCGAACACATTGCAGTCTTTATCGGCGATTATTTCGCACGCGGGTCCAAACATTCGGGGGCTTGGTGCATGGCGATGCGGTCCCAGCGCCGGCTGGGCGCTGATATCAGACCGATCGTCGTAAATGTATGCAATTTTGCCAAACCACCGCAGAATGCGCCTGCTTTGTTATCCTATGATGATGCGCGCACCCTGTTCCATGAATTTGGCCATGCCCTGCATCAGATGCTGTCGCAGGTCACGTTCGAGAGTATTTCCGGCACATCCGTCGCCCGCGACTTTGTCGAATTGCCCAGCCAATTGTTTGAACACTGGCTCGAAGTGCCAGAGGTTTTGCAGGAATTTGCGACCCACGCCGAAACCGGTGATGCGATGCCGCGCGATCTGATCGACCGGCTGCTGGGGGCTGCGACCTATGACATGGGGTTCCAGACGGTGGAATTCATTTCCTCGGCCATGGTTGATCTGGAATTCCACGATGGCCCCGCACCGGCGGACCCGATGCAAAAACAGGCCGAGGTGCTGGAAAGCCTCGGGATGCCCCGCGCGATCCGGATGCGCCATGCGACCCCTCACTTTGGCCATGTCTTTTCCGGCGACGGTTATTCCAGCGGCTACTACAGCTATATGTGGTCCGAAGTCATGGATGCCGATGCATTCGACGCCTTTAAAGAGGCGGGTGATCCCTTTGACCCTGACACGGCCAAACGGCTGGAAACCCATATCCTTTCGGCTGGCGGGTCCGAGGATGCGGCAGAACTTTACACAAAATTCCGTGGCCGCATGCCCGGTGTCGAGGCACTGTTGAAAGGCCGTGGGTTGGTCGAACCGGCCTAGGTCCGTGTGTCGTCTGGGTGGCGATGGTCGCCCAGCGGGTCTTTGTGGATCAGGACATCGGCCTGCGGGTAGGCGGCGATAATGGCGCGGCGCAGGGCCGCGCCGATTGCATGGGCATCACGCAGGGATTGGTCCCCGTCCAGTTCGATGTGAATGTTCACGAATACGCGGCTGCCTGCCTGTCGGGTCTTGAGGTCATGAAACCCGTGCACACCGGGAAAATCCCCGGCGATTTTGGCGATCCCGTCGATCATCGCGGGATCTGCACGACGGTCCATCAGCGCATCCCAAGCTGATTTCCCGATCCTGAAAGCGCCGAACACAAGAAACGCCGCAGCACCTAGCGCCACGATACTGTCGATATATCCCATCCCCCACCGGGACGACGCATAGAGCGCGACAATCGCCCCGACATTTGGCACCAGATCCCCGATATAATGCAGACTGTCCGCAGCGACGACCTTATTCCCCGTGGTGCGCGCGACATGCCGCTGCCACGCGACCAAGGCCATCGTCACCACGATTGCGAATATGGCGACGGCGATGCCTTTGCTTTCTTCTTTTGGCAATGGGGCATCCCCCGCCAAAAGACGCTGAACCGCCACAACCACGATGACAGTGGCGGACACCAGGATAAAGGCGGACTGCGTTAGTGCTGCGAGGTCTTCGGCCGAGGTATGGCCAAAGGCGTGGTCTTCGTCGGCGGGTTTGGCGGCATAGGCAATCGCTGCCAGACCGCCCAGTGACATCATCAGGTCCAGCCCCGAATCCGCGAGCGTCGCGGCGATCGATAGCGAACCCGTCGCGTAAAGCGCCCAAAGTTTCGTCAGGACAAGAACAAGCGCAACCGAGACCGAAAACAGGCCAGCGGATAGGTTTAGGCGGGTGGCGTTCTGGTTCAGACTCATAGCGCCTGACTATCGCAGTCCGCGGCGGGGGAAAACGCTATTCCTTGATTTCGTCGGTATCGACGCCCCAAAGCGCGGTTTTTGGTGCCCAGCCTTTGTAACCGCCCGCCGAAAGCCGGCACCAATCAATGACACAGCTGCCCAATTCGGCAATCACCCCGGATTCGAGCACGGCCGTGATCGGCGTGTCGTCTGCGGCGCGGCTGTGGAGCTGGAGCATATCGTCGTCAACGATCACAGTGCGGTTGCCCGATAGCATGATGTAATGGACCCAGCCACCTTGGCCTTCGCGGTCGATGACACGGCGCCAGTTGCCATATTCCGCAACGACCTGCAGCGGCATACCGGGGCGCGTAAAGATCCAGTCAATTCGGTGCGACAGGGACGGACCACGGCGCACATTCGCTTCGCCGCCCTTCAGCGAAACATAACGCGGCAGGGGGAGGTTGGTGACTGGCCCACGACCATCGGCCGTTGCCGCAGATTGGGCCGCTACCTCGGTCGGATCGGGGGTTTCCTGTGCATTGGCAGCGACAGCACAAAGTCCGGCCAAAACAATAGCCGCTATCTGCCAATACTTTGACGTCGAAATCATTGCTCTTGGTCCTGCTCGGTCGGGGTTTCGTGAACTTTCGGTCCCCGTGGTCTTTTGCCGCCCTTGTGCCGAGCGGCCTTGGCAGGCAATCTGCCACTAATGATACGCAAAGGCAAAGCAGGGGTGGAAATACATGTCAGGTAAACGGCTGAGTGTTGTCGTAACGCGACGGTTGCCCGAAGTGGTCGAAACCCGCATGACCGAACTTTTCGATGTGCGCCTGCGCGATGACGACACACCGATGTCCCGTGATGAACTGGTCGAGGCGATGCAGGGGGCTGATATCCTTGTGCCGACTGTGACCGATACGATCGACGCCAAGGTTCTGGCGCAGGCGGGGGAACGGCTCAAGCTGATTGCCAACTATGGCGCGGGTGTTGACCATATCGATGTCCACACCGCCCGCCAGCGCGGGATTTTGGTGTCCAATACGCCGGGTGTGGTGACCGACGATACCGCAGATATGACCATGGCGCTGATCCTTGGCGTGACGCGACGCATCCCCGAGGGGCTCGCCCTTATGCAATCGGGCACATGGAAGGGTTGGGCCCCCACTGCGATGCTGGGGGGGCGGATCGCTGGTCGCCGTTTGGGTATTCTGGGCATGGGCCGGATCGGTCAAGCCGTCGCGCGGCGTGCGCGTGCCTTTGGCATGTCGATCCACTACCACAACCGCAAACGGCTTCGCCCTGAAATCGAAGAGGCGCACGAGGCGACCTATTGGGAAAGCCTTGACCAGATGGTCGCACGGGTCGACGTCTTGTCGATCAATTGCCCGCACACGCCATCGACCTTTCACCTGATGAATGCACGGCGACTCAAACTGATGAAACCGGACGCGGTTATCGTGAATACCTCGCGCGGCGAAGTGATCGACGAAAACGCGCTGACCCGCATGCTCCGTGCCCATGAAATCGCAGGGGCGGGGCTGGATGTGTTCGAACGCGGGGCGGATATTAACCCGCGTTTGCGGGAACTGCCGAATGTTGTTCTGCTGCCCCATATGGGGTCGGCAACTGTCGAAGGGCGGACCGAAATGGGCGAAAAGGTCCTGATCAATATCAAGACCTTTGCAGATGGCCACCGCCCGCCAGATCTGGTTGTGCCCGGCGTTTTGTAGCAATCAAAAAGGGGGGCAGTTCGCCCCCCTTATACGTATTCAAATCTTAGTCGTCGTTATCATTGTCATTGCCGTCATGGTCATTGCCGTCGTTGTCATTGTCATGACCACCCCGGCCCGAGTCGCTGTGGCCGCTGCCATGGCTTTCGTTGCTGTCATTGTCATTGTCGTCGGCGCCATCGCTATCGTTATCGCCCTCGTTGTCATGACCGCCTGCGCCTGCGTCCGGTGACGCCGCGCTGCGCCGGATTTCCTGATCCGTTGCGTTGTCGTAAATGACTTCGGTCACTTGACCATTGATCGTGACATAGACCTTGGTTCTGGCAACGCCGCGTTCGATGCGGATGCTTTGCGCGCCGGGGTGCAGGTCGACGATCTGCTGGGCGGTCATTTCGGCGCGGGCCATTCCGGTGCCGACGATCAGGGCGAGGGCGGAGGTGAGAAGAATCTTTTTCATGGTCGTTCCTTTCGGGTTGTGCCGATCCCTTTGTTTGGGGCGGCGGATTGTGTCAGGTGCCGTTGTGGCGCCGATGACCCAACATGACCCGATGACGATCCAATCCGATATTGGTCCGGAGTTTGGGATTGCCGCAGCTATACCTTTGGATGGGGCGCATAAACTCTGGTTTACGACCGAAAATAGTCTAACCTTCTGAAAGAAATAATAATTATTTCAAATTTCCTGGTGAGGTATACACAAAAAATTGCGGTGAAACGGGGAGCTTACCCAGTTTCGCCGCCTTTGGTTGAGGGGTCGTCCGGCTGGACTTAACCCAAGTTTATGACAGTGCCGATCAAAGTGCCTTGTAGGCCTTTAGACCGCCCGCGATGAATTTGGCATTTTGATACCCCATATCGCGCAGCGACGCGGCGGACAGGGCGCCACGGTTGTTGGCGTTGCAGTAGCACAGAATGGTCGCGTCCATATCGGTGATCTGGCCCTCGACATTCATTTCCAACTTGCCACGGCTGATGTTGATCGACCCGGGGATATGTCCGGCGGCGTGTTCGTCGGGGTCGCGGATGTCCAATGCAATCGCGCCATTCGCCAAAAGGGCATCGACATCGGCAGGTGCGACCTCTTGCACGCGGGCGCGCGCGGCGTCGGCCATAGCTTGGAATTTGGATGTATAGTTCATGTCAGGCTCCGGTTCAGGGTTTGCCGGACCCTAGTCATTCCACCGCGCAAGGCAAGAATTATATTATAAAAGTATAATGTGTCGCAGTCAGAGGTTCAGATCCGCCAACGCGACCACGGCGATACCCAGATCGGCATGGGCACGATTTTGTGCCGCTATGATGTCTGCGGCAGGTTGATCCCCGTCAAACGTCCCATGCGCATCCGCAATCAATATTACCCGATAGCCTTTGGTCAGGGCGGCGCGGGCTGTGGCGTTGACGCAGTATTCGGTCTGGTTTCCGGCGATCACCAGATGGTCGGCGCCGATACGGTCCAGATGATCCGCCAGTGCAGTGTCGTGGAAACTGTCGGGGCGGGTTTTGTCGATGACTGTGTCGGTTGCCCTGACATCCAGCGCAGGGTGCAATTCCCAACTGGGTGTGCTGGGGTCAAATTCGCTCCCGACTTCGTTGTGCCTGATGAATAATAGGGGGACGGCTGCGGCGCGGGCGGCGGCGGCGACAGCGACTTGCTGTGCCAGCGTTTCGGACGCGCGGGCGATGGGGGGCAAATGCACCCCGTCATAGAATGCGTTCTGAACGTCGATGATCAGGACAGCGGTGGTCATGGCAATAGAACCGTCGCGCCCGTGGTCTTGCGGGATTCGAGCGCGCGATGGGCGTCTGCGACATCGGCAAGCGCAAACCGTTGGTCGATCCGGATCTTGATGTCGCCACCCGTGACCTTGGCGAACAGCTCTTTCGCCATTTGCTGGCAGGTCGCGTGATCGGCGATATGGGTAAAGATCGTGGGGCGGGTAATTTTCAGGCTCCCCTTGGCGGCAAGAGTGGCGAGCGAAATAGGGGCCACCGCGCCAGATGCGTTGCCGAACGAAATCATCATCCCTAAGGGTTTGAGGCTGTTGAGCGACCCTTCAAACGTATCGGCACCCACGGCATCCATCACAACATCAACGCCTTTGCCACCTGTCAGGTTACGGACCTTGGCCGCGAAATCGGGATCGGTGCGGTAGTTGATGCAATGCGTCGCACCATGATCAAGCGCGAGTTGGCATTTTTCATCGGTGCCAGCGGTGCCGATCAAAGTGATCCCTTCGGACCGCGCCCATTGGCAGGCCAAAAGACCGACACCACCAGCCGCCGCGTGGAAAAGCACTGTGTCGCCTTTTGCGATCGGGGTGGTCCGGCGGAACAGATAATGGGTCGTAAGACCCTTGAGCATCATGGCGGCCCCTTCTTCAAAGGTAATCGCATCGGGCAGCGGGCAGACCTGCGCGGCAGGCATAACCCTGGCCCCGCAATAGCTGCCGGGTGGGGTAGACGCATAGGCGGCACGATCCCCGACCTTGAGGTGCGTGACATCCGGTCCGATTGCTTCGACGACACCGGCGGCCTCCATGCCCAGGGCGGCCGGCAGCGTCAGAGGATAAAGTCCATCGCGCTGATAGACATCGATGAAATTCAGACCAATCGCGTGATGACGGATGCGGATCTGACCGGGGCCCGGTTCGCCGACGGGGCGTTCTTCGATCTGCAGGGTTTCAGGGCCGCCGTGGGCATGAATTACAACTGTGCGAGCCGATTGTGTCATCTGGTCCTCCACTTTCATTGAAAGTGGTAGTGCCCCGCGCCCGATTGGTCCAGCCGAGACTTTGCCCTAGAGCGGCCAGCGCTTGGGCACCCCCGCCACATCCTTGGCTTTTTCCAGCAAGGATACATAATGCGGCATCGCGTGGGGAAAGATCCCCGCTGATTGCGTCGAAATCAGGATCGCCTTGCCCATATGGCTGAACCCCGAAGGAAGGCTGGTCACCAGATCGTCGGTCCGGCAAATCGACAGGCATTTTTCGTCGTCCACAACGCGGTTCGCGGTCTTTTTGGGACGGGGCGCTGCAAAGCCGATTGCAGGCACAGACCAGGATTTTGAAAGGATCTGGGTCGCGGCGGCACCCAGCGAATGACCGATAATGAATTTGGGTTTGCGGTCGCCCACCCAATCGAAAACGATCCGCGAATAGCTGAGGAACCCTTGGTGCCACCATGTCTGGCTTGCGCCTTTTTCGGTTGGGCCATCGTCGAAACGATATTGTTTATGACCGACGTTGAAGATCCGAAGATTGAATTTCAGATAGTCATTCAGGCTGTTTGATCCGGGCAGAACCAAAGTTCCATTCTCCAGCAAGACAGCCTGAACATCATTGTGGTCGAGTGTGTCGGAAACGGCGGGTTTGATGATCCCTTCGGGGTCATAACTCGCGCGGGCCAAAAGCGCCGCATCAGCAAGTTTATAGGCGATCATCGGTCCCTCCTGTTTCCTGTCGTTTCAAGTGTGGCCCAAAAGCGGGCCAACACAAAGGCAGGAATCCCAGACCCCAGAAGGGAGGAAGATCAGTCAACGCTAGATCAGTAAACGCCTTCCCATCCATCCCCGACGAGCGGGCTATGCGCCGACGACCCTGTCGATTTGTTCACAGGACCCAAGCCGTAAAGCATATCATCGCTGTATGAGCGGCTGGTTTGGCTCAGGTCTGCGCAACCGGCCAATAGAATAAGGACGAGCCCGAAGCTCGGTAACAATGTACGGGTCATAAGTGTCTTCCTTTCTGCGTGGAATGACGAACTGCTCGATGTGCGGATGACCATTCCGCACAGGTCTAATATATCCTTTTAGATATTTGTTTGTAGGGGATCAGCCGTAAAGCATTGGTAGCGTTGCGGAAATGTATCGCCCAATTGGGGGGTATGCTGCGCGGTTACGCTGTCCCGCGCAGCATTTCGTGGTTAGTTGCTGATAGACCGCAATATCCGCTGCCCCGGAAAATCTGCCCCCAGAATTTGTTCTCGGGTGTCGCGGGCAAAGCCCGTGACAAGTTCGCGATAGAACCCATCCCCCGAGTTGATCGCCGCATCAAAGATCGCACCTGTGGTGGTTTCTGCCGCGTCGCCCGCCGTGACCTGAATGGCATAAGTTCCCAGCAAATTGCCGGACAGGTCTACGACTCGGGCGGATCCTTGTAGAATGGATCGGTCCCGTCCAAAGGCGGTGGTGGTCGCCCCAGCGACATTCAAGCGCGCGATATCAACGACTAGCTTGACCCCGCCGCCATCCATTCGGTCCACGAGTTCGCGTTCGATCGTGCCTTTGAGGTCCCCCGAAAGCCGGCTGCTGTAATCGGCGGCCCGCGTGCTTTCAAACGCCGTGCCTGTGGTTGTGACCTCGACAGAGGCAAAGGTCAGCGATGCCCGAACCTCGCGGCTGATCGGGTTGGAATTGGGCAGAGGCGCGCAAGCCGTTGCCGCCATCAGGGCCACGGCAAGGCCGGAAAATTGACGTCTGTTCATCGGAATGATCCCCCTTGATCGAAACAGTGGGGGATGAATTTCCTGTCGGCTGTCAAATGGCAACAGCCCGGGAGTCACGTTTCATGTCACCCTATTTCAGCGATAAACCTGATCTTCGGTCGGGAAGGCGCGCGATTTGACGTCTTCGGCATAGCGCCGGACCGAGTCTTCGATCATCGGGCCCAACTGCCCGTAAACCTTGACAAATTTCGGTGTCCAGGGGTTCAGGCCCAACATGTCTTCCAGCACGAGGATCTGGCCGTCGCAGTCCGCGCTGGCACCGATGCCAATGGTAGGAATGTCGATCTGTTTCGTGATCTTGGCGGCCAAAGGTTCGACCATTCCTTCCAGAACCACGGCAAAGGCCCCGGCCTCGGTCACGGCGCGGGCGTCTTCTTCGTGCAGGGGCCAGCTGTCTTCGTCGCGGCCTTGGGTTTTGAACCCACCCATGACGTGGCTCGATTGCGGGGTCAGGCCGATATGGGCCATCACCGGAATACCCCGTTCGACCAGGAACCGGATGGTTTCCGCCATACGTTTGCCGCCCTCGATCTTGACCGCGCCGCAGCCGGTTTCCTTCATGATGCGGGCAGCATTGCGGAACGCCATATTGGGGCTTTCCTCGTAGGTGCCAAAGGGCATATCGACGACGATCAACGCCTTTTTGGTGCCGCGCACAACCGCTTTGCCATGCATGATCATCAGGTCAAGCGGCACGCCAACGGTGCTTTCCATCCCGTGCATCACCATTCCTAGACTATCCCCCACTAGGATGAAATCCGCGAATTTATCGACGATAGCAGCGGTATGGGCGTGATAGGAGGTCAAAGAGACAATCGGCTCTCCGCCTTTGCGACGCGCGATCATCGGAACGGTATTGCGACGCACGGCTTGGGTCTGGGTGCTCATGGGGTGATCTCCCTTTGGTCAATCAATAGGACAGGGTTATCGGCAGGGCCGAATTCGGCGGAAATCATGATGCCGACGGGTGCGATAATCGCGCCCGATGCCGGTGCAAAACTTGCCGCATCGACGATGTCGATAGCGCGCAGCGTGGCGCGAGGTTCGGACATAATGGTCAGACGGATCGCTTCGGACATCGCCTCGACCGTGCCACCTGCGCGGGCGACTTGTTCGGCGGCAATCAAGGATTTGTTCAGACAGACTGCTGCTGCGCGATCTTCGGCTACAAGCCGCACATTGCGCGACGACATGGCCAGCCCGTCGGCTTCGCGCACGGTGGCGACGCCGACGATACGGGTCGGCATATGCAGGTCTGTGGCTAGCCGCCGGATCACAGCCAATTGCTGATAATCCTTTTCCCCGAAATAGGCGGCATCGGCCCCCGCGATATTCAACAGCTTGGTGACAACCGTTGCCACGCCCCTGAAATGTCCCGGCCGCACAAGGCCATGATAGACATTTGCCAGTCCGGTCGTTTCGACAATCGTCTGGTCGCCGTCGGGATACATTTCCCCGACAGTCGGCATAAAGACAGCACTGACGCCCGCTTTTTCCAAAAGGTCCAGATCCTGCGCTTCGGTTCGGGGATAGGTTTCAAGGTCCTTGGGGTTGCCGAATTGGGTCGGGTTGACAAAGATCGTCGCAATGACCCGATCCTGCGCACCCTTGGCCTCTGCCACCAGTTGCATGTGCCCCGCATGAAGCGCGCCCATCGTGGTCACGAGTCCCACCGTTTCCCCCGCCGCGCGAAAACTCGCGACAACGGCGCGAAGGTCGGCAACAGTCCGGCAAATGTGCATTTCTTGACCCGCTTTGCTGAGTGTTGCCAAGGTGTATCTGGGACCCGTCCACTGGGCAAGTCGACCGTAGCGGCAAACGCGACCGACATCTGCGTCGTTTTCGACGTGCAAGGCGTCGGCTGGCTCTCGCTTAACCCGCCGCTTTAGGACAAATTGCGATCAATTCTGAAACGGAGTCGGTCATGCAAACCCAAGTCAAAGCCCTCGTTGTCGGTGGCGGTGCTGTCGGCACCTCGATCGCCTATCATCTTGCCAAGGCGGGGTGGAAAGATGTCATGCTGCTCGAACGGGACGAGCTGACCTCGGGGTCCACATGGCACGCTGCTGGCCTTTTGCCGCTGTTCAACATGTCCTTTGCGACAACCCATATCCACAAATATTCCGTCGATTTCTACAAAAGCCTCGAGGCCGAGACGGGGTTGAACGCCGGCTTTGCCGTGGTCGGCAACCTGCGCATGGCCCAGACCGACGAGCGGATGGACGAATACATGCTGTATTCGTCGGTGGCCGAAACCGCCGGCGTCTATCACGAATTCCTGTCGCCCAAGGAAATCAAGGAACGCTGGCCGCTGGTCCGGACCGAGGACCTGAAAGGCGCGCTGTTCCACCCGCAGGACGGCTATATCAACCCTGCCGACGTGACCATGGCGATGGCCAAGGGCGCCCGCCAGCGCGGTGTCATGATCGAACGCAAATGGCAGGTCGATGGATACGAATGGAAGGGCGACCACTGGGACGTGACCGTCACCAAAATGGTCGAAAAGGGCGGCAACCTTGTCCAGTCCGACGAAACCATGGTGATTTCGGCGGAACACGTTGTCACCGCCACCGGCAACCACGCCCAACGCACCGCGCGGATGCTGGGGATCAAGTCCCCTGCCATTCCGGTCGAACACCAGTTCATCGTGACCGAACCCGACCCGATGCTGCAGGAATACCGCAAGAACAACCCAGAACACCCCGTTCTGCGCGACGCCGACGCGAAATGGTATGTCCGCGAAGAACGCGGCGGCTGGATCCTTGGCCCCTACGAACGCGGCGCGCCCGCCCGGTTTGAATATGGGGTTCCCGACAGTTTCCGCGCCGACCTTTTCCCGCTCGATCTTGAACGGATCGAGGAAGAATACATGGCGCTGATCCACCGGGTGCCGTCGTCGGAAACCGTCGGTCTCAAGGACGATTTCAACGGCCCGATCTGTTACACCCCGGATGGCAATCCGCTGGTCGGCCCGGCGCCGGGCTTGCGCAATATGTGGCTGGCCGAAGGGTTCAGCTTTGGCATCACCGCGGCTGGCGGCACCGGTTACTACCTTGCCCAGTTGATGGTCGAAGGCGAAGCAGAGATCGACATGGCGTCGCTTGACCCCAAGCGCTACGGGTCGTGGATCACCACCGACTACAGCGTCAAGAAGAACGAAGAATGCTATGAGCATGTCTTTATCCTTCACCACCCCGATGAAGAACGCGAAGCGGCCCGCCCGCTGCGCACTGCCCCCGCCTATGACCGCCAAAAGGCGCTGGGCGCGCAGTTCGGCCAAGTCAACGGCTGGGAACGCCCGATCTATTACGGCCCCAAAGACGCCCCTGCCGATTTCGACCACAACTCGCGCAGCTTCCGCCGCGGCGCTTGGTGGGAATACGCGGTCGAAGAAGCCAAGGCGATCCGCCACGGTGTCGGTCTTGTCGATGCAACCGCATTCACCAAACATATCGTCAAAGGCGCTGGTGCGACCGCGTTCCTGGACTGGTTCACCTGCAACAAGCTGCCCAAAGTGGGTCGCATCAACCTGACCTATGCGTTGACCGCCCATGGCACGACTCGCACGGAATACACCATCGTCCGCCTGTCCGAAGATGAATACTACCTCGTTTCCGCCGGGGCATGGACCGACTATGACGGTGATTTCCTGCGCAAGGCGGTCGAAGACAAAGAGGCTGAATTTGGCCGGATCGAGGTCCAGAACGTCACGACCCAATGGGGTGTTTTCGCCCTTGCCGGACCGAAATCGCGCGATCTGCTGAAAGAGGTCATCAAGGACGCCGATCCGGAAACCGCCCTGTCGAACAAGCGGTTCCCGTGGCTGTCGGCCCGGCAGATCGAACTGGGCATGTGCCCCGTCAACGCGATCCGCGTGGCCTATACGGGCGAACTTGGTTGGGAACTCCACCATCCGATCGAAATGCAGAACTACCTGTGGGACCTTCTGATGAAGGCCGGCGAAAAGCATGGGCTGAAACTGGTCGGCGCACGGGCGCAGAACTGGCTGCGGCAGGAAAAATCCTATCGCGCCTTCGGCAACGAACTGGGCCGCGACGCGACCCCGCTCGAGGCGGATCTGCCGCGCTTTGTGGACCTGTCCAAGGATTTCATCGGCAAGGACGCCATGGTTGCCACCGGCATCCGTAGCAAATGCGTGACTGTTCTGATCGACGGACCGTCCGACACCGACCCGTGGGGCAAAGAAGCGATCGTCGATCCGGCAACGGGCGAAAAGATCGGTCGTCTGACCTCTGGCGGGTATTCGGTGGTCTTTGGTAAACAAATCGGCATGGGCTATGTCCCCGAGGCGCAATCTGCTGTCGGCACCAAACTCAAGGTCAGGATGTTGCGCGAATTGTGGGATGCGGTGATCGTCGAAGACAGCCCCTATGACCCGACGAACGCGAATATCCGGATCGACGGATAAGAAAGACAAAGGCCCCGGGAAACCGGGGCCTTTTTCGTCTTAGGGGGTATGGCCGAATTAGGGCTTGCCGAAATCGTCGGTGGTCACGACGCCATCGCCGTTGGTGTCAATCATGGCGAACCAGTCACCAGTGCGGGTCAGAAATTCGTCTTTGCTGACCATGCCGTCGCCGTCGGTGTCGTTAAAGTCGCGCATGAGGCCTTGGCCCAAACGCTGCATTCCCGCGCCGTGGCCGCCGTTATCGGCCATGTCGTTGGCGCGGGCTTCGTCAAACAGGTCGTATTCCTCGGCGTCGAGAAAACCATCTTCGTTCGCGTCAAAAGTGCCAAACACCATGTCGCGGCGGTCGGTTGCTTCGGCCAGTGTCACGGCGCCATCGCCATCCTGATCCCAGTTATCGACGAAATGCCCGCCGGGCTGGCCCTGTTGGGCGGAGGCAGCGGTAGCCAAGACAAGGGCGAGGGCGGTGAGGGTAAGTTTATACATCTTGATTTCCTTATGTGTGTGGAGGTTATACACATAAGGTTAGGGTTTCCGTCGCGGCAGGATGACGCAGGCGCGGAACTCGACCGATTACCGCCGTAACCGTGACCCTGCCGGTTCAATCACCGTGTTGTAAAGCGGTCGGGTGCCAGACTTGCCGCAATGTCCTGACCGATTTCCGGCGCGCGACCTGCCATCAGGTCGGCGATCAGCTGGCTCGCGGCGGGGGCGGTCTGAAATCCGTATCCACCCTGACCTGCCACCCAGACAAAGGCAGGATCGGCAGGATCACGCCCTAGAACCAGCTGGCGGTCTGGCGAAAAGGTCCGCAGGCCCGCCCAGTTTGACAAAAGCCGGGTCACCTCGACCGTCGTGTGTTCTTCGAAACGGGCGAGGCCCTCGGCAAGCACCATGTCATCTGCAAAGGCATCGTGGGGTTCTGTCGGGTCTTCTTCGGCGGGTGATACGATCAGGGCACCGGCGTCGGGCTTGAAATACCAGTCCTCGCCCGCGCCAAAGATCATTGGCCAGTGTGACGGGTCCATCGGCGCGGGGATGCGGGCCATCGACCGGCGTAGCGGGGTGAACCCGATCGGGGCGATCCCGGCCATTTGCGCCACCACATCGACCCAAGCCCCCGCCGCATTTACCAGATTGGCCCCGTCAAAATCGCCCGCGCGGGTAACGACGGTCCAACCGGTTGGGGTGCGCTGGATGCGGCTGACCTCGGCCTTGGTGACAATCGTGCCGCCATTGGCACGGATTTCGCGCGCGAAATTCTGGATCAACAGATCGGTGTCCACGTCAAAGGCATCGGGGTCATAGGCTACGCGGTCCACGACATCGGTCCGCAGGATCGGGCAAAGATCCAATGCTTCGGACAATGTAAGTTCGGCCAGATCCATGTCTTTGCGGTCAGCGTCATAGGCCGCAGCGGTGGCCGCCGAACCCGCCAGCATGATGCCACGCGGGCTGAGGACGCCGCCGTTGGCCGTGGCGTGATAATCATGGCTAGCCTTGTTGAGGGCAATGACGGACGGCTTGCCATAGTTCTGTTCGAACAGCGCCGCCGAACGGCCCGAGGCGTGATACCCCAGCGCATCTTCCCGCTCAAGAAGGACAACCTCTCCCAAATGGGAAAGCCGCGCACCTGCGCTGATTCCAGCAATTCCGCCCCCGATGACAATGAAATCGGCCATGTCCTGTTTTCCTTCGATCTGAACGGACCCGCGTTTTGGCCAGGTCGCGCAGTCCCGAACATGGCATTCTTTAGCCGGGTGCAAAAGGCCGGGCCTTGCAGATTTAGGCAGTAAATGCGAAATGGGCGCAGCACCACGTTTCGGGTGCAGGGTCCTCGCCCCGGAGGGGCGCGCACGATGAGCGTAGTCTATTTCGCAAACGGTGCAGTCTTTGCCTTTATGGGGATGCTGATGGT
>Ga0208304_10000181_pt1 | contig 37253 bp, 37 predicted proteins | sample ColrivemetaGS713_FD_187603 | JGI IMG/M metagenome (GOLD analysis project Ga0208304, IMG submission 187603) | Estuarine microbial communities from the Columbia River estuary - Flood tide ETM metaG S.713 (SPAdes) (version 2) | ecosystem: Environmental > Aquatic > Marine > Intertidal zone >... | reverse complement strand
ATAAGGCTTTTGAAAACTTAAAGCTTCAGAAATTAATAGCCCTATTAAGTAGTGGATTAAAAAATAAATTGAGACACAAATAAGAATAATTCCATATCCTTTAAGCCAAATAAGACTAGAATTAATGTTGAAAAAAATATTAATATGATACAAAAGAAGGGAAATTGTCATTGTTTTAATTAAAAAAAATGGCGTTTGAAAACCATTAAAAACACTATTTTTCTCTTTATTGAAATAAATAAATAAATATTTTTTTTGAAAAAATAACGTAGTTGTGTGTAAAATTCTATCGTTATACCTTATTCTAATGAAAGTTAAAAGAACTAAAACACCTAAAAAAATGAAGGATATCCAATCATTATTTTGTGAAATTATTTCTTTTGCTTCAAACATTAATTTAGTTATTTTATAATAAACAAAATTAGTAATAATTTGTTTTATCTTTGCGTATAATTTTGCTATATGTCAAATACACTTGTTATAATTCCAACTTACAACGAAAAAGAAAATATTGAAGCTATTATAAGAGCTGTTTTTTCACAAGAAAAAATATTTGATGTTTTAGTAGTTGATGATAGTTCTCCGGATGGAACTTCACAAATAGTAAACAAATTAAAATCAGAATTCTCAAATTTATTTATTGAAATTAGAAAAGAAAAAAACGGATTAGGAACAGCCTATATCCATGGTTTTAAATGGGCTTTAACAAATGGATATGAGTATATTATGGAAATGGATGCGGATTTTTCTCACAATCCTTCCGATTTAATAAAATTATACAGCGCTTGCGCTATTGATGGAGCTGATTTTTCTATTGGCTCAAGGTATTTAAGCAACAAAATTAATGTTGTTAACTGGGATTTTAAAAGATTATTTTTATCATATTTTGCATCAAAATACGTTAGAATAATAACTCAAATTCCTATCTATGATACTACAGCCGGTTTTGTATGTTATCATAGAAAAGTATTGGAAAGTATAAACTTAGATAAAATAGAGTTTGTAGGTTATGCATTTCAAATTGAAATGAAATTTAACGCTTGGAAAAGAAAATTTAAACACAAAGAAGTTTCTATTATATTTACCGACCGTAAAAGAGGAACTTCAAAAATGAGCACTTCTATTATTTCTGAAGCAGTTTTTGGAGTTATTAAAATGAAATTAAAAGGATTGAAATTATAAAGAAAAGAAAATGAGTTTAACTTTAATTAAAAACGCTCAAATTGTTAACGAGGGGAAGATATTTGAAGGCGATGTGTTAATTGATGGAGAGTTTATAGTTGATATTGATTCATCTATAAGTCTAAAATCTTCAAATACAACTGTAATAGATGCCGAGGGAAAATATTTATTTCCTGGCATAATAGATGACCAAGTACATTTTCGTGAACCTGGCTTAACTCATAAAGCAACAATAGAATCAGAAAGTAGAGCAGCGGTTGCTGGAGGTATCACTTCGTTTATAGAAATGCCAAATACTGTTCCGCAAGCAACAACACAACAATTGCTAGAAGAAAAGTTTGAAATTGCTTCAAAATCATCTTATGCTAATTATTCATTTATGTTTGGTGGCACAAATGATAATTTAGAGGAATTACTAAAAACTAATCCATCAAATGTAGCCGGGATTAAGTTGTTTTTAGGTTCTTCAACAGGAAACATGCTGGTTGATAATGAAGAGGTTTTAGAAAAAATATTTTCATCAACTAAAATGTTAATCGCTGTGCATTGCGAAGATGAAACTACCATTAAAAATAATTTAGAAACTTACTTAAAGGAACATGGTGATGAAATTCCAATAGAATTACATCCAAAAATTAGAAGTGAAGAAGCTTGTTATATTTCGTCTTCAAAAGCAATTAAATTAGCAAAAAAAACAGGTGCCCGTTTGCATGTTTTTCATTTATCTACGGGTAAAGAAACATCTTTATTTTCAAATAAAATACCATTAGAAAAAAAACTAATAACAGCTGAAGTTTGTATACACCATTTATGGTTTAGCGATAAAGATTATAAAACTAAAGGCACTCTTATAAAATGGAATCCAGCAGTTAAAACTGAAAAAGACCGCGAAGAACTTTGGAAGGCTTTACTAGATGACAGAATTGACGTAATTGCAACTGATCACGCACCTCATACTTTAGAAGAAAAACAACAAACCTATACAAAAGCACCAAGCGGAGGCCCACTAGTTCAACATGCATTGCCCGCAATACTAAAAGCTCATAAACAAGGTCAAATTTCAATTGAAAAAATTGTGGAAAAAATGTGTCATAATCCAGCTATTTTATTTAAAATTGAAAAAAGAGGATTTATTAAAAAAGGATTTTACGCAGATTTAGTTTTAGTTGATATTGCTTCACCTTGGACAGTTAATAAATCTAATATTTTATATAAATGCGGCTGGTCACCTTTTGAAGGAGATACCTTTTACTCGAAAATTACACACACTTTTGTAAATGGACATTTAATGTATAATAACGGTATTTTTAACAATACAGTAAAAGGCAAACGATTGTTCTTTAATAGAAAAAATGAATAAATTTTTATCCATATTATTAGCAGGTATTTTTTTTGTGAGTTGCACTAGCAATACCATTATTGAAAAACCAAAAAATTTAATTCCAAAAGAACAAATGATTGATTTGTTAACGGATTTATTACTGGCCAACGGTAGTGGGAGTATTAAAAATACACAGTTAAAAAGAAACGTTAATTATTATCCACTTGTTTTTGAAAAGTATAACATAGACACTGTTCAATTTAGAGAAAGTAATTATTATTACGCTACAAAAGTAGATGAATATGACGAAATAATAAGAAAAGTTGAAGCTCGTTTAGAAGCACTTTTAAAACAGTTTGAAGATGAACGTAAATTAAAAGATTCTTTAACTAACTTTAAAAATACGAGGGAAGATATGGAGATAGGAGCTGATGATGCTTATGTACAATAATTAATTACACTAAAAAGAATCTCTTTTTTTATAAAATTCACAAACTTCAGCAACTGTTTTTGAAACAGGTTCAAACTCAAAATTCAACTCGTTTTTAATTTTATTTGAAGAATAAAAATGTTTTTTGTGAATTGATTGGGCAGATTGTTTAGTTAAAATAGGTAATTTTCTAGTAATAAATGACCTTACCCAATCCAATCGCCATGCAATTTCACTTAGCCATTTAGAAACTTTAATAGAAGGCTCTTTTTTATTGAAATTTATAGCAATTTGATTGAACACATTTTTAAAGCTAACATTTTCAGAAACTAATATATACCGTTCATTTTTAATTGTAGAATTCATTAATCGAATCATGATAATTACAACATCTTTTACAGCTACAAAACCAGTAATTCCTTCAGTATAAAATTGAAGTCCTTTATAAATTTTTGGAAATAAAGCTCCTGAACCAGTATTCCAAAATCCTGCACCTAAAATAACTCCAGGATTCACAATTACAACATCAATACCTTCTTGTGAGGCTCGCCAAACTTCCATTTCTGCTCCATATTTGGTAATAGCGTAGCCGTAATTGTTTTTTTCAACATTCCACTCTCCTTCTTCATCAATTACTTTATTATTTATTGATTTTTCAATAGTGGCAATTGAGCTAACAAAACATAATTTTTGAACTTTTTTGTTAATACAAAAATTAACAATATTTGTAGTGCCTTCAATATTAATTTTACGCATAGCCTTATAATCTTTTGGATTAAAAGACACTAAAGCTGCAGAATGATACACTTCAGTAATATTTTCAAAAGCAATTTCTAGCTGACATATATCTGTAATGTCGGCTTCAATCCATTTAATTTTATTAAAAAGGTGTTCAAAATCTTTAGTATAATAACTAAAAACTTTTTTAACTGCTTGCAGATTGCTGTTTTCTCTATGAATAGCAGTTACAACATCATTTTCCAAAGAAAGATGATACAATAAATGCGCTCCTACTAAACCAGTTCCTCCTGTAACTAATATCATAAAACGAAAATAGGAAAAATGTTGGTTTTTTCTTACAAATACATATATTAAAAAACTAATAGTTTAAACACTTAACTACAAGTAAAATTTTATCTTTGCCTAAATTTAAAATTTTGATAATGAATTTTGTTGAAGAACTACGTTGGAGAGGCATGTTACACGATATTATGCCCGAAACTGAAGAATACTTATTAAAAAATAAAACAACAGGCTATATTGGTTTTGATCCAACTGCCGATTCACTTCATATTGGAAGTTTAGTGCCTATTATATTGTTAATGCACTTTCAAAAAGCAGGGCATAATCCAATTGCATTGGTTGGTGGCGCTACAGGTATGGTTGGTGACCCATCAGGAAAATCAGATGAGCGTAATTTATTAGACGAAGCTACTTTAAATAAAAATGTGGCAGGTGTAAAAAGTCAGTTAGAGCGATTTTTAAAGTTTGGTAGTAATGTTGAAAATGCAGCCGAATTGGTTAACAATTACGATTGGATGAAAAATATTTCATTAATTGATTTTGTGCGTGATGTAGGTAAACATATAACTGTAAACTATATGATGGCAAAAGATTCAGTTAAAAAACGTTTAGATGCCGATTCGCAATCAGGAATGAGTTTTACTGAATTTACTTATCAATTATTTCAAGGATATGATTTTTATCATTTATACAAAGAAAAAAATTGTGTACTTCAAATGGGGGGATCTGATCAATGGGGAAATATAACCACTGGAACTGAATTAGTTAGAAGAAAAGCACAAGGTAAAGCGTATGCATTAACGTGTAAATTAATTACAAAAGCAGACGGAACTAAATTTGGGAAAACTGCTGGAGGAAACGTTTGGTTAGACGCCAATAGAACTTCACCTTATAAATTTTATCAATATTGGTTAAATTCTTCTGACGAAGATGCTGAAAGCTATATCAAAATATTTACCTTTTTAGACCAAGCAACAATTGAAGCATTAATTGCAGAACACAAACAAGCACCACATTTACGTATTCTTCAAAAGAAAATTGGTGAAGAAGTAACCATTATGACTCATGGTGTTGAAGCCTTTGAAAATGCTATAAAAGCATCTAATATTTTGTTTGGGAATTCAACTGCAGAAGATTTAAAAAGTTTAAATGAGCAAACATTTTTAGATGTTTTTGACGGCGTTCCTCAAGCTGAAATTGAACGTTCAGTTGTTGAAAACGGTTTAGAAATAGTTCCTGCTTTTTCTGATACAGGCTTTTTAAAATCTAACGGAGAAGTGAGAAGAGCTTTAAGTGAAAACTCAATTTCTGTTAATAAAGAAAAGGTAACAGAAGATTTTGTAATTACAATTTCCGATTTAATTGCCGATAAATTTGTGTTATTACAGCGCGGTAAAAAAAGTTATTTTTTACTAAAGGTAGTTTAATTTAAAGTATTATATAAAACTTTTAAAGACCACTTTTTAGTGGTCTTTTTTATTTTAACAACAATAAATTACAACCTCTAATATTGGAATTATAGAAACGGCCTAACACTTCAAAAGTTAGGCTATCAAGATACATTACCAATTAATTTTTAGTAATGAAAATAAATGTCTGTTTATTAGAATATTATCGTACATTACCTCGATTTAATTCAAGTAAATTTCTAAAATTTCTTTACTTCCTTTTTCTAACTAAAAAAATCAAAAAATTGAAAACAAAACTTAAAAAAACTGTATTATTATGTTCCTTAATTTTATTTTATGGATCAGTATTTTCACAATCTCATGAAAGCAAAAAAGACGGGAATTTAACAGGAAATAATATCATTCATTTATCCTTAGCACCAGACATAGCTTATAATGCTGCAACTATATTTTTTGATCGTATTATTTCTCAAAATGGAAACTTAGCCACTTTTGTTAGAATTGGGTATGGTGGATGGTCTAAATTATTAATTGGTGGAGGATCTCAAACTTTGGCTCAAGGAGGAATAATTTTAGGGTCTAATAATAGAAAATTTGAAATTGCTCTTGGGGCGGCAATTCAAAATGAAAAAACTAATAATATAAAAGAATCAAATACAATTCCAGCTATATCACTAGGGTTACGATCTCAAAAACCAGGTAAACGCTTTGTGTTTAGGGCAGGGATTGGCTATCCTGAAGGGATTTATGTAGGAGTTGGTCACTCACTATAATCAGATTTTACTTCAACAATAATAAGTTACAGCCTCTAATATCGGAATTATCGAAACGACCTAACACTTCAAAAGTTCCGTTATTATAGGTTTTTCCTAAATCTTGTGTTGCAATAAATGAACAAGAATTTTGATTTGCTAAGTCTATCACATTTATTCCGCCCGATTTTCCTTCAGGTAAAATAGTTAATGCATCTTCTGGGTCACGCGTTAAAATTTTCATCCAAGGCGGACACTCAAAAACACCTTTTCCTTTGGAATATGCTTGACTTAATAATTCAGTCATTCCATATTCCGAATGTATTTCTTCAACTCCAAAACCTTCTTTTAGAATTTGTTGTAATTCCTCTCTAATTAATTCTTTTCTTCTCCCTTTCATTCCGCCAGTTTCCATAATTATGGTGTTTTTTAGCTGAAATTTATAGTTTTCAACCAAATCTAACAAAGCAAATGAAACACCAATAAGTAGTACTTTTTCTTCTTTTTTATCTAATTCTATCAAATTTTTGGCTAATTCTTCTAAATTATCAAGATAAAATCCACTTTTAGGTTTCTTTGATTTTTTTATAAAATCATCAACCATATAAATTAAAGAAGAGCCCTCACGCTCTAAATATGCTGGTAATAAAGCTAAAACTGTATAATTTTCAATGCTTCCATAAAAATATTCAAACCCTTTTGAAAAACTTTCTTCATATAAAGAAAGATTTATGACAAAATGCTTGCTTTGAGAAATACCAGTGGTACCACTGCTTAAAAATAATTGTTGGATTTGATCGTTTGAGGAAACAATTTTATGAGATTTAAAAAATTCAATAGGCAAAAAAGGAATATCGGTTACATTAGAAATTTCAGTAGGACTGATATTTAAGAGCTCTATAAATTCTTTATAAACCAAATTATTTTTTGCTTGAAACTGAAATATTTCAAGAGCAAATTTCTCGAAATCAGGAGAAATATTAGATTTTAGACTGTTAATTTTCTTCATAAAATTGTGAAACAAAGCAAAAGTAATGTAAATTTACGCAACCTATTATCTTTTTAGGTATCTTATTAACAATTAAAACGCTAGTATTTGGGTTTAAATAAACTCATAAAACAATGTGCGAATAATGATCAAAGGGCACAAAAAGAAATTTACCAACTTTTTGCTGGTAAGCTATTTTCAATATGCCTAAAGTATTCTAAAAACAAACAAGAGGCTCAGGATAACTTTCAAGATGGTTTTATCACCATTTTCAATAAAATTGGGCAGTTTAATTTTGAAGGGTCATTTGAAGGCTGGATTAAACGCGTTATGGTTAACACTATTTTATTGAAGTATAGAAAAAAAACAGTGTTAAATATTGTTACAGAAGAAATTCCTGATGAGGTGATTGTTGATATTGATGATGATGAAATTTCTTTAGATTTTTTACTGAATCTAATTCAAGAACTTCCGGATAGATACAGAATGGTTTTTAACCTTTATGTATTGGATGGCTGTTCTCACAAAGAGATTTCAGAAATGATGCAAATTGCTGAAGGAACTTCAAAATCGAATTTAGCAAGAGCACGAGCAATTTTAAAACAAAAAATTGAGATTTATCAAAGTGGTCAACAATCTGTTTAAGATAAAAGGTAAAAGTGAGAGATTTTAAAAACATTGATAGAATATTTCAAGAGAATTTAAAAGATTTTGAAGTATTTCCCCCTAACAAAGCTTGGTCTGCTATTGAAAAAAAGCTTGACACACAACCTGTAAAAAAACCTGTTCCTTTTTGGGTTAAAACAGCTAGTATTGCAGCTTTATTTGTGCTATTTTTCAGCGTTGGAACCATTTATTTATTACCAGAAGCTAAATTTTCCAAGAACTTCCTTTTAAATAGAATTATAAATAGCGATAGTATTTCTGATAATAATTCCGAAAAGCCTGAAAATAAAGAAGTTAAAAAAATTAATAAGGATATAAACGAGAATAAACAAAAACTCACTAACAATTCAAAAGACACAAAATTAACATCTACAGAATTTGAAAATGAAAACATTTCTTTTGAAGAAAGTGCCACTTCAAAAAAACAGTTAACTAAATTTTTGTTGACAGATAATTCAGAATTCCCAGTCAAAAAAACTCAAAAAAATAATGCAAACATAAAAAGCACTAAATTTACAATAGCTACTATTTTTGCTCCAATTTACATCAATTCCTTAGGGGGTGGCTCAAGTGTAGACTCTCAATTTAGAGATAACTCAACTTCTGGAAATTCTTCTTATTCTTATGGTGTGAAATTTGCCTATCAATTAAATAGTAAATTCAGTGTTCAATCTGGTGTAAACCTTATTAATTTAGGAATTACAACCAATGATATATATATAAATTCTTCTGTTGCAATTTTAGGGTTTTCTAACTTGTCTGCCAATCCATTGGTTGCTAGAAATGAAGTAATAAATAAAAATAATTCCTTGAATTTAAATAAGGGAAGTTTAAACCAGGTATTTGGTTATATTGAAATACCTGTAGAATTAAAATATAGTGTAACTGATGGTAAATTTGGTGTTAATTTAGTTGGAGGATTTAGCACATTATTATTAAATAAAGATGAAGTTTTTATTGAAACTAATGATTTTTCTCAAAGTTTAGGTTCTTCAAACAATTTAAGATCCGTTAATTTTAGTGGAAATATTGGAGTAGATATAGATTATTTAATTCATAAAAATTTATATATCAATGTGTCTCCAATGTTTAAAATGCAAACAAATACCTTCTCTAAAAACTCAGGAAGTATACAACCATATTACCTAGGAGTTTATACAGGTTTAAATTATAAGTTTTAGTTGGTTTATTATTTGGTTGGTTACCAAATATTGAATAATGAAGGCCATTTCAAATATGAAATGGCTTTTATTTTTAGACCATATTTTATTTGTAAATTTGTTCTAACCAAAAAATAAAATAATCCAACTTATGGAAATTACAACAATTCAAAAAACACTTAAAAAATTAAATGTTCAAGATATAAACCTTGGGTCTTCAACAGGTTCAAAATTCTTTGGAAATGGACAATTGATTGAATCTTTTTCTCCAGTTGATGGAAAATTAATTGGAAAAGTTACATCAACTACAAAAGAAGATTATGAAAAGGTAATAGAAAGCGCACAAACTGCTTTCAAATCTTGGAGATTAGTTCCTGCACCTCAAAGAGGAGAAATTGTTCGTCAGTTTGGTGAAAAATTACGAGAACTAAAACAACCTTTAGGCGAGTTGGTTTCCTATGAAATGGGAAAATCACTTCAAGAAGGTTTGGGCGAAGTACAAGAAATGATTGATATTTGTGATTTTGCTGTTGGTTTGTCTCGTCAATTACACGGTTTAACAATGCACTCTGAACGCCCAGGACATAGAATGTATGAACAGTATCACTCATTAGGAATTGTTGGGATAATTTCAGCATTTAATTTTCCTGTAGCTGTTTGGAGTTGGAATACAGCTTTAGCTTGGATTTGTGGAGATGTCTGCGTATGGAAAGCTTCAGAAAAAGCACCATTGTGTAGTATTGCTTGTCAAAATATTATTGCTCAAGTTTTAAAAGAAAATGATTTACCAGAAGGAATTTCTTGTATTGTAAATGGAGATTATAAAGTTGGTGAATATATGACTACAGATAAGCGTGTTCCATTAGTGTCTGCAACTGGTTCAATTAGAATGGGGAAAATTGTTGCAAAAACTGTGGCTGAACGTTTAGGAAGATCATTACTTGAACTGGGTGGAAACAACGCTATAATTATTACACCAAATGCTGATATAAAAATTAGTATTATTGGTGCGGTTTTTGGCGCAGTTGGAACTGCCGGACAAAGATGTACATCTACTCGAAGGTTAATTATACATGAATCCATGTATGATCAAGTTAAAAACACATTAATTGATGCATACAAGCAATTACGCATTGGAAACCCATTAAATGAAAAAAATCATGTTGGGCCTTTAATTGATAAAGATGCTGTAAAAATGTATGAAAATGCGTTGAAAAAAGTGGTTGAAGAAGGCGGAGATTTACTTGTTGAAGGTGGTGTTTTATCTGGTGAAGGCTATGAAAGCGGTTGTTATGTGAAACCTGCTATTGCAGAAGCAAATAATAACTTTGAAATAGTTCAGCATGAAACTTTTGCTCCAATTTTATATTTGTTAAAATATAGTGGTGAAGTTGAAAACGCATTGGATATTCAAAATGGTGTTGTGCAAGGGTTATCATCAGCAATTATGACAACAAATTTACGTGAAGCTGAAAAATTCTTGTCGGTTGCTGGATCTGATTGTGGAATTGCTAATGTAAATATTGGAACTTCAGGAGCTGAAATTGGAGGAGCTTTTGGAGGTGAAAAAGAGACTGGTGGCGGACGTGAATCTGGTTCTGATGCTTGGAAAGTTTATATGAGACGCCAAACAAATACAATCAATTACACAACTGAATTACCATTAGCACAGGGTATTAAATTTGATTTATAAAAATTTTATTAAAAATAGTAAAAAGCAGCTTAAAATTTTGAGCTGCTTTTTTATTAATAATTTACTTTGCGTAACACTCTAACAGCTTCTTTAAATTTAATGTAGCTCGTTTTATCTTCCAAGTCTTTTAAATATTGTTTTGATTCTTTTAATTTTAAAAATGCATTTGGAATTTCATTAAAAACACAAATCATATAATTTGTTGGCAATTCTAAAAGGTCTAATTTTTCAATTTCTGTTAAAGAAATGTTCTTTTTTAATTTCTGAAGAATTGCATTGCAGTTATTAAAAATATGATGCAATACAACTTTATCAAATTGTGGAGGTTTAAAAAGCAACTCAGTTGCAATATCATGTTTTCCATTTTCTTTGAAATTAATTATCGTTTTTTCCAAAGGATAATAATCAAAAACATCCTTTATTCTTAAAAAAACATATTCAGTAATTATAAAAGACTGCTTATTAAATTCAATTTTAACCTCATCTAAGGTAGAATAAAATAAACGTACTTGTTCATTAATAAGCTCAATATCAACACGTGAATAAAAAACTTTATCCCCTACCACTTTTTTTTGACCAGCCCAACACAATACAAATTGCTCATTAAACACTTTGTAGGTTGGGTTAAATTCATCTTTATGCCTATTAAAAAAATCGAAAACACCATCTAAAGTTAATTGTATATTACTGCTTGCATTTTTTTCAATAGATTCAACAATTTCTTTATTGGTATTAATCAATTCATATTTACCTAAGGTTGACATAGAGTTGCTACCTCTTCTAAAAAAAATCCGCCCTTTTACATACTTCCAAATAGATTTTTTTAAAAAAGCTACTTTATTATTAGACTGTATAGTAACTAAACCTACAACTTTATACCTTGGTAATCTTGGAAAAGGGATATTTTCATATTGAATTTTTGGTGGATTTTCTATATATGAATTAATCAAATTTTGAATTTTACTGTCATCAAAAAAATCTACTCCTTCAATTTTATTCAACTGATCCTCTACTCCAATTACTATATATGAATTATTTTCAGGGTTAGAATTTGACAATGCACAAACATGCTTCAAAAATTTTGCTTTCCCTTCTTTAGTGTCTAAAGAGATTTGTTGTTTCTTATCGTAAAAGCTATTTTCGTCGTTATACGCAAGTAAATTCTTAATTAACAGTCGTTTATTAATCATTTAATTTTTTATTTCAGCTATAATTTAGTATATTTATCTTTCTATAAAGTTTCATACCCCTATCTATAAAGTTTCATACCCCTATCTATAAAGTTTCATACCCCTATCTATAAAGTTTCATACCCCTATCTATAAAGTTTCTTACCCCTATTGTTTTATTTTACATTAAACCTTAAAATTATGAAAATTAAAAGTATTTTTATCGGAATGTTTATGATTATTGCAACTTTTTTATTTCAAAGTTGTAATACTAATGAAGCAATTAACTCAACTAGTAATACTTCAAAAATTCGATTGAAATTAGTTGATTCTGAAGGTAATTACGACAAAGTTTTAGTAAATATCATTGATGTGCAATACAACAGAAATGATGATGATATGGGATGGACCACTTTTGAAGGTTTTACTTTGCCTGAAACAGATGACCATTTAGACCGCATAGATTTAACGGAACTTATCGCTGGAAACTCAATAATCTTAACAGATCAAGATATTGAATCGGGTATGTTAAGCAAAATTCGTTTAATTTTAGGTGAAGGAAATGCTATTGTTTTAGAAGGGGAAACTGAAGAAATTTCTCTTAAAACACCAAGCGCAATGCAGTCAGGTTTAAAACTACATATGGATACTGAACTTGTAGCTGGTTTTTCATACACTTTTGTTTTAGATTGGGATGTTCAAAAATCAATTGTAAAAGCAGGAAATTCTGGTATTTATAATTTGAAACCTGTAATTAGAGTTGTTGCTGAAGTTAATTCAGGAACTATTAAAGGTAGAGTTGCTGATATAGATGAAACAAAGGATGGTACTGATCCAATGCCAATTGAAGGAGCTACTCTAAACGTCTATGATAAAGACGACACTTCAATAGGAACTACCGAAACAAATGTTGACGGATTATATATGTTTCAAGGGTTACCTGCAGGAGACTACAAGTTAAAAGTTGAAAAAGGAGATTATAACACTTTAACCACAGATCCTATTCTTGTTGAGGTTGGAGTTGAAACAACAAAAGACATACATTTAACAAAAAGTACAGGAAATATTTCAGGAAGAATTGCTGACTCTTCTGAAACAGATGTAGTTAAAATACCACTTGGAAATGCAAAAGTTGATGTGTACACCAAGGATGATACAAATTTTGATACTATTATAGCTACTGCAACAACCAGTAATGAAAATGACGATACTAAAGGTAGCTTTGATATCATGGATTTATTACCTGGAGAATATATATTGAAAGTTTCATTAGATACTTATGGCACAGGACAATCTGAAGTTATTGAAGTGATTATTGACCAAACAGTTGACGTTGGAACAATTTTACTAACCCTTATTTAGGTAATAATTACATAGTTAAAAAAAAGAGGTTTAAGCAAAATGCTTAAATCTCTTTTTTTAATACAGTTGCACTTGCTTGAGCAGTTGGGTAAACAACTAAATCTTCAATATTCACATGATATGGCCTTGTAACTACAAAATAAATAATGTCGGCAATATCTTCTGCTTGTAATGCTTTAAATCCTTTATAAACGCTTTTTGCTTTTTCTTTATCTCCTTTAAAACGAACTTCTGAAAACTCAGTTTCCACAGCTCCAGGATGAATTGCTGAAACACGTATGTTATGTTTGTTTAAATCTAGCCTCATTGCTTTGTTTAAAGCATTTACAGCGTACTTTGAGGCGCAATAAACATTTCCGTTAGGATAGACTTCTTTTCCCGCAATTGAGCCTATATTCACAATAAATCCTTCGTTTCTTTCAACCATTTGTGGAAGAATTGCTTTTGAAACGTATAATAACCCTTTTACATTAATATCTATCATTGCATCCCAATCATCAATACTTCCATCTTGTATGGTGCTTAAACCATGTGCATTCCCTGCGTTGTTTATTAAAATGTCAATCTTTTGAAATTCCTTTGGTAAAGACTGAACAACTTTAAATACTTCTTCTTTATTAGAAACATCAAAATTTAGAATTGCTACTTTAGTAAACTTTTCTAATTCAGTTTTTAAACTAATCAGTCTGTCTTTTCTTCTTCCACAAAGTATTAATTGAATGTTTTGTTTTGCGAAAATTTCGGCAGTTGCTTTTCCTATTCCTGAAGTAGCTCCTGTTATAAATGCTGTTTTATGTTTCATTTTTTATATTATTTTTAAAAATATAAATATACAAAAAAACCGCTCCTAATCAGGGAGCGGCTTTGGTTGGATAGTTATTTTACTAACCATCCAAAAATCAACTAACCAAACTTTATTTTAAATATCTTCTAATTTTTGTTTCTCTTTCTACTTTAGTTCGTTTTCTTCCATCATTACTTACAGTATTTTCAGTTTTATTTGCCAAACTAGATTTTTTATATTGAATATATCCTTTTCCACTGAACTCATAAGTTGTTCCAGAATCTATATGATATAAACTTATTTTTCTATCATTAATAACGCTCAACTCAAACTCTTCAGTACCCCAAGAATCATAATCTAATGTTAAAATTTTTAGGTTATCATAACCTTGTACATTCGCAACATCATAACCTCCAATATAATCCCAATAAATATTTGCAATATTTGTGCCATTATCATCTTGTGATGAATAAAATGTTGTTAAATTTTCAGGTGTAAAAGCTAAAAAATTCTCATTATCAAATTCATTTAAAGCACCTGTTTGACTTGTATATGTTTTTTCCCAAGCAGCATACTCTTGTAGAAAGTATTCAATATTATCATAAAAAACTTGATCAAAATCAAAATTATACTTTTGATAACCCTCCAAATAATAGGTTACATTATTGAAATTATCTTTCAATCTTATTCTATCTCTTGATATTTGAATAACATCAAAATCATAATACCCATCCAAATTATGATCTACTTCTAAATACCCATTAAAAGTGTTATAGTAGCCAATTTGTATTCCATAACCATTGCCTGTTGAACCAATTCCTACTAAATTATTATTGGCAAACATTTTTCCATTTATAAATGAAATTGTAAAAGCTTTTGATAAAAAAGCAACATCTCCATTTCCAGTAGTTTGGTTATAATCTATATACCATAAATCATAAGCCGTTACAACATCTTCTAAATTAACATAATTATCGTGAAAATCGTCTTCAACAACCACGCTACAAGCCGTAAATGAGATACTAATAATAAGTGTTGCAAAAAGTAATTTTAAAGTTCTCATAATCATTTGTTTTATTGGTTATACATAAAGAATTTCAATTTCCGTGCCAAAAAATAAAAACAAAAATTATAGAACTATATCTAGTTGAATATTTGGCGTTTAAAATATTTAAATATTAATTTAACACAAATGAAAAACTTTTAATAAAAGGTGTTTTAATTAATTTCACATGAAATTTTTGCCTTATTGAATTTTAAATTACTGTAGATTTTAACTAGAATGCCGCTAACATATTAACAAAAAAAGGCTTATCAAATTTGATAAGCCTTTTTATAGTGTTTTAATAATATTAATTATCCATTTAATGCCTCAGCACCACCAACAATTTCTAAAATTTCATTTGTAATTGCAGCTTGACGTGCTTTATTGTATGTTAATTTTAAACTATCACGCAATTCGGTAGCATTGTCTGTTGCTTTATGCATTGCAGTCATACGCGCTCCATGTTCCGAAGCAAATGAATCTCTAATTGCTTTGTATAATTGAGTTTTTAAAGATTTAGGAATCAATTGTAAAACTATTTCTGCTTTACTTGGTTCAAAAATATAATCAGTATTTACTTTAACAGCTCCTTTAACTGGTTCAATTGGTAAAAACTGCTCAATAGTTGTAATTTGAGTAGCAGCATTTTTAAAGTGATTGTAAACCAATTCCACTTTATCAAAACGCCCCTCTGCAAACAAACTCATTATTTTTTCAGCAATAACAGCAACATTATCAAAAGTTAAGTCATCAAATATTTCATTATTCTTTTCAACAACTTTAAATGATTTAGATAAAATATCAAATCCTTTCTTCCCAACTGTTAAAAGTTCAACTTGTTTCCCTTTATAATTATCTTCAATATATTTTGCAGTTCCTTTAATTACAGATGAATTAAAACCACCACACAAACCTCTGTTTGAAGTAATTACCACAATTAATACTTTTGATACTTCTTTTTGTTGAGAATAAACCCCACCTACTTCACCTTCAAGTGATGCACTTAAGCTTTGTAAAAGTTCCGTTAGCTTTTCAGCATACGGACGCATTTGTGTAATTGCATCTTGTGCTTTTTTCAATTTAGCAGCAGAAACCATTTTCATGGCACTAGTAATCTGCATTGTTGAACCAATGGATGTAATTCTGTTACGTATTTCTTTTAAGTTTGCCATTTATGTTTGGTATTTAGTATTGAGTATTAAGTATTGAGAATTACACCTCTCAATACTCAATACTAAAATCTTAATTATGCGTATTTTGCAGAAACTTCTTTTGCTGCACTAGTTAAAATATCAATAACCTCATCAGTTAATTTTCCAGCTTTTAAAGTATCCAAAGCATCTCTATGTTTTGCATTCAAATATTCAATATAATCACTTTCAAATTCTTTTACTTTTTCTACAGGAACAGCTCTTAATAAGTTTTTAGAACCTGCATAAATAATTGCAATTTGATCTTCAACTTTAAAAGGATCGCTTTGATTTTGCTTTAAAATCTCTACATTTCGTTTTCCTTTTTCAATAACATTTAAAGTTGCAGCATCTAAATCAGATCCAAACTTGGCAAAAGCTTCTAACTCACGATATTGAGCTTGGTCTAATTTTAAAGTACCTGCTACTTTTTTCATTGATTTAATTTGAGCATTACCTCCAACACGAGATACTGAAATACCTACGTTAATAGCTGGACGAACACCTGAGTTGAATAAATCAGACTCTAAGAAAATTTGTCCATCAGTAATAGAAATTACGTTTGTTGGAATATATGCAGAAACGTCACCCGCTTGAGTTTCAATAATAGGTAATGCAGTTAATGAACCGCCACCTTTTACTTTTCCTTTTAATGAAGCTGGAACGTCATTCATTTGTGCAGCAATAGTATCATCATTAATAACTTTTGCAGCACGCTCTAATAAACGAGAGTGCAAATAGAAAACGTCACCTGGATACGCTTCACGTCCTGGTGGACGACGTAATAATAATGAAATTTCACGGTAAGCTACTGCTTGTTTAGATAAATCATCATACACAATTAATGCAGGACGACCTGTATCTCTAAAATACTCTCCAATTGCAGCACCTCCCATTGGAGCATATACCTGCATTGCAGCAGGATCTGATGCGTTAGCAGCAACAATTGTTGTATAAGCTAAAGCTCCTTTTTCTTCTAATAAGTTTGCAATTCCAGCAACTGTAGATGCTTTTTGACCAATTGCAACATATATACAATATACTGGTACACCAGCATCGTAAAATTCTTTTTGATTGATAATAGTATCAATAGCAACTGTTGATTTACCTGTTTGACGGTCACCAATAATTAACTCTCTTTGTCCTCTACCAACAGGAATCATAGCGTCAACAGCTTTTACACCTGTTTGCAATGGCTCTGTTACTGGCTCACGAAAAACAACCCCAGGAGCTTTACGCTCTAATGGCATTTCAAAAGTTTCTCCCTGAATTGGACCTTTACCATCAATTGGAAATCCTAAGGTATTAACAACACGTCCAACAATTCCTTCACCAACTTTTAATGAAGCAATTCTTTCAGTACGTTTAACAGTTGATCCTTCTTTAATAGATTTTGAATGACCTAACAATACAACACCTACGTTGTCTTCTTCAAGGTTCAATACAATTCCTTCTAATCCATCTTCAAATTCAACTAACTCACCATATTGAACATTCGCTAAACCGTATACACGAGCAATACCATCACCCACTTGTAATACAGTTCCTACTTCATTTAAAGAAGCTGAACCTTCAAATCCTGCTAATTGTTGTTTTAAAATTGCTGATACTTCAGCTGGTTTTATTGATGCCATTTTTGTTATTTTTTAAAACTAAAATCTTTTTATATTACAATTTTGCAACAAAACTTTCGTCTGCAAATTGTCTTTTTAATACTTGTAACTTATTTGCAACACTTGCATCATATTGAACATCTCCAATACGTAAAATAAATCCTCCAATAATATCTGGATTTACATTATTTTCAATAGTTGCTTCTTTACCAGTAATTTCTTTTACTTTTTTTAATACCTGCTTGTTTAACTCATCAGTTAAAGGAATTGCTGTAGTTACTTTCGCAATTTCAATCCCTTTTAATGAATCATAAAGAATGGTATATTTTTTAGCTACTTCTTCTAAAATAGATAAACGTTTGTTATCAATTAATAAATTGATTAAGCCTTGTGATAAGCTTGAAATATTTTGTGAAAAAACTGCTTTAATTGCGCCTTTTTTTAACTCGGTTTTTATAACTGGGCTTGTAAGCAATAATTGTAAATCGTTACTTTCTTTAATTGTATTTGCAACTAACAACATATCGTTATTTACTTCAACTTCTTTTTGTTGTTCAAGTGCAAAACTTAGTATTGCTTTTGCATATCTTATTGCCGCTCTAGATCCACTCATGTTTTTTAACTTATAGAGTTACTTCTTTTAACATATCTTCAACAAGCTTTGTTTGTTTTGCTTTATCAGAAAGTTCTCCTCTAACAACCTTTTCTGCTATGTTTAATGATAATTCTGCTACCTGACTTTTAATTTCAGAAATAGCAGCTTGTTTTTCAGCCTGAATTGTAGCTTGCGCCTGTTCAATTACTTTGGTTGCCTGAATTTTTGCTTCTTCTTTTGCATCAGCTATCATTCCTTCTTTCATTTCTCTTGCTTCTTTTAAAAGTATATCACGCTCGGCACGCGCTTCTTTTAAAATACGTTCATTATCTGCAGTAAGATTTTGCATTTCTTTACGTGCATTTTCTGCTTCATCTAAGGCATTTTTAATTCCTTCTTCTCTTTCATTTACAGCATTTAATATTGGTTTCCAAGCAAACTTTTTTAATAAAAGTACAAGTCCAATAAATAAAATTAGTTGCCAAACAAATAATCCTAATGAAAACTGTTCTATAAGTTTTTCCATATTATATGTATTGTTATTTTTTAATTAATAGTTTTTAAACAATAACTACAACCAACCGTTGTAGTTATTGTTTGTAATTTTCTTAAGCTGCAAATAAAGCAGCAAATCCAATACCTTCAATAAGCGCTGCTGCAATTAGCATTGCTGTTTGAATTTTTCCTGAAGCTTCTGGTTGACGTGCGATAGCGTCCATTGCTGATCCACCAATTCTACCGATACCTAAACCAGCACCAATTACGATTAAACCTGCTCCTACAATGTTTGGAATTGTCATGATATATATATATTTATTAATTAAACATTCAATTTTTAATGATGATCGTGTTCTTCAACAGCCGATCCAAAATACAACGCAGAAAGCATAGTGAAAATATACGCTTGTAACGCTGCTACTAATAATTCTAGTAAAGAAAGTGCAAATGCCAACCCAAATGATAACGGACTACCAATCCAGTTTTTGAAAATAAACATTAAACCAATAATACTCATTAAAACTACGTGTCCTGCAGTTATATTTGCATACAAACGTATCATTAATGAAAACGGTTTAATAATAGTACCTAATAATTCAATAGGTGCTAAAATTATTTTCATTGGCCATGGCACGCCTGGCATCCAAAAAATATGTTTCCAATAATCTTTATTTCCTGAAAATGTTGTGATAAAGTAAGTCATTAACGCCAATGCTAATGTTACCGCAATATTGTTAGTTACGTTAACACCAAGTGGTGTTAAACCTAATAAGTTTATTATCCACACAAAGAAAAATATAGTTAACAAGTAACTCATATATCTTTTATAATGTTTTTTACCAATGTTTGGAATAGCTATATCGTCTCTAACATATAAAATGATAGGCTCTAATAAACGTCCAATTCCTGAAGGTAAAGGGTTCTTTTTATATTTTTTAGCCATTCTGCTAAACATAAAGAACATTAGTAAGCCAACTAAAAATATAAATACAACGTTTTTAGTTATTGAGAAATCTAATGGTTTTACGTTGGTTGCATGATGATGCTCATCATAAATAATTGTTCCTTCATCATCTGTTTTATAAATTTTACCGTGATATAATTTATAAAAGTTACCACCTACTTCAGCAACACTTTCACCATGGTGTAATTTTGATGAAGAAAACACTTGTAATCCTCCATCCCATAAAATAACTGGAAGTGGTGCACCAATATATTTGTGCTCACCTGTAGCCTCATCTTCATAAGAAAACAAACTAAAATCATGAGAGTCTAGTAAGTGATGGTTAATATATTCTTTAATTTCAGTTTTTAAATCCTTTTCAACATGAGCTTCCTCAATTGCCCCCTCTATTTGAGCATCATGTTGTGCATTTACTGAAATTGTTACAGTTAATAGTAGTAAAGAAAGTATTTTCACTAAGTTAATTCTATGCATATCACTTTATTAATAGTGTTTCCTAAAAATATTTTGCAAATGTACGGTTTTATATTAAAAACTAAAAAATATTTTTTTTTAGTTTTTATATTCGCTAAACACAGAAAAAACAGACCTTTAAACCTTATTATTGAGTAATTTTATTAAATAAAAAGTTTCAAAAAATAAACAAACAATATAAGGGATTAAAAACGAAGTAGCCTCCAAAACAGTTACAACTCCATCTACTTTATATATAGGATTGAAAAAAATGAAAAAAATTGCAAATTTTAAAAAACTTCCTGCCATAAATATAAATCCTAAAATATCTAAATATTTCACACGGAACTTATAAAGCGATACATAAATACCTAATGCTAAAATATAATTTATAGCATATGATACTATAATTCTATTTTCAAATAATGCAAAATTAAAAAAGGATAGCACAAAAAGATGAATACAAAAAACAATTCCAACAGCAACCGCTAGTATTAACCCAAATTTTATAATTGAATTAATCATATTTATCATTAATGTTTTTTAACTGAGCTAAAACACTCCAAATTGAAATAAGTAAAGCAACTAAAGTAAGTATTATAGTATATGTTTTGTTTGAAGTTTGAAAATAGACGTCTAATTTTTTTCCAAAGTAAACTCCTAAATAAATAGTGATTCCCATTTGAAATGCAACACCAGTTAGTTGCAAATATTTATTAAGCTGTTTTTTCTTGTTTTGATTGTCCATTCTTTAATTCCTTAACGCCTGATTTCATTACACAAGTTGCATTGAATTCTGCGCCTGGCTCAACCGCTAATTTAGATATTACTACATCTCCTGAAATTTTTGCTGTGGATTTTAACGTAAGTAAATTTGAAGCGTTAAATTCTCCTGAAAACTCACCAGCAATATCAGCTTCGGTACAATCTATTTTTCCTTTAACTGAACCTGATTCACCAATAACAATTTTGCCATTTGTTTTAACATGTCCTTCAACTATTCCTTCAATTCTAAAATCACCTTCTGAAATTATATCTCCAATTATAGTCGTATTTTTTCCAATTACATTAATTTCTGAAACTTGTGGTAATTTCTGTTTTTGTTTTTCTGCAAACATAATCCTTAATTTATGGGGTTTTTAAATTTTTGTTTTAATGGTTTCTATTACTTCCAAGGCTTTTTTACCTTCTTCAGTATTGGGGTAATTCATAGCAACAAAATTTAAAGCGTCTTTAAATGCTAAAATACCTTCTTTTTTTCCAATAGCATAGGCTTTCAATAATTCAAATTTTGGAATAATAGGGTCTCCCTGAAACTTCAAAATAGCTTCAGAAGATTTTTTTATTACTATATCAAAATTTTCATCTTTGTAATCATAAAAAACCAATACATATTCACTTTCAGCAAAATTAGTATTATTTGAACCTAAAGCATCTGCAGGATTTAAAATTATTTTAGCGTAATTGGAATTTGGGTAATTGGAAATTATATCATTCTTAAAACTGGTAGCTTTTTCACTATTTTCAGAACTATAAATTTTATACAAGTGATATTTTGCTGGCAAAGCATACACTAAATCCGGATTAAAGGACAAGAGTTTATCCAACCTGCTTTTTGCTAAGTTAATTTCTTTAAATTGTTCTTTGTAAATAATTCCTAATCTAAAATAAGCATTATCTCTGTTGTTCTTTACACTATCAATCACCTTATTGTCTGAAGGAATTTTATCTAAATAATAAGTTAGTTCCATTAATTCAGAATTATTAACTGCACCAGATACAACTTCATCTTCTTGAGGAAGAAATCCAGGGAAATTAATTTTTGTTTTATCACTTAATCTCCAATTATCCTCAAGCGGTCTATTTCCCCAAATACGTTTAAATTCTTGTGAACCAAAACCTACAGTTTGAATATTGTAAAAATACCAATCTCCTTTTGAAGAATCATCAGAGGTTGATACATTGAAAATTGCAGAACCTGCATTTACTTTTTTTTGTTCTTTTTCCTGAATTGCTTTTAATTTTTCAATATGCGCAGTGAAAAAAGAAATTTGGTCTTCTTCAGTCATTGCCACAATTCCTAGAATACTATCATTAACTGCTGAAATCTTTTCATACAAAATAACATCTTCTAAATTGTTTCTTTTTCTTTTTAACCTCAAAATGCGTTTTGAACTGTCATCTGAAGTAATTTGAAGAATACTGTCATAATATTTTGCTGCATTTACAAATTGAGCTTTATCAAAATACAAATTCCCAACAGCTTCATATGATAATTCTTTTTGAAAATTATTTTGAATACTATTAGCTATTGCCTTTTTGTAGCTCCCTAAAGCATTGTCAGAATTGTCTGGCTCTTCAATTTTTCCTAATTGATAATATAATTCGTCTAAATATTTTTTATTAAAACCGTCTTTAATTAACTTGTTTAATTGTGAAATTGCATTTATTCTATCTTCTTTTGAAGATGCGTTTTTTGCTTTTTCAATTTGAGCATGAATTTTATATTTATAAGGTGCTTTTTTAAAATCTACAATTTGTTGGAAATAATTATTAGCAGTGTCCAACAACTTTTTATTGCTATATATTTGACCTAAAACAAATAAATTTCTTGCTGTTTGCTCTTTGTTAAAGTTTGTTTGAGTAGCTTTTTTTAAATGATCAACTACTAGAGCTGAATTATCTGCAGCTTCATAAGCCATTGCCATAGCTGTATGTGCTCTTTCAATAATTTCAGGTGGTAATTTTTTATCTTTTAAAAGTATTGTTAAGTTCTCAATAGCTTGTTCTTCATTTCGTAAACGAATATGAGTTTTAGATTGCCAAATTTTAGTTTCATTAATTAAGCTTGCTCTTGGGTAATTTATAATAACATAATTAAAGGCTTCTAATGCTGGAACAAATCTTTTAGAGTAATAACGAGACTTTCCTAATAAAAGATATGCATCATCAATTTGTTTATTTCGCTCTTGCCTTGCAATTAACATCGAATGTTTTTGAACAGCCTTAACTGCTTTTTCCTCTGATTTTTCGAAGTCTTTGGGAGAATTTTTGTCCTTATTATCTATCCCTAGAATAGCTAATTCATCAATTTCTAAAGGTTCAATTGGTAAAATTTCCCAATAATTATCTTCATAACTACTGTTTAGCTGTTCTAATCCATTTTTAAACGCTTCATTTCCATTATACAAAATGTTATATTTTGTATTTACAGAATGAAAACTTCTGTTTAAAAAGGTGTCTTTTTTAGTTGAACAACTAACAATAAAAAGCACCGCAATAAAACCTATAAAAATTTTTAATGAAGTATTCAATTGACTACAGTTTTTACTTAACCCTTAACTTACAAAACATCAAATTTATTGTAATAGGGTTGTAAAAATACAAAAAACAACTTATTTAATTAACTTACACAGAAAAATAAGCTTCTAATTCTTTTAAGGTTTCTTCTGAAGTTTCTAAATCTTTTACAATTACACCTTTATCTAAAACCACAATACGTTCGCACACTTCAGTAACGTGACCTAAATCGTGGCTAGAAACTAACAATGTAGTTTTGTTTTTTACCGTTAACTCTTTCAATAATTTTTTTAATCGGATTTGTGTTGTTGGATCTAAATTTGCGAAAGGTTCATCTAAAATAACTACTTCAGGATTGCCGATTAATGCCGCAACAATTCCTGCTTTTTTTTGATTTCCTTTAGATAAATCTCTTAAATATTTCTTTTTACCTATAATTTCATCATTAAATATTTCTTTAAACTGACTTAAAAAAGTGTCTATATCAGCTTTATTCATTCCGCGAAGTTCACCAATAAAATAGAAATATTCTTCAGGAGTTAAATAACCAATTAGGAAACTTTCATCAATAAAAGCTGCAGTAAATGGTTTCCAATCTTCACTTTTATTAACTTGAATTTCATTATTTAATACGTTTCCAGTTGTTGGTTTAATTAAATCTAATAATAAATTGAAATAAGTTGTTTTTCCTGCTCCGTTGTTGCCAACCAAACCAAAAGATTGCCCTTTTGGAATTTCTAATGTAGGTATATTTAAAACGGTTACATTGCCGTATTTTTTTGAAAGTTCTGTAGATTTTATCATTGTACTATTTTTTTGTAGCGTAGTTAATTAATTATTTTGATCAAAAGCACTGATCATTTTATGTTTTGAATTTAAGTACTGTTTGGTTATAAAATTCATTAGTTTTTGGTGAAAAACAATTCCTATTCCGCCTAAAATTATGAGAGTTATAATGCCAGCTTCAAAATTGATAAATTTATAAGGAACATAGAAAAACAAAATTGGAATTAGCAACAACGGAAAGCCTATAATCCATTGTACAGCTCCGGTTCCTTGGTAATTAAATGCTGCACGCTGTGTTAAATCTATTTTCTTTCGATTAAAAGAACCTCCGTATAATAATACATGAGAATTAACACCAATATTGTAAACCATAGCTGCAAAGTGTATTGCTAATATTTTCCAGCCAAAATACACATATGGAATACTTAGTACAAACATAATTACTGCGCTAATGGTCATTAATGAATATTTTGAATTTAAATATTGTTTGTATTTAATATTCTGACTCATTAATAACTTGTAATAACCGCTATCCCAAGCTGGAATAAATTGCCCGAAGTTGATCATAAAAATTCCGGTTACAAATATTCCTACAAAAACAAACATGGCTGGTATATTTTGATAGGTTGGGTTTGGATAAAAAATAAGTCCGTACAATAAACCAATGACTACAATAAAAAGCGAAGAACGCGGACGTTTATTTCTCCACAATAATTTTAAATCTAGTTGTAAAAAAGGAGCAATATCTCCAAACCTGCGAGTCCAAGCTAAATCGGTAGTTGTTGCAACGTCTGCTTTTGCTTTTAAAGAACCATCTACATATAATTTTTTCTTTAACTCTAAATAATTAATAGCATATAAACCAACTAAAACTAAAATTGGAATTATAATTAATAGTGGGTTTGATATGATGGTGTTTACTGCATTTCCTAATGCTGTTGAAATTGAAATAATTTCGAAATGATTTAATGCGAATAAACCGGAAGCTATGGCAATAATCGGTAAAAAAGATAATTCTGTTTCGGCAGATTTGGCTTCAATAATAAAGTTTAAGAAGTTGATTATTAATGTAAAAATGTACATTAATAACATCCAAATTAATGCTGTTGTTGTGCTATAATCTTCAAAAATTAAAATTACTCCAAAAGGAATAATAGCAAAAAGTGGTAAAAAGTTAAAAAAGGAAATAGCAGATTTTCCTAAAACATAATTTAAAATTGAACTTCGTTTTAATGGAAGAATTAATAATGGTTTAATATTTAAAACTGGCAATTTTTGCATAAAAAAGCGCATTACTAAATCGCCTAAAAACCAATAAAATAAAAATCCGTTCACCATAATTAATGGATCAGACTCTGGAAATTGTTTTTTTAATATTGGATAAATGCTAATTCCTAAAACTAAAAAAGTAAGCATAAAATAAAGCGCTAAAAAGCCCATTAAAATATTTAACGCAATACTTTTTTGCCAATATGATGAACGAAAAAATTGTTTCCATTCAAAATTTAAAAAATGTTTAATCATAAAATTTGGTTTTTTGACTATGCTATATATGTATTTGTTTCATATATTTTGTTACACTAATTTGTATTCGGGATAATTTTCGGTTAATAATTCTTCGGCTTTTTTTGGTAAAACTTCAATTACAATATAAAAAGCAATTATTAAAAAAGTAAAAATTGAAGCATATAATAAAACAATCCAGTTTGAAAGTATCAAAGTTTTATCAAGATGGGTTAAATTTATTAAATTAAAAAAATTGATTGGTAATGCTAAAAAAGAACCCATACCAGTTTTAAAAATCATTTCTTCTAACATCCATTTTTTGCCATTATTTTTGAAATTATTTTTAAAAGTTCTATTTAAAAAGTACGATTTGTAAAAAACATACAAACAAAGTAAAAGTAGAATAGTTAGTAATATATATTTTGCATAAATTGTTTTACAAATAACTAAAAAGGCTACAAAAATAAATGTGGTTAAAATAATTTTGGGCAATTGAAACCAATCTTTAGCAAAACGCCATATTATTTTCCAATACTTTTTGCTTAAAGCTTTTTGGCGTTCACCAACTACATCCATAAAACCAAAAACGCCAAATTTTTTGAAGGAAATATTTCTAGCATCATCAAAAGAAAGATTTGGTTGTATTGTCCAAATTTGTTCAATATCGTTTGCTAAATGGTCAACTAACTCGGTTTGCATATCAAAATGTTCCACATAATGTTGACGTGTAAATTTGTAAAGCTCTTGTATTTGTTCTTTGGTTAGTTTCATAGCGATTGGAGTTTGCTGTATAGTTCATCAAAATAAATAAAGGTTCTTTTATACATTTTAAATCCACAATAATTGAATATTATATAAAACGGAGTGAAAAAGACTAATAACCATCTAAATTGAATATCATTTAGCAAATGAAAAGCACCTTTTGGACTAAATAACTGAAAAAATAAATTGATAGATAGCAATAATAATCCAGCGTGAAACAAAGCATAATCCAAATTAATTGATTTTTCGCGTTTTTTAGCAAACCACATTTTTATTGGATAATAATATAACAGAACTGCAGGTGAAAATATTAAAATCGCCATAATGCCTTTTGAAACTTTGGTGTTTAATTGGAAAATAAAATAATAACTTAAAAACATTAATAATGGAATTACAATAAAATTGATTGGTTCCACAAAAAATTGTTTTAATTCCTTGTACATTAATATCCTATATTTTTTATTTGTTTCCTTACTTTTAGAAAGTATTAAATCTTTATACCCATCACTATTTACAAAAATTCCATATTCTATTCCTGAATTCCACAACATTTTCATAGAGTTTCCAAAACTTTTATGCACTTCAATCATAGCATCATCAAAAGAAATTCCTTTAGCTAATTTTTCTTCAACATAGGTAACAATATGGTCTAACAATTCTATTCGAATATCCCAATATTTCACCTTGTGATGTTTTAAATAATCGTCTATATACGTTATTTGTTCTTTACTTAATTTCATTTCAACTGATATTTTTTATAATTTGAAACTGCTTTTATATGGTTTTTATAGAAATTATAACCCATAATAAATAATGAAAAAAACATGGTAAAATACACAAATATAAAATCACTAAAAATTTCTTTTTCACTTCTGAAAATTTGAATAATCAGAATAAACACAATAAAAATATTTGGGAAAATCTGTTTGTTATATAAATAGCTATATGTAGATGCTAATTTTGTTTTTTTTAATTTAGAATTCCAATAAATTAAAAGAACTGGAAAAAATAAAGCTATTGAAAGAGCGGTTATTTTAAAAATTTGATAATTTGCATCTAAATCAATATTAAAAATTGCCGCTATACCATAAAAAACTGCAATAAAGGCAACAATTCCAAGAATACTTTTAAACCATAAAGGCTTGTAAATTTTTAAACAATGATCTATAAATAATTTACTTCCTCCGTTTGAAATTCCCAACCAAAAAGTCCATTTATAAGAGAAAGTTTCGCTCCATTTTATTTTAACTTTATCAAAAGCTTCAATAAAAGAAACCTTATTTTCAGTCATTTCATATTCAATATCGGTAGATATATGATCTAGCACTTCTAAATGTAAATCAATATATTTAACATCATTATTATTTAAATACGCTTCAATTTTCGCTATTTGCTCTTTGGTTAGTTTCATAGTAAAGCAATTTTTTTTAAGCCAATTTTGGGTTTACAATAGTTTTCATAGTAGCAATAAACTCTTCTAATTCCGCCAATCTGTTTACAGTTTCTTTGGTGCCGTGTTCTGTAAGTTTGTAATATTTACGCAAACGGTTATCAACGGTGGCAACCTCAACATCTAGCAATCCTTCGGCTTCCAATTTATGCAATGCTGGGTACAATGCACCTTCGGTAATAGACAATTCTCCTTTGGTTAATTCCTTTACTTTTTGAGTTATTTCGTAGCCGTACATTTTATCGTTTTCTTCTAATAACTTCAAAATAATAGTTTGTAAAGAGCCTTTGTATAATTTCTGATTTCCCATTATTGTAGTTTTAAAACCGATTTCAACAATCAATTGTGAAGTAAATGTATGCATAATTTTCTTATGTATAACATTCTTAGGTATGTTTTTTAACAAAAAATTGTATTTAGATTCTTTACTTTTGTAGTCTTAAAATATTGAAAATGTCAAGATTTCATAAACTTACTATTAAAGAAATAAAAAAGGAAACCAACAATGCAGTTTCTATTTTATTTGATATTCCAACAGATTTAAAACGTGAATTTCAATTTGTAGCCGGACACTATATAAACATAAAAAAGGAAATTGCTGGTGAAGAATTACGAAGAGCTTATTCCATTTGTTCCTCACCTAAAAGTGGCGAATTAAGAATTGCCGTAAAAGCTGTTGACAACGGAACGTTCTCTGTTTTTGCAACTACAATTTTAAAAGTTGGCGATATTTTAGAAGTTGGTAAACCTGAAGGAAAGTTTTTTTTAGAAACAAGTGCAACTCACAAAAAAAATTATTTGGCAATTGCTGCAGGAAGCGGAATTACACCAATAATGGCCATGATAAAAGCTGTATTAACCGAAGAGCCAACGAGTACTTTTACGCTAATTTACGGAAATAAAACCGAAGCCGACACTATTTTTAAAGCTGAAATTGATGCTTTGCAAAAAACGTATTCTGCAACTTTTAATGTACAATATGTGTATAGTAGAGCGCAACATGAAAATGCTTTATTTGGAAGAATAGACCAAGGAAATATAAATTTTATTGTTAAAAATAAATTTAAAGAAATTAGTTTTGATAACGCTTTTTTATGTGGACCAGAACCAATGATTAATAATGCGAAAGAAACACTTATTGAAAACGGATTAAATGAAAATGCTATTCATTTTGAATTGTTTTCAATACCAATTTCTTTAGAAGAAAATACAGCAAATGAAACTTTTGAAGGTGCCTGTGAAATAACAGTATTGATTGATGATGAAGAAACTACATTTACTATGGATGCTAAAACCTCCATTTTAACAGCGGCTTTAAAAGAAGGTTTAGATGCTCCATATTCTTGTCAGGGTGGAATTTGCAGTAGTTGCTTGGCAAAAGTAACTGAAGGAAAAGCTACAATGGATACAAACACCATTTTATCTGAAACTGAAATTAATGATGGCTTTATATTAACTTGTCAGGCGCACCCAATAACCCAAAAAATCACCATAGATTATGATGATGTTTAATAAAATGTAGTATTTTCACATCTCTAACATCAAAAAATGACTTTTAACGAAATTAAAGAAGCAGTATTTATCGGTTTTTTTTTAGCCTTTATGATTGGTCCTGTTTTTTTCATGCTTATCCAAACTAGTATAATTAAAGGAGCGCGCGCTGCAATTATGTTCGATTTTGGTGTTATTTTGGGTGATATTGTATTTATTTTAATAGCCTATTTCGGCAGTAAAAGTTTATTAGAAGAAATTAAAGATGATCCAAGGCTTTTTTACATTGGAGGTTTAATTCTATTGATTTATGGTATAATTACCTATTTAGATAAAAGCCAAAAAACAACCATTCAAGATGAAACATTAGTTCTTCCTGAAAAAACAGATTACCTAAAACTCTTTTTGAAAGGTTTTTTTCTTAATTTCATAAATATTGGTGTTTTAGCTTTTTGGTTAGGGATGATTGTTGTTGTTGGTTCAAATTTAGAAATGAATCCACAAAAAATATTTAACTATTTCTCCGTAATTTTATTAAGTTATTTAATTACAGATATTGGCAAAATTACCTTAGCAAAACAATTAAAAAAGCACTTAACTCCTAAAGTTACTTATAAAGTTAAACGAGCTATGGGTATTTTATTAATGATATTTGGTATTGTTTTAATATTAAAGGGTTTTATTCCAAAGGAAAAATTGAATTTTAAAAACGTTATTGAAAATAACAAGTAACAAGTATTCAACTAAAAGGATACAAAATATAATATGGAAATAGAAAAACTTCAAGGAAACCAAAGAAGAAACATTTCAATTGGTTGTGAGGTTGAAATTGTTCAAAAACACCACCAAAGATCAGGAGAATTAACAACAGGTTTTGTAAAAAAAATCCTTACTAATTCCGCATCACATCCTCACGGAATAAAAGTTCAATTAGAAACAAATGAAGTTGGCCGTGTGAAATGGGTATTAAATAAAAAATCGTCTTAAGCAGTTAAATTACAACCGATTAAATATTTCAATTATATTTTCATTCAAGTAATAAGTCAATCATATTTATGATTACATTAGCTCAAAAATAGTTGACCTAAATTATTATAAATAAGAGTGTTACTAATAAGTATTTTTGAAACAACTTTACCTTTAACAAACCCAGTATTAAAATTTTTATTAATTCTGGTTATAATATTGTTTACTCCTATTTTATTGAATAAAATTAAAATACCTGCTCTATTAGGTTTAATAATTGCAGGCGCATTTATTGGCCCAAATGGTGTAAATTTAATTCTACGTGATGATGGTATTATACTTTCAGGTACAGCTGGATTATTATACATTATGTTTTTAGCCGGACTTGAAATTGATTTAGTTGATTTTAAAAAAAACACTAAAAAAAGTTTAGTTTTTGGATTTTTTACCTTTTCTATTCCAATGCTATTTGGCATAATTGTAGGTATTTATATTCTAAAATTTTCAACAATTACTTCCGTTTTATTGGCTAGTATGTTTGCATCACATACGTTAATTGCTTATCCAATAATTAGCAAGCTTGGTGTAACTAAAAATATTGCTGTAATAGTTGCTATTGGAGGCACAATGATTACTGATATTTTGGCATTACTTGTATTAGCTATTATTATTGGTATGACAACTGGAGAAGTTAATTCAGCATTTTGGTTGCGTTTAACAATTTCAATTTTATGTTTTGGCTTGTTTATTATATTCGTTTTCCCAATTATTACACGATGGTTTTTTAAAAGAGTAGATGATAATATTTCCCAATACATTTTTGTTTTAGCAATGGTATTTTTTGGAGCTTTTTTGGCCGAATTAGCTGGAATTGAAGCAATAATTGGCGCTTTTTTAGCAGGGCTTTCATTAAACAGATTAATTCCAAGAACTTCAGCATTAATGAATAGAGTTGAGTTTGTAGGTAACGCTATTTTTATTCCATTTTTCTTAATTGGTGTAGGAATGTTGATAGATTACAAAATATTTTTTAAAAATTTTGAAACTATTAAAGTTGCCATAATAATGATTACTGTTGCAACTTTATCAAAGTTTATTGCTGCCTGGTTAACACAAAAAACATTTAAATTTTCTAAAGATGAGCGGCGTTTAATTTTTGGGTTAAGTAATGCGCAAGCCGCAGCAACACTTGCAGCTGTTTTAATTGGTTATAATACAGTTTTAAGTATAGATGAATTTGGGGAGCCCATAAGGTTATTAAATGAAAATGTATTAAATGGTACAATCCTTATGATTTTGGTTACTTGTACAATAGCTTCTTTTGTAGCCCAAAAAGGAGCAACAAATATTGCCTTGTTTGAATCTTCAGAAGATAAAGATGATACATCTATTAAAGAAAAAATTTTGATGCCTATTAATAATATTGAAACAGCTGAAGAATTAATAAACTTGGGAATTACTATTAAAACAAAAAAAAATAAAGATGGTTTATTTGCATTAAGTGTTGTTAATACAACCACTAACTTTGTAAATGCAGATAAAAAAGCTTCCAAAATATTAAGTTACGCTTCAAAAACTGCTTCTGCATCAGATAACCATTTACAAGAACTACTACGTTATGATATTGATGTGATAAATGGTATTTTTAATGTTGTTAAAGAACATAAAATAACTTATTTAATTTTAGGGTTACATGCAAAAAATGAAATTTCTGATTCATTTTTAGGTGAATTAACTGAAGGGGTTTTGTCTAAATGTAATACAACAACTTTTATTTACAAATCCAAGCAACCTTTAGCAACCATAAAAAGGCATTTAGTTTTAATTCCCCCAAGAGCTGAAAAAGAAATTGGATTCCCATTTTGGTTGATAAAAATTTGGAACATTGCTAGAAATACAGGATCAAAACTTATCTTTTATGGCACTTTTGAAACCTTAAATTATATTCAAGAAATTAATAAGAGTCACCCAGTAACTTGTGATTTTAAAGAGTTTGAAAATTGGGATGATCTTGTTTTTATTTCAAAAGAAATTCAAAAAGATGATAATGTTATAGTTGTTTTAAATAATAGAAATAATTTTTCAGTTCATCAAAACAGCACTCAATTCTATTTAGACTTAAGCAAAACTTTTATAAATAATAGCTTTATCATAATATATCCACTACAAATTTTCAATTCCATTTCAAATCAATTAGATTTAAAGAACCCTTCAATTTTAGAACCAATTGAAAAATTAGATGAAATATCTAAAATAATTTCAAAGCTCTTTAAATGGAAATAAAAAAACTTCAAGAAAACCAAAGAAGAAACATTTCAATTAGATGTAAAGTTGGAATTATTCAAAAACACTACCAAAAAACAGAAGACCTTACTGCAAATGTTGTAAAAAGAATTTTAGCCAATTCTTGAACACATCCGCACGGAATAAAAGTTCAGTTAAAATCTGGTGAAGTTGGCCTTGTAAAAAAAATATGAAATTAATTAATCTCAACTTATGTAATTTTTAGAAAACTCCTCAAAAGTCATTGGTTTTAAACATTTTATCTGATAATGCTTTAAATATGTTCTATAATTCCTTTGTGCATTTCTATAAATACTTTCTGTAGTAAAATTGTCAATCAATGATATCGAGTTCATAATATAGAAGTTTGGGGTTGATATTTTTTTATTCAATTTCTGTGATAAAAATTTCATAACATTCACCGAAAATAAAACAGAAATTTGTAATTTCCAAATAAATTACCATTTATTTACAAATACATACTGTTTGTTGTGAATATAATACCTTTTATTGTTTAATTTTGATTATTTGTTTGCAAATATATTGTTAGACCTATCAACATCGGCCATTAAACCTGACGGGTCAATTTCAACGGTGTTTATTTTCTTTGAAACAGAAAAAGTATATGTTGGGTAAGCCCAAGCCCAATCTTTTAAAACCTTTGAGTTTGTAGGCTTATTACCTTGCATCATGCTTAATGGAATATTAAAATTCTCTGACGTTCCATCAGTATAAGTAACCGTTATATCAATTGGCATTGGCATTTGTCCAACTCTTGCTAGTGTAATATTACTCTTTTCAACCTTTGAAATTGCATAATCAATAGTGTGAGTTGTTTCTATCCATTCATTCAAATACCATTCTAAATTTAGCCCTGAAACAATTTCAGCAGTTCGTTTGAAATTATTAGGAGTTGGGTGCTTAAATTTAAAATTGGAGTAATATTTCTTTATGGTTTCTTGTGTGTTTTCTTCTCCAATAATATAATTTAACTGAGATAAGAACATGCTTCCTTTAGTGTAACTTCCAATGCTAAAACCTGCATTTGTATTAAACCTGTCCGCATGTGTAGTTAAAGGTTCTTCTAATCCATATTTAACAGCATAAAAATAATCATAGTAGTCATTACTATAATTTACTTTTTTTTCACCTCTTATAATTTCATTAGAAGCTAATGTAGAAATATAGGTTGTAAAGCCTTCATCCAACCAGGAATGTTTACTTTCATTTGTTGCTAAAACATGTTGAAACCAAGAATGAGCCAACTCGTGAAAAATTGTTCCCCTAATACTATTTAATGTTACTCCTCCCAAAATAAAAGTACTCATTGCATACTCCATTCCTCCATCTCCTGCTTGAATTACAGAATATTGCCTGTAAGGATATTCACCTATATTCTTATTATAATAATTTAATGCTTTTACTGTTAAAGCCTGTACTTCTTTCCAAGCGTTTCTGTATTTTTCAATATTTTTATATAAAAAATGAAGTTCAGTTCCTTGTTCAGTTTTTACAATATCATGTGCAAAATTAGAATCTGCGGCAAAAGAAAAATCATGAACCATGGGCGCTATAAAATGCCAAGATAATTTTTTATCCTTTTTAATAACCACTTTTTTAGACTTATCTTCATATCCATGTCCAATCTCCTGAGGGTTTTGAAGATACCCTGTACCGCCAACTGTATAATTTTTATCAATATGAAGTGTTACATCAAAATTTCCCCAAACCCCATAAAATTCACGTGCTATATAAGAATCTGCATGCCAACCTTCAAAATCATATTCTGCAATTTTCGGATACCATTGCGCCATTGATAAGGCAACTCCATCTTCATTATTTCTACCTGCTCTTCTTATAAGAACTGGTATCTGACCTTCAAAAACTAAATCGAAAGTTGTTGTTTCTCCTGGCTTAATAGATTCATTTAAATGAACTTCTAAAATTGTTCCTTTAGTAGAATATTTTACAATTATTCCGTTTTGTTTTAACGAAATAACATTTAAAAATCCAATTTCATTTGGTTTTAACTTTGCAATTCTACTTTCGAATTTAGGGTTTTGTTTTGTTCCTAAATTATTTACCATCCTAAAATCTGGATCTGGAATATTTTGAAGGTGAGCATCCATTTCGCTATCTGGTTGAAAAGCATTAAAAAATAAATGATAAAACACTTTATAAAGTTCATTTGGTGAATTATTAGTGTATTCTACCTTTTGAATTCCTTTATATTGATAATTTTTCACATCAATATCAACATCCATAGTGTAATTCACATGTTGTTGCCAATAAGATGTGTTATTTTGTGCAGATACTACAATAAAAGTTGCAAAAAAAAGTAAAATCAATATTTTTCTCATTATTTGATGAATTTCAACTATGCAATATAAGATATCTTCTAAAACAAAAAAAGCACACTCTTTTAGAGTGTGCTTTTTAACAGAAAATTATATTTTTTATTTACCGTTTACCATTTTATCAGCTAATAGCAACGCATTGTATGCATTTGCTACTTTTCCTGAAATTGATAATGCTGAAAAATATGCTTTTTTACCTTTTTCACCAGGTACTAATACTTCCATATCAATTTTAGTTCCTGAATTCATAATAATATGTTTTACTTGGCTTGCAGATAATTGAGGATAGTAAGATCTTACCAAAGCAGCAACACCAGCAACTTCTGGTGAAGCCATTGAAGTACCATTGTATTTTGCATATTCATTTTTAGGAACTGTAGAGTAAATTTGAACTCCAGGAGCAAAAACATCTACATTTGTTTTTCCGTAGTTAGAAAAATTTGCTGGTAAATTTTCATCATGATTTAAACTCATTGCTCCCACTGTTAATACATTGTCAACATATTCAACTACTTTATCTGCAGAATCATTTGGCCAGTTTGGTTTAACATCAATATCTTTACTATCATTTCCTGCAGCATGTACTAATAATACATCGTGTTTTTCAGCATATTTAAAAGCATCAAAAACCCATTCTTTGTTAGGAGAATAATTTTTACCAAAACTCATATTAATAACTTTCGCTCCATTATCAACTGCATAACGAATTGCCAAAGCAACATCTTTGTCACGTTCGTCACCATCTGGCACCGCTCTAACTGACATTAATTTTGCGTTTGTTGCAACACCATTCATTCCAACTCCATTATTTCTTGTAGCTAAAATAATACCGGCAACGTGTGTTCCGTGAGATTCTTCATCTTTTGAACCAATCACATTTCCGTTACCATACACTACATCATTTATATCTTCAGGGTTATCACCTACTATTGCTCTACCATCAAAAGTAAAATCGTAATTTTTATTTTTCTTTTGAGTTTCATAATACTCATTAAATTGTTCTTCATCTAAACCTCTTCCATAAAGTGCAGTTAAACCTTGTACTTGACCTTTTAATGTTTCGTCTTCAGTTTGAATTGCATTTAAATCATTTAAAGATAGTGTACTTTTTCCAATGTGTTTTTTTACTGCATTAAAAGTTTTTTCTATTTCTACTAAACGCTCTAAAGTAGAAAAATGTCTTGAACCAGAAGCTTCATATGCTTTTACGTATTCTTGATATTTTTCAAAATCTGCTTTATCTTCAGTACTAATTTCTTCAATTGTTTTTCCTTCAAAACGAGGATTTAGTTTAGCAACAATTCTTGTTATTTCTAACTGTTCTGGAGCAGCAACACCATTTCCTCCTAAAAAATTCCATCCATAAATATCATCAATATATCCATTCTTATCATCATCAATTCCATTTCCTGCAATTTCTTTTGTATTCATCCAAAGAACATCTTTTAAATCTTCATGTTCAATATCAATACCTGAATCAACTACACCAACAATTACTGTAGTTCCTTTTTTTCCTTCTAAAAATTCATAGGCTTTTTCTAAGCTCATTCCTGGAATAGTGTCTGTAGCTAAATCTGCATGTGCCCAATGTTTAGATTGCTCTTCTGTTACTGTTCCTAATTTAGCTGATGTTATGTTTACAGCTGTGTCCATAGTTGGAACTGCCATATTTTTAACAGAACTACAACTTGCTAACGTTAGTGTAGCTATCGCTACCAAAGACGTGTATTTAAATATTCTCATTACTATTATTATTTATTAAAAACTTCGTTAAATTTATATGTTTCGTTTAATCGCACTCCTTTTTCGGTATGTTTTACGGTGCACAATTCATTGGTTGCATCGTGTTCTAAAAACAATAGATAATTATTATCTGCTGCTTTATTTAAAAATTTCGCTTTTTCATCCATCGTTAATAAAGGCCTTGTATCATAACCCATAACGTATGGTAAAGGAATATGACCAACTGTTGGCAATAAATCTGCCATAAAAACAATGGTTTTATCTTTATAATGAATGTGTGGAATCATTTGTTTTTCAGTATGTCCATCTGCA
>Ga0208304_10000176_pt1 | contig 37833 bp, 49 predicted proteins | sample ColrivemetaGS713_FD_187603 | JGI IMG/M metagenome (GOLD analysis project Ga0208304, IMG submission 187603) | Estuarine microbial communities from the Columbia River estuary - Flood tide ETM metaG S.713 (SPAdes) (version 2) | ecosystem: Environmental > Aquatic > Marine > Intertidal zone >... | reverse complement strand
CCTGCCTCGATCTCGACGATCAGCTGATCCTTGTTGAGGGGGCGCTTCTGCCATTCGGGCTGGTAGGGGCGCTTGTCATTGCCGACTGCGACGAGAGCCCAGTCATTGGGCAGCTGTGCGAGTTGGTGAATTAGTGGGTGGGTGGTCATCCATGAAACCTGTTAGCCGTCAAAGTTTGCCGCATAGGTTGGCAGGTTGGCAACTATCTGATGCGCATCTGCAACAGAACGGGCAATGCCAGCGATGCCACCAGCGCTACGGACGGCACCAAGCCAGTGCTGCTGTGCAGGTGCGATGCGGCCGGTTGGTGTCTTGATCTCGATCGAGGTGAACACGGCAAGGCGCTGGCCAACCATGTCGGGGGTCACCACCACAGTGCGCCAGCCGATCAGGTCAGCGCTGCCACGGGCAAGGCCGAAGGTGACAAGCCGGCCGGTGTAGGGATCTGCGAGGCTGCCGACCGAGTTGCGGAACAGCCTGGCATCAGGCCGCGTGCCAAGCGCGAGGCGGATCTGCTGCTGCAGGGTGGTCTCGGCGTTGGCCACAGTGATCATGCGCGATGCTGCTGCCTAGCGTAGAAAACGTGCCTAGCCCAGCCGGCTGGGTTCTTCATGCCGCGGGCAATGCCGACCTGGATCAGTTGCTCGATGCTCTGCGCCTTCTTTCGCTCAGCCACCCGCTGCTGGACGGCTTCGCGCTGCAGCTCCTTAAGGTCACCATCCTGCTGGCGGATCACGCGGGGCGGTGGCGCGCACGCTGCACCGCAGCACGGGCAGACTGGCGCCGGCTTGAATGCGGCAAAGCACTCGGGGCAGGTGCGGACTGATGGCGCTGCTGCGCTGGCCCGCGTTCGCCGTTCGCGATCAGCGAGCGACCAGTCGCGCGGATCATCAGGCCAGCCATGGCGGTGGACGTTGCCGACGTGATCCAGCACGATCGCCGCGGCCTTGCCTGGCGCTGGCCTGAGCACGCGGCCGACCTGCTGGAGGTAGAGCCCTTCTGACTGGGTGGGGCGTAGCAGGATGGCAACGCTGGCGGCTGGGATGTCGAAGCCTTCGGAGACCACATCTACTGTCACCAGCACCTGCAGCTCACCGGCTGCAAAGCGCTGGACTACCTGATCGCGCCGAACTGGATCGGTGGCCCCGAGCAGGGTTGATGCTGGGATACCGGCAGCGTTGAAGGATGCGGCGACGTGCTCGGCGTGTTGGACGGAACAGCAGAAAGCAATGGCGCGCTGGCCACTTGCGAGGCGTGTGTAGTGGCTGATGGCGTCACCCGTGACGGTGGGTCGATCCATTGCGGTCGCGGCCTGGTCGTTGGCGTAGTCACCTGCACGGCGCTTGAGCTGAGACAGATCCGCGACGAGAGGCGGGGCGTAGATCCGTGAATTGACCAAGTAGTCAAGAGAAATCAGGTCCGCAACAGACGGGCCGAAGATAAGGCGGTCAAAAGCTGCCGATAGGCCGCGGCCATCCAATCGAGCGGGTGTGGCGGTGACTCCAAGGCGGAGCGCGTCGGGCCAGTGGTCCATAACACGCTGCCAACTGCCTGCGGTGGCGTGGTGCGCCTCATCAATAACGATCAGGTCGGGAGCGAAGGGCATCCGGTCCAAGCGGCGCGCAAGCGTCTGGACGGAAGCGACCTGGATCGGGTGATCAGCGGCCAAGATGCCAGCGGCAATGATGCCGTGCTCGACGCCAGCGAGCTGGAGCTTGTCGGCGGTCTGGGCGATCAGTTCACGACGGTGGACCAGCACGATGGCGCTGCGGCCGCGGTCTGCGATCCCGCGCAGGATCTCAGCCATGACGATCGTCTTGCCGCCACCTGTGGGTAGCACCAGCAAGGGAGCGCGTGCTCCGTCGCGGTATGCGAGGCGAAGGTCCGAGATTGCCTGCGACTGATAGGGACGAAGAGTGAGACTCATTGGACTAGACCTGCGATGCCCGCAGTGATATGCGAGTCGGAGGCCAGAAAGCTAAGCAAAATCAATGAGTTGCCGGGAAACGGCGGGAAAGGGGATGAGCTTATGGTAAGTTACGGGAGCCCGAATGAGCCGGAGGATTTGGAAAACGCCGACTATCACCGCCACAGTGCGGTATCGAAAAGCCACCTTGATCAGGTGGCGCGCAGCCCGCTTCACTACTGGGCGCGCTACTTGGACCCGAACCGGGTTGATCCTGAGCCCACGCCAGCAATGCTGGTCGGCTCCGCGGTCCACACCCACGTCCTAGAGCTGGACCAATGGGACGCGCGCTATGCGATGGCACCTGAAAGCATCGACCGCCGCACCAAGCAGGGCAAGGCCGAATGGGAGGTGTTCACCACCGCTGCCACCGGCCGTACGGTGCTGAGCCGTACAGACGCCGAACTGGTGATGCGGATGGGCCATGCCGTCTACAGCCACCCGGCCGCGGCCATGCTGCTCAAGCAGCTGCCCGGCAAAGCCGAGACCACCCACATGTGGGACGATGCCGCCACCGGCCTGCAGTGCAAATGCCGGCCGGATTGGCTGACCGATGACCACAGCCTGATCATCGACCTGAAGACCACCGAGGATGCGAGCCCAGCTGGGTTCCGCAAGTCGATCGCCAACTGGCGCTACCACGTCCAGGCGGCCTGGTATCTGAACGGCATCGAGCAGGCCACCGGCACCCGGCCGGATCAGTTCATCTTCATCTGCGTTGAGAAGAAGGCGCCGTTCGCGGTGGCCGTTTATGCGGCAGATGCGGAGATGATCCAGATCGGCAACGATGCAGCAGCCCGCGACCTCGACGTGCTCGCCACCTGCAAGGCGGCTGGCGCATGGCCGGGCTACAGCGACCAGATCGAGACCATCAACCTGCCCGGCTGGATGCGGCCGCGGCCTGATGGATCTATGCCACAGCAACCACCCACCGAGATTGAGACTTACTGATGAGCGACAGCACAGCACTGACAACAACCACCCCACAGGGTGTGTTCTCCGGCATCCAAGCCTTTGAGGATGCGCAGCGGATCGCAAAAGCGCTGGCCAGCAGCACGCTGATCCCGCAGCAGTTCCAGGGGCAAGCGGGCTACGCCAACTGCCTAGTGGCGCTGAACATCAGCCGGCGGATGGGCATGGACCCGCTGATGGTGATGCAAAACCTGCATATCATCCACGGCCGCCCGAGCTGGAGCAGCCAGTTCATCATCGGCCTAGTCAACGGTTGCGGCAGGTTTAGCCCGCTGCGGTACGACATCAGCGGCAAGGGTGACACGCTGACCTGTGCGGCTGTTGCCACTGAGCTGAGGACCGGCGAGGAGCTGCGCGGGCCGGAGGTGACGATGGCGATGGCCAAGAAGGAAGGCTGGAGCACCAAGAGCGGCAGCAAGTGGCTCACCATGCCGGACCTGATGATCCGCTACCGCGCCGCGGCCTTCTGGGGGCGGCTGTACATCCCCGAGCTACTGGTGGGCATCCAGACCCAGGAGGAGGTGCTGGACATCGAGCCGGTGGTGATCAGCGAAACACCGGCCGCCAGCGTGCAAAACCTGAATGAGAAGATCACGAAGCAGAAGCCGGCTGCAAAACCGGCCAAACAGGAAGAAGTGCAGGAGGTAGTGCTTGATGACGATGAAATCTTCTGAGGCTGGGTATCTTCAGCCGCGCGAGCTTGCTGAACGTTGGCGCGGTGTCGTCACGCTCAGCACGCTCGACAACTGGCGCAGCCAGAACCGAGGCCCGCGATTTGTGAAGATCGGCGGCCGCGTCCTCTACCCAGTGGTGGAAGTCGAGGCCTACGAACTGCGCAACCTGCGCGGCCTGCCCAACAATCCACCAACTCAACCCAGACCATGACTTTCAAAACCAAAGGCGCCATCTTCAAGAACACACCGGAAAAGCTGCAGCAGCGGCTTGGTGATCGCTACGACGCCGGGAAGAAGTATCCCGATGTCGATGGCGTATTCGGGATCAAGGAAGAGGATCGGATGGCGTTCGCTAGCTACATCATGAACGCCGAGCCGAACGACAAGGGTGAAATCCCGGTGCGAATCACGGGCTACAACAACACCAGCCAGTCGGGGGTGAAGTATCTCGGGTTGACGATCGAGCCGGACTACAAGACCCAAAAGGGGATTGAGGACAGGATGGCGGCATCTGGCGCAGCTGAGAGCCTGGCCAAGGCAACCGGCGGCGTCACCGGCGAGATCGACGAGGCGGACCTGTTCTAGGTCACATCAGCTGCAGCTCCAGGCGTGCGATCTCATTGACCGCCGCTTGGAGCACCTCTTGCTGATAGGCGCATTGGCGGAGCAGTTGAGCAGCAAGCTGGCTGGTGTTGGTGCTGCGCTCCAGGGCGCGGCATTCAGCCTCCAGCTTGAACAGCTTCTCGGGCGGAATATCCACCGCCATCCATTGACCGAAGTTCATCTATTCGGGGCAGTTGCCCCATGTTGCCCATGGATTGTCCAGCTTGCAGTCACAGCGTCCACCGCGCCGCATCTACGAACGGGAGGCTGCCGGATCAGATTGTGCGGCGCCGTGTGTGCCAGGGGTGCGGCCATGTGTGGTTCACCGTTGAGGCGATCGTGCCTAGCTATGCGGTGGGCTGGAGCCCAGCACACCAGCGCAAGCCGGTGCTGCGGACGCCGGTGGATGTGGAGACGGGTTACACGCGGATGCGGCTGCGACATGAGGAAGCGCAGGACCCGCGGGCAAACCTGACGCAGGAGTGGAACGAGCGACGGTCGAGAGAGGCCGATGCCCGGCACCGCGTTACGGATTGTGAATGACCTGATGGCGTGATGCGCCGCCGGCAGTGTATGATTTGCGCATCGGAGGCAACCGGCCCTCCACCGCTTCACCTTCATGGTCACCAATCCCTGGGTCAACCGCATCACCGCTCTGGTGGTGCTCGCTGCCATCTACGCAGCTGGATACGCCGGCGGCAAAGATGCAGCCATCCAAGCCCACCAGAACCACCCTGCTTGCCACAGCAACCTGAAGCCATGACCACCACCACCAAGATGCGGCGGTATTACTTCCAGATCCGCTCAGCCAATGTGATCGAGTGCATCTGGGCGCACAGCCTGACCGATGCCAAAGCCAAGGCCGCCCTCACATGGATGCCTTGGTGGCAAGAGCTGGAATGGCTCAACCCTGAAAACGTCAACGACATCTGGAGCAATGCCTGACAACACCACCGGCACCATGCTGCCGTTCCAATGGATCGAGGAGACCACTACCAGCCGCCACGGTGAAGGCATCAGCCGGCCGCAACCAAAGATCCGCACCCGAGAGTTTCGCTTGATCGTTTACCCAATCGGAGCGCCTCCTATGACATGGATCACCCGCGCCGAAACCAAGCGGCACGCCATCAAGTACGCCGAAGCCCGCTGGCCCGGTGCTGCGGTGGAGGTGGCGTGATGACTGACAACATCCGCGCCAAACTGGAAGCGCTGATTTCTGATCACGGCATGTTCAGCGCCGGGCAACAGGAGGAGCGTCAGCGGTTTGCTGGCCTGCTCCGCGTCCGCCTTGATCAGCTGGCCAACCTACCCAGCCACCCGCAGATCTCCGCACGCCGCGAGGAGCTGCTGAACATCCTGCAAGCCCTAACTCAACAATGACCCGCGTCCAACTCGACCAGCAGCGCGCCGATATGCTCGCCGCGCTTTATGCCTCCAGCGGCCGCACCTGCGGCACCTACACCGGGCTGTGGGAGGAGTTTTGCCGCGACATTGCCGCCAACTTCCGCGACACCTCCTACCCAGAACTTCACGCTGCCTGCGTGCAAGCCATCGGTGGTACTGAAAGCGTTCTTGCCGAAAAGCACGCGCAGCAGTGCATTGCTGTCTGCCGTCAATATGTGCTCGGGAGGTGGGCGTGATTCAGCCGGAGTACCTGGCGCAGCTGCGGCACCGATACCGCGCCGAGCTGCTGCTGGTGCTGGTGCAGCTGGAGCAGCTTTGCCCAGCGTTTTGGCCTGACATATCCGATCTGGCCGAGCAGCTTGGCACCGATCGCGCCACGCTCAACCGCTCGCTGCGAAAGCTGGAAGATCAGCAACTGCTGCGCCGCGTCAGCGTCAGCAACGGCGGCGGGACATGGGTCTGGTGGGTGGCGCGCCAGCACGGCGAACAGCCGCCAGTAGATGCCGAGCCTGCATGGGTGGTGCGCGACGTGCGCGGGCAGCGCACCCAGCGGATAACGGTTACCCAGCGATGGGCCTGGGCACGGCGTCATGGCATCCCACGCGGCACGATGCGCAATTTTCTGACAGGTGGCCAGCTTGTGATGCGTGAGCGCTGGCAGCTGGTCGCCACCCCATATGACGAGATGACGGCATGAGCGATCCAGTGAATCATCCCGAGCACTACACCGCCGGCCGCTTTGAAGCGATCGACGTGATCGAAGACGCGGTGCAGCACGCGCCCGATCCAATACTTGGTGCACTGCAATGGCAGGCGCTCAAGTATCTTCTGCGCATGTGGGGCAAGGGTAACCCTGCTCAAGATGCCGCAAAGGCCCAGTGGTATCTCACCCGGTTACTTGCCAAACTAGAGCGATGATCCTCCCTAACCTGTCACTACTTGAACGCCTGGCGATATGGGTGTTGCACCGCAGCCCACGGATCAGCCTGCTAGTGGTGAAAGATAAGTTCTGGCCGGAGGTGTTGTTTGCCGCCGATTCAACTGATCCGATTGCGCGGACTGTGCTGGAGCGCAGCCAGGAGCAGGATCAAGATCCGCCGAGCATGGTGTTTGAGCGGCTGTATCACATGCCTGCGCACGGCGAAGACGAATGATCTCCTTACACGCTGGCCGCCTGCTTTTGATCTGCGAGCGGGCGAGCCAGACGTGGCACGCGCACATCACGCTCGGGCCCAAGCCTGAACACCAGCTGGTGGTTGACACCGGCACGGTTGACCTGCGCCAGGCAATGGAGCGCAGCCAAGGGCACTACATGGCCTTTAAGGCCAAGGCGCGGCCGGTGGAGCCCGACACGCAGCCGAAGGTGATGTGCTGGGACTGCATCCACTGGACACCTGGCGGCCGCGGCCGGTGTGAAGTTGACATCCCCGAGTGCCGCCAAACTGGTGGCAGGTTTGCGCCTAACTGCGCTGTCTTCACGCCATGCAAGAGCCCAAAGTAACCAGCAGCATCGAGCCATGCCCTGGCGTGATGGTGGAGACGCTGGAGCCCGCTGATGGCGGTGAGCTGTACTACCGCACCTGCACGGTCGGCATGTGCCGCTACAGCTCAGACCTGTGGCAGGCGATCCTCTACGCCGAGCAGATGGTGGGGCGCTAGCAGCGGCCGCTAAGCCACTGGACAATCGACCACTCACGCTCAGCAGACCAGAACGGTTGCGCGCGGAACCAGTTCACCCAGCCTTTGTGGCCCTTCCGGCTGTTGCACATGAAACAACAGGAGACGAGGTTGGAGCGGTGATGAATGCCGCCCAGCGCCTTGGGCACTACATGGTCAAGGGTGGGGCTGCGGTTGAGCTGGTCGCCGCAGTAGGCGCACTGGTAGTTCCAGGCTAGGTGGATCTGATCGCGCGCAGACTTGCGGGTGACCAGCTGCGTTTCTTCAATCCGGTGTTCCATCGTCCTGGCCAGGCAACAGGAAAGCGGAAACGTCGAGGTCAACGATGTCGTCATCGCTGGGGATGAACTCCGCCAGCTGGCTGTAGATGTCGGCCGGCAGTTCGGAGGGCTCGGTGTCGGAGCGGATGATCAGCTTGGCGTTGATCTCGACCAGGTAAGCCCGCATGGGCAGAGGCCCGGCTGAGCTAACGGTAGCGGGTGCGACCTGATCGCCCCTGTTACGGATTGTCAACTGGCCGGCGGATCGGGGCAGTGTGCGCTGCGGGGGGTGTATAGTTGCGCAGTGAAACAACTCGACCCTGAATACGACTACATCCCCGAGGATCTGCCCGAGGATGATGATGACGAAGACCACCCCAGCCTCACGCCTGAGCAGCGCAACCCATCCCTAAAATGACCTACATCCTTGACCTTGGCATCTGGCACGTCGGGCCGTTCCCTACTCACATCTGCGCGCAGCACGAGGCGGAGATCCACGGCGTTGATGACTACCGGATGATCCCGCTCGATGACCCTGCCGAGGCGCCGGCCAGGATTGCGCGAATGGTGCGCGAACGGGCTGCACAGGGGCCGCAGCAGCTGGCCGCCTGATCTCCTAAACCGTTGATCTCTTGGGGGTTTTTGGTGAGCCCGGCCGGTGTCGAACCGGCGACCCTCTGATTAAAAGTCGTCTATCCCGACCTCACGCCGGTTCACGGGAATCCCCTAAGCCTCTGATTCAACCACTGAATCTTCACTGGACAATTCCAGCCCGTTCGCGCAATCTCACCCGAAATCACGGAGATCTGCGCGAATGGTGCGCGAATGGATAGCAGACACAAAGGTGCCCGGATTAGGCATTTTGAGGCTCCCGAGCGGGGTCGAGACTTGGTATCTGCGCTACCGGGAGCCCGGTGGAAAACAGCAACACCACAAGATCGGCCGGCTGCCGATCGTCAGCAGGACGCTGGCACGGGAGGAAGCGCACAAGCTGCTGGCCTCTGTCGCCAAGGGTGAGGCGCCCACCAGCGTGCGGCAGGAAGTGCGCCGCGGGCCATCGGTGGCGGACCTCTACGCCAGGCTCCAGGCGGAGCACTACGGCAAGCTGCGCACATCCACCCGCGCGGGCTACCGGAGCATCTGGGAGGCGCACATCATCCCCGATCTGGGCGGCCACAAGGTGCAGCAGGTCACCACCGCGCAGGTGATGAAGCTGATCCGATCGGTAGGTGGCACCCAGGCCAACCGTACGCTGGCGGTGCTGCGCAAGTCGATGAACTTGGCAATCCTGTGGGGGCTGCGGAAAGACAACCCCTGCGCCAAGGTGCCGGGCAATGGCGAGCGCAAGCGGCGCCGGTATCTCACCCGCGAGGAGATGGCGCGGCTGCTGGTGGCGCTGGACGGGTTTGCACCGGCCGGTGTTCGCTGGCGGTTTGCCCAGCTGATGCGCCTGCTGCTGCTCACCGGCTGCCGCGTCTCAGAGATGAAGGACGCGCGCTGGAGCTGGTTGCAGGGTGCGGTGCTGGTGGTGCCGCATGAATGCCACAAGACGGGGGTCGATGGCCACCCCCGCCTGATCCACCTTACCCCCGTAGCGGTGGAGGTGCTCCAGCAGCTGCGCGCACAATCGAACAGCGAATGGATCATCCAAGGCGATGGCGACCACCCGCTGGTGGGCTACCAGAAGCTCTGGCAGGAGCTGCTGGCCACTGCGGGGATTGCGGACTTGCTGGTGCATGATTTGCGGCACCACTACGCCAGCATGGCGGTGAGCGCCGGGCTGACGCTGAACCAGATCGGCGGACTGCTTGGCCATGCCAGCCCGCTTACCACCGCCCGCTACGCCCACCTAGTCGATGAGGCCGCAGCTGCTGCCGCGTCCAAGGTGATCATCCCCGGCTGGCAGTGACGCTCAGGTCGCCGTTGTACCTTCCAGTCTCGCGGTAGGTGCGCTCAGGCTCGCCGGCGATGACGTGAAACACCATCTGGCCGATCTTCATGCCAGGCCATAGCGCGATGTTGTGGAAGCGGCGGCTGTTGTGCAGCTCCAGCGTCAGCCGGCTGCCATGCCACCCTGGATCGCAATAGCCGGCCAGCAGGTGCTCCAGCCCTTCACGGGCACGGCTCGACTTGAGCACGAACTGCGCCGCGATGTGGTCGGGCAGGTTGAAGATCTCCTGCGTCTCCGCCAGGCAGAACTCACCCGGCGTCATCCAGTAAGGGTCGGCCTGCGTGTGGTGACCGATGCCGAGGATCTGCAGCTCGGGGCGCTCGGGCACCTCAATCATCAGCCGATCGCCCAGCAGCACATCGAGGCTGGCCGGGTTCTGTAGGTCGCTGTTGTACGGCACCACCATCGCCGCCTGGCGACAGAGGCGGGCGATCTCATGGTCGGGGATGATCATGCAGGCTTGTCATTGTGGAGTTTGGTAAGCCTATCCGCAAGGGACCGACGCCTCTGCGTGCTTCGGGCTCGTCGCCCAAACTCGAACGAATAGTCAACATTCTGCTGAGGTGTCACAACTTCCAAGTTGGGGAGCAAGTTATTTGAACGATTGCAGTCAAGATGATTGATGTGCATCCCCTCTGGTATTGGCTCACAAAAAGCCTCGTACACCATGCGATGAACTTGCTTTTTCACAAAATGACGCAAGCCCTTCTTTCCGTTGCTTTGCTTTACTGGCAGCTCTAAACCGTAGTCAGCAGGATTTGAGACGCTAAAAGCGACCCTACGATAGCCGTCTTGGTCGACTTCCCCGCACAGTATGGCCTCTGGGTAGTGCGTGACACTGATGACATCCCTAGCGAGCCGTTTCACTTTTCCGGTGTTGCTGACCTGATACAGCCCTTCGTATCCAGGCACGTCGCGCCATTCCTCTTGCACACGGCTCTCTGCTTCTACCGTTGAGTTTACCCGATCACGGCTCTGCCACAATCGCCCAGCCTGTCTTTGGTCCATCTACCAGCCAGCGCGACAGCCAGTTCTTGCGGCTGTAAACAGCCCCCTTGCCGCCCTTCTCGCTGACGTAGCCGCCGCTCACGATGTTCGCCTCGCCGTAGGGGTCGTTGTGGATGAAGGCGTCCGGCGTGAACCCGGTAATTACCGACCAGTGCCCACCGCCAGAGGGGGCCGAAGCCCGGCCGTGGTGCAACCATCCCACGCCCACCGGCCGGCCTAGGCGGATCTGTTGCTCAAGCATGGCGGCGTCACCGGACTGCGTAAAGGCAGCCTTCAGACCAAGCGACCGCAACGCCTTTACTTGAGCTTGAGCATCAGTAGTGTCGCCAAACTGAGCGCGGACTTTGTTGTAGGCGTCGTCGTTGAGAACCTTGCCGTAGAAGCGGGCGATCATTGCGCAGCTGCTTGAAAAGCACTCTCTGCCGCCTTGCCCACTTGCGTTGTCTCGCTGATACTCATAGGGCACCTCTAAGCGCACGCTGGCCGCTTGAGAGCCACTCCATAGCACTCCCTCGGCACGCCTGCGGCGCAGCAGGCCAGCTTCCACCTTGGACCCTGGATTTCGGTACAGCTCAAGCGCAGCGGGCACTGCAGCCCAATCCTTCTCACGCAACTCCCGGCTGATGGTTTCAAAGCCCGACGCGCCATAAAAGCCGCTGCCGAGGTTATAGGCGAAGGAGATCAGCGAGCACTTCTGGTGATCGGCCATCTCGATCCAGAACGGCACGGTGTCGCGCAGCTTGGCGGCAATGCGGTCCACTTCCTGGCGGAGCAGCATGTCCGCCTCGATGGCGTTGATCTTGTCGCCCTTGGAGACCTTGCGGCCGTCCTGGTAGCGCGTGGTGCCGTAGCCAATCGTCCAGGGATCGCCACCACTGAGCGGGTCAGGGTAGGCAGTGAGGTGGCAGCCCTCAAACTCCTTGATGATCTTGAGCGCCGCGGCCAGGTCGGCCTGCTTGCCGTCTTGGCTCCATGTTTGGAACCATGCCCGATCGCGGCGCATGGCGGCGGCATAGCCGTTGACCGCCAAGTCCTGCTCCAGCGTTTCAATCGCGGCCGCCTGATGCGGCAGTCCTCGATAGAACCGGAACAGCTGCTCCAGCGTGATTGGTGCGGCGTTAGCCATCAGTCAACGGGTGCGCTTGGGGAACATCATCCGACCGGCCTGCAGCAGCAGCTGCAACCAGCTGTTGGACTTCAGCGGGCTGATGGCGATGATCTCGCTGCCGGCAGCAATGACGATGGCGATGACAGCGGCGGTTTCGACAGACACGGCGTTCATGCGTATGTATTCCTAGGTTACTTGTGGATCTCCAGCGTTCGCACCCGCTCGTCGAGGTCGGACAGCTGGACCTTGTAGTCGTTCTTCAGCTCGTTCACGGCCGCGGCCATCTGCGTGATCGTGGCCTCAATGCGTGCCGACTGGATCTGCATGTTGACCAGCAGGGCACCGATGGCGAACAGGCCAGCGGCGATCGCGGCCGGGAGGGAAGCAACGAAGACGCCGCCGACTGATTTAGGTTCGTCCGCCATCGGCTGATCCGGTCCTGATCCCATCGTAACGATCAAAAGGATCACGCCCGGTGGCGAGGATGGCAAGAGCGCGGCGGTAGTAGTGGTTGTCGGTCTTTCCCGCTGCTTCCAGCGTGTCGCGGATGCGTCGCCAGTTCTCGCGGGTTTGACTGTCCATTACCGGCCTTGCCCTCTGAGGGGCTTGCGGCCGCGGCGGCGTGGGCGTGAGCGGGTGCCGTAGCCCTGCGCAGTGGTCTTAGGTGGGCCGGGCTGATGCTCGATGCGAGCGGCGCCGGTCTTAGCGCGGACTACCATCAGCCTTCGTAGATGATGTTGACGCTGCCAGCGTCAAATGTATCAGTGCCGTTGACGGTGGTGATGCGGACGCGATCAAGCACACCGCCGAGCGCGATGGTGCCGCCGATCGTCGAGATCCACGCAGAATCGCTGAGCCCAAATGTTCCGCTTGCTACCCATGTGTTCCCCGTGATGTTAGAGAGCACCATTGCGCCATGCCGAACGGCTGCAGCGGCATCTGAGGTGTTAAAGAAAATCCTGAAACCTGTGGAGAGGTTAGTTACCGCCCCGGCCGTGCCAATAATGTTTGACGAGCCCAGGTAGCCAGATGTCGTAAAGGTCGTTGAACCTAACTGGACTATCACACTGCTTGATCCGCTTGTACTGACGCCACTAAGCATCACCGTGATCTTTCCCGCCCAGGTTGGAATGCCGGTGAAGTTCAGCACCGTGCCACTGGTGCTGTTTTGGACAGTTGCCTGCACCATCCGCGGTTGAGCAGCGTCGAAGGTGACCACGCCAGTCATCGTGCCGCCCGACTTCGGCAGCGCCGCGTTCGCCAGGTCGTAGGTGGTCTTCACCGCGTTAGCCGTCGCTGCCAGCGTGGTGCTGGTGGATGCAACGGTGTCATTCAGCTGCACGATGCCAGCCACTGATGTAGTGGCGGCGCCAAGCCCTTGGGTGAGATTGGTCAGCGTGATCTTTTTGTTTTGATCAATCGGCAACGCCTCTGATACGTCAATAACAGGAAGCACATCGGAGCCAACGGGCGCGGTCAGCGCGGTCAGCTCCGTGATTTTGCGTGATGCCATTAACCTTCAGGGGTGGGCAGGACGTAGATTCCATCGAGGTTGCCATCAGCAAGTGCTTCAGCAAGCTCGATCAAATGATCTTCGGTGAAGGTGCCCACGCTGAGGACAGCGCCCATCGACTGCTGGATCGCCGCTTCGTTAGGCCGCCCAGCTTTGGCATCACCCATGAGCGCAATGAACTCGGTGGCGAGGGTGTTCATCGGCAGGCTGGCCATGGACTGCTCGCGGATGGCGCCGTAGACGCTGGAAACCATCAACGCATCCCAAAATGCCAAGTAGTCGCGGCCAGGTTGAGGTACGGGTGCGGGCTCTGGCTCGTTGCCAGCATCCACCCATTCCAGATATTCGCGGTAATCGCGGTTGGCAGTGTCGTGTGGGATGTAGGCGCTGTCCGCAAGGCGAAGGATGGTGTTGCCGGTTGTTAGTTGATACATGGGAGTGCTCATGATTGGTTATAGTTCAGCGGAGGCAGTGAAGCCTAAAACGGAGTAAGCGGTGTTTGCGGCGCCAACAATTCCACCAAACCTAAAGCCGTCCTTTGATGGCTGAGTTGCTGCCCCGCCGCCAGGGGTTTGAGTGCCCAGAACAATGACTGGAGTCGCCCGCATAGTAACAGGAAATTGAATGTCAATAAGCAAATCGGAGGAAGTGGAAGCTGGTGTGTAGGGGCTGAGCGCAGCAATATTCTGGATACTTGAGAAAAAATATCTTTCACACATTGTCACTTCAATCTGTAGTGGCCTATGTTCAAACGGTGTAGCGACAGGGCCGGGCTCTACCTGCACTTGGGCAATGTCAAAGGTGCCCGATTGTTGGCCGAGGGTAGAGGTGCGACTGTTAAAGGTAGAACCAGCGTCAAACCAAATGGCGAGAGTCAACTGATGATCGTTATTAGTCCCAAGGGTTTTGCCGCTGATTGACGGCATTGTTGTTGTAACTGTAACTTTCTGCCAACTGGTGCCAATGGAAACCTTGGTGACACCGATAGCCTCAACCGTTGCGCTTGGAGAGCCGCCAGTGCCAAAACTCTGGACAAGCTCTACAGCAATGCTCCTAGTTGCATTCGCCTTAGCCCAGAAGCTAATGGTTACTTGCTGACCGGCAAAAGTGCGTACGTCTTCAATGCGTTGAGCTAAAACGCACTGGTTGCCAGCTCCAGCAACAGAAGTGACAACCGTTTGACAGAAATACGTTGGCTCATTCGGTACTGCCGTTTGCCCAACAGTGAAAGGCTGTTGCGTTACGGATTGAGTGGTGCCTATGCGCGAATGAATCCACCGATCAGCCCCATAGTCCGCCGCTGTAAAAGGCCCCACCCCGCGTTGCCAGACATCAAAGTCACCATTAATGATGCGGTTGCGTAGTCCTGCCAGTGGACCGCCGTTGAAACTGGCAGCCCTCATATCGGCACTAAACGTTGCGTTGCCCGAGGCATCAACCAGCAGCCGCTGCACACCACCCGTTGCGATACCCAGCTGATCCGCGCCGGGGCTATAGATGCCGGTGTTAACGTCGCCGCTGAAGTAAAGGCCTGGCGCGGCGGCAGTGCCGCCTTCAAGCAGCAGCGTCCCGTCCAGCTCACGCAGCGAAATCCAAGCGTTGTTGGCTGAGTTGCGGATCTTCAGCAGGCCAGCCGTAGTATCAGCCCAAAGCTGATAGGCGAACGTGGTGCTGGGTTCAGCCGCGCCGCTGTTGATGCTGACGATTGCCGATAGGGCGTTGTTCAGGTCTTGCCTGAACGCGGCGCCAGACTGGTTGGCAACGTTGTAGTCGTGTTGGGCCATCAGATGATCTCCTTGCCGTAGCCGATTGCTGTGTAGGTGAACTGGCGGCTTACGGCAGCGCCGCCGCTGTTCCTAAAGACGACCTGGAAGCCGGTGCGGGTCACGTCGCTGATGGCAAAGTAATCACCAGTCCCCATGTTAAACGCTGTCAAGCCCATTGCCGGCGCTTGGTAGAACGGCTTGGCAAACGTGGCCACATAGGTCGTCGTGCTGCTGGTCAGAGTAGCGGACTGCTCGATGCGCTGCTGCAACTCCAGCTCGGCGCCAAGCTCGTCGATGACGATGTTCTGGTTGGGGTCTCCGCTGCTGGCGATCACCTTGAACTGGAAGGCGCGGCCGCGAATGATTGCATTGCTGAACTCACGCCAGTCGTCCCACACCGGGCTGCCGCCGGGGTTGTCGTTGGTAAAGCGGACGTAGAGCGTGGCGTTGGCGGCGTCCAGGTTGGTCTCGTCAATTTCAGGCCAGTCATCAATCAGCCCAACCTTGTCATCCCATAGCGCTGCCGGCAGGTAGGGGCGGGTGACAAAGCGCCGGCGCATGTTTACGTCGAAGACGGTGCCCATGTCCCAGGTGCTGCCGAACTCGTACTCGCCAGTCAGGTTGACGCCGCCGGTGCTGTCGATGGATGGCAGCGCATCCCAGTCGCCAGAGTCTGCTTCGGCCAGGATCGGGTCGCCGTTCTCGTCAAGGATCGGGTCGCCGTTCTCGTCAATTAGCGGGCTGCCTGGCACCACATCGGGCGCCATGTCGTCCACGTTGTCGCCGGTCGAGATGATCAGGCCGTCCAGCTCACTGCTGTAGAACATGCCGGTGACGTTGCCCGAGAATGGCGGGATCTCCTGGTCTTCGGCGTAGGTCTTGACCAGCAGTCGCGGTTGAGGCGTGGGCAGGTCGGTCACCGCAGTGGCAGCCACTAGCGAACGGTTGCCCGTGTCATCTTCAAACTTCAGCAGGTAGGTGCCTTCCAGTAGCGGCACCTGCTTCTGGGTTTGGCTGCCAGCAGCAGCGGCAACAATCTCCTGACTGTTCTGCCAGGTAGCTCCAACCATGGCGACGCTGTGGCGGATGAGCACCTTGCCACCAAGCAGCACGTCCAGCTCAGCAGCGCGATCCCAGCTGAGGATGGCGCTGGCCTCGTCGATTGGCACAAGGTTGATGCCAGCTACGTTGATGGGCGCTGCTGACTTTGCTTGGGCGTAGACGGTCAGCAGTGCCGGCAGCGTGGAGCGCAGGAATGCAGGGTTGACGCTGTAAACCTGCACCTGGTAGGTGCCCTGTTTGTTGTCGAGAATTTCGTAGTCGGGCTTGGAGATGTTTTCTTCTTGCCAGTTGTTGTTACCAAAGCGCCAACGGACGCGGTACTGCGAGATGCCGGCGATCGGCTGCCAGCTGAGGATGATTTTCGACAGCGCCCGGCCGTTGCTTTCATAGAGCACTTCCTCGTAGCGGAGGTTTGCGGGCGCGTTAGGTGCGACGTTTAGGTTCGTGACATCACGCGGTTGCAGTGCTGCGCCGCGCTCGATGTAGGCGTACTTGCTGGCGTTGTAGGCCAGTGCGCTGACGGCGTACTGCGCACCATCCTGCTCGGCCACGCTGAGGACGCGCCACTGGCTCGTCTGGATGTCTGTGGTCTGATAAACCCAGACGCTGTTCACGTTGGGCGTTGCGGTGAATGCCGAGCTGACAGTGATCACCGCGCCGCTGCGGCTGCTAACGGATCGCTCCTGAACGGTGCCATCGGGGAGGATCACCGACAGCGTGCCGCCCGATACGGGCAGGCCTGTCGCATCGTCCACCGTGATGGCGGTGGTAGTGGCAGTCACGATCCGGCCGCCGCGGCGACTACCGGCGCGCATAGGATCAGCCACCTCGATGATCTGCCCAGGGCGCACCACGACGCCGGCATCAATCGAGGCGGTGAAGTTGATTACCTCTGACTCGTACTGCTCGGAGTAGAGAAGCCATTCGCCAATCCGGCTGGCCTGGCCGCGAGACGTGCAGGCGAAGGCTGAGATCTGCGTCGTGACAACGCCGTACTTGGCAATTGCTGCCTGGTCTTCCACCACCTCGTAGGCGATGTCGGCGCTGGGCAGATCGAGGTAGCTCACCACCGCCACTGTTGGGCGTGTCTTGCGGCTGCTGCCTTGGTAGCTGAAGCCTTCCTCAGAGACGTTGGCCAGCGTGAACAGGTAGGCCGAATCGGCCGGCCGGTCTTGGCTGATCGTCAGCGTGCCGGTGCTCCAATACGGCATGACCCGGAGCACTGAGCACATGTCGTTGATGAGCTTGTAGGCCTCTTCAGCGGTCTGGATGTTGGTGTTGCAGGAGAAGCGCGGCTCAAACCCGCCGAAGCCATTGGGCACCAGCTCGGCGGCATACTGGCTGGCGGCGTAGAACGCCCATTTGTCGAGCTGCGCTGCCTGAATGTGGTCGCCAAAGCCGTAGCGTTTGGATGTCAGCAAGTCCCACAGTACCCATGCCGGGTCTGAGCACCACTGCGCTGCCCCGAAGGTGCCATTCCAGATGCCGCTGTAGATCAGCCGACCGTTGGCCTGATCAACCGTCGCATTGGACGGGATCTGCACCTTGATGCCGCGGATCAGATAGGTGCGGCTTGGGACGCTGGAGAACTGCTCGGCATCCACCCGCAAACCGATCAGCGCGCTGTTGGGGTAGCGCAGCTTCGCGTAGACGATCTCGGTGTAGCTGGTCCAGTTGAAGGCGTTGGCTAGCTTGGCGCTGGCACTGTCGGGCGTGACGCGCGTCACGCGGATGTCTGCCGGGGTGGTGGCCAGCCCCACCAGATAGTCGCGCTGATAGGAATCGGCGGTGCGGCCAGCGATCGTGTCATCGATCACGGTGGTGTAACCGCCGCCGCCGTACTGCACGGCGATCTGCAGGCGCACGTCGGTGCCGTTGATGTCGCCTTCGTCAGTGAACAGCTGCAGCTGCGGCACCGTGATCGTGATCCGCGCCGCGTCAACGTTGGCGTCATTGATCGTGCGCACAATCGGCGTGGCCTGCTGCACCTGCACGCCCACAGGCCTCTCATCCTCAATACCAGGCGACCCGGGGATGTAGGACTGGTTCTGCGTGCCGTTGCGCGTGTAGACGGTGACGTTCTGAAAGTTGTAAGTGCCGTTCGCGTTTTGCAACGGCGTGTTGTCGAGGAAGATCGACTTGTCGCCCTCTTTGAGGCCTTCAATCTCGCCTTCGCTAATCAGGTCCAGAACCTGCGCATATTGCGCGCTGTTGAGGTTGTCAGCTGCTTCTGTTGGCGTGCGCGTTGAACCACCGCCGCCCTTGCTTTTCTTCTTGCCGCCGCCAGCGCCTGCAATCGGACCAAGGCCGAGGCCGGCGTTGTGGACGCGGATCCCGCCAGCGATGAAGGTGTGATGCCCCTCGACGGTCAGGTTGTAGACCGTGCCGACGCACAGCTCCTCGCTGCTGACGATCGGCCGCAGGTGGCCGTTCTCATCCACCAGGCAGTCATCTGGCCCGAGGGTGCCGATTTCAACGAACGCATTGAACTGGTTGAGCACCCAGTGATTAGGCGTGGCATCCAGCACCGCGCCACCCCAGAGGCGGTAGCGGTTGACCCGCTCGCCGGCGTGGACGTGAACCTTCAGCACCTTGGCCGGGTGGATCCCGCCTTGATCGTCAAAGCTCAGAACTAGGTCGCTGGGCTGCAGCTCATCAATGCGCCGCTGCCCATCAGGCACCCGGACCAGCGTGTGCCCGAGGAAGCACCCGCCGCCGCCGCCGCCAGAGCCGACAATCCTGCTCATGCCGCCACCTGCACGGTATCAATGCCGGCGGAGATCACCACCGAGCCGACCAGCGTCTCGCCGTAGACCAACGGCACCGGTGTGCCTTGTCGGCTGGTTTGCTGGATGCCACTAAAGGAATAGGACTTGCGCGGGTCCTGGTCGGTGTTGGACGCTGCGCCTTGCGGCATTTTCGGCACCGGAGTGAGCAGCTGCGCGACGCCGCCGAGCACCAGGGAGGCGCCGACGCCGACAAGGATCTGCACGCCTAGGGCGCCGATGCCCGGCACAAGAAACCCAATAGCAATCAACGCCACCCCAGCAATGATCCGTCCCACCGCGCCAGCGCCAGCCAGCACGGGCACGATCTTGATCTGCTGCTGTCCTGCCGGGTCGTGCAGCTCATCCTCACTTAGGTCATAGCCGCCGACGCTAACCCGGTAGTGCTGGTCAGCCATGTGCTTCTCCAGCTGCGGGAAGTTGGTCGCCAAAAACCGCACCGCCTCGGCCGCGTTTGCCACATCGGCGCGGAACACGCGGCGCCCGAGGAACTTCGCCAGCCGACCATAAACCCGGATCTCTCGCAGCATGGTCCTGCTCAGCCTCCACCCATCGTAATGAACGCAGGATGCCGCAACCGCCGGCCGGTGCACTTCTGAAGCCAGCCGCCGTACATATCCCGGCTGCTCAGCCGCCCGCGGATGTGATGAAGCACCAAGCCGTCGCCAATGTAGACGCCGACATGGTTCAGGCCTGGCCCGCTGATGCTCATCAACAGAAAGTCGCCATGCTGGAGCTGCTCATTCTCGTTTAGCTCGCGAAAGCCAGCTTCTTTCCAGCAGCCTTCAAACATAGGGGCATCTTCAAATTCTTCGGGTGATACAGGCCGCTGCCAGTCACGCAGCTGCAGCCCATGCTCGGCGTACCAGTCGCGCGTCAGCGTCCAGCAGTCGGTGACGCCCCATGCCCACTCGCGGCCGATCAGCGGCGCCTTGTAGCCCGATGGCTTGCAGCCGCCCCATGCTTCGGTCTTCGGGTTGACAATGTGCCACTCCAGCCCGCTGTTCTCGCACCCGACCAGATCCGGCCCGCTGGGCTGTGGCGCTGTGACTGGATGGCTGTGCACCACCGCAATGATCTCGCCGGCATCCTCGGCGGCCGCGTAGTCGTCCGGGTCGAGGATGAACTGATCAATGCCGGTGCACAGGTTGCGGCACGGCCAGTAACGCTCGCGGCCTTTGACCACCACAACCAGGCCACAGGCTTCGCGCGGATCATCGGCTTTTGCGTGCTCAAGTGCTGCGGTGCGCCAGGTCATACGACGAACGTGCCCACGCCTGGGAAGGAGCCAAACGGCAGATCAGCCGTGGCGCCAAAATGCGCCTTGCAGTCGTCCAGGGTCTTTGTGCAAGTCGGCAGCCCGCCGGCGTAGCTGCACTCCGTCGATTTGTAGACCCACTGACAGATGTTGGCGATGCACTGCCGCTTCGGCGCCCTGACGCCGGCCAGGTCAAACGCAGCCGCCAGCTCAAACTCCACCACGTCGCGGGTCTCAACGGTCTTGCGATCAACGTAGTAGATCTCGCGCGGAAACTCAGCTGTCGGGTCCGGTGTGCCGTAGGGGTTGACGCTGCCGGGGAAGTTCACCGCGTCGATGTAGCGCGCAAGGGTGCGGATGCGCGTCACTTTGGCGCCATCCAATCCGTCTGGCAGGCTCAGCAGCAGCCCTGTGATGCTGCTGAGGATGTTGCTCACGCGGATCTTGGGCCGCGGCAGCTGACCGTTGCCGGTGTATTCAAAACCTTCCGCCTCAACGGGGAAGCGCTGATAGCTGTTACCGGCCCACACCATTTCGCCGTTGGAGTTGAGGTTGGTGCCGGAATGAAATCGGTAGGTGTCGTTGACGCCGTGCTGCGTGGCATTCAGCTCCAGCACAAACAGCTCGATGACGGCGCTGGGTGCAATCGCCTGAAGATCAGAGACGGGAACGCTCACGGCTCAAACACCTCGCGGAAAGTGGCGCGGATCTGGTTGTTGTTGCAGTTGCTGAGCGTCACCTGCCATTCCTCGCAGACGTACTTGCCAGCCGTGCCGCGGGGTGGCGTCCAGTCAAAAGACTCCACGCCGTTGCGGGCTTCAAGGAATGCTGCAATCAGCTCGCGCTCGGCATCAGTGCGGTTGGCGAACGTCAAGCTCCATTCCTTTGGATCAGAATTGAGACCAAACGTGATGCGCTGCTCGTAGCCATCGCCAGCCGCGAACTTGCGCACCCGAGGCTTGCTGCTCTCGGTGGCTTCAAAGCTTGCTGTGTAGGTAAAGGTTGCCATGGGTTATGCCGCGATCAATCCGCCAGGCCGTTTCTGCCTGATCAATTCTGCCTGCACCGCCTGCGCCACTGCACGGGCCAGCGCCTCGCCTTGGCCGGCATTGCCCTGCACGCTGGTGCCCTTGGCGTCCACTGACACGTTCACCGTGGTGCCACCGCCAGCGCCGCCCTGCATCGCCACCGGGATGCGCCGGCCATCGGGAAGCGGCACATAGGCCTCGGGCATCGAGCCCTCGCCGAACATCGCCAGCTGCGGGCTGTTGGCGATGCCACCGTTGGCGTAGGTCTTCAGCGGCATCGGGCCGTCGCCGGTCATGATGCCGCCGTTGGCAAAGCCGAAGCCGCCGGCAATGCCCTTGACGATGGGCTGGATCACCATGATCTGCAGCAGCTGCCGGGCAATGTCCTTCAGCACGCCGGCAGCAATCTCGCGCAGGCTGTTGCCCCAGTTATCGGTGCCCTCAAGCAGCAGATCAAACGCTGAAGTGAGGCCGCCGCCGATCGTATCGGCAATGCCCATCACAAGCTGCTTGTTGCGCTCCTGCGCTTCAGTCAGGCCGGCGGATGCTGTAACAAGCGCAGTGATTTCATCCTTCTGCGCGGCGTAAAGCTCGGGCATCTCGCGCTGGATCTGCGCCAGCTTTTCGTTGATGTCGAGCTGGCGTTCCTGATCCGTTGTGAGCAGGCCCGACTCGCGGCGAAGCTCGGTCATTGCGTCGGCTTGCTGCTGAGTCAGCTCCTTCAGGCCGCCTTGATAGGTCTTGTCGGCCACGTCCACGTTGAGCCGCGACAGCTGGTTGATCAGCTCCTCAAACGGCTTGATGTCAAGCGAGCCGCCAGCGGCGTTAACTTCCCGCGCCAGCGTCACCACGTCGAGCGTGAGCTGCTTGATCTGCCGGTCGTTCTCGGTAATGGCTTCATTGCGATCCAGGAACAGCTGTTCCGTCCGCGTGGCACCCACGCCCTTATAGGCGGCCGTCACATCCGCCACGCTGTTGCGCAGCTCCTCCTGCAAGCTGATTGCTTGCTGGGTGAGACTGGCGCGCCGCTCCAGCAGCCGCTCCTGCTCAGATGCTGCGCGCTTGGCATCGGCTGCTGCCTTGCGGGCGGCTGATGCCGCTGATGCGTCGCTGCTGCTGGTGTCCAGCTCCATGTTGCGCCCGCCCGTGCGGCGGCCGGTGCCGGGGGAAGGGGCTCCGGTCCAGATCTTCTGGATCTGCGCAAAGTCCTGCTTGGCCTGCTCCAGCAGACCGCCGATACGGTTCTTCACCACATCAGCAGCGCCGCCAAAGTCACCCTGCAGCACCTTGCCGACCGCATCGAAATACGCCACCAGGTTCTTGATGGCCACATCCACCAGCTTGATCGTCGCGTAGATCACCGTGGCGACCGCACGCAGGCCGAAGATGATCACATCGAACAGCGCCGACCAGTCCTGCTTGGTGTCGAACAGGTCGCCAAGCACCTCAAGAATTGACTGCAGCGCCGGCAGCAATGCGTCGGTCAGCTCTAGTCCGAAGCCTTGCGTCTTGATGCCGAACTCGGTGATCGTGTCATTGAACAGATCAGAGCGCGCTGCAAAGTCTTCGCCCACCTTGTAGATGAACTTGTCCATGCTGGCCGCGCCTTCGTTCAGCATCGGGATCAGCTCAGCGCCAGACTTGCTGAATAGCGCAACGGCTGCGGCCGCCTTTTTCGCACCATCGGGCATGTCGGCAAAGCGATCAGCGATCTGCTTCAGCGCCTTGTCTGCCGGCACCACCTGGCCGTTGGCATCCTTGACATCTACGCCAAGCCGCTTGAAAGCGCTGGCCAATTTTTGATCGCCTTCAGCGGCCTTGACAAGGTTGACGCTGAGCTTGTTCAGGCCCTTACTCAGCGTGCCCATGTCCACGTCGGCCAGCTTGGCGGCGTTGCCGATGCCGATCAGCTGCTTGGCTGCGATGCCGGTCTTGGCCTGCAGGTTGAACAGCTCATCGCCGGCGTCGATCGACTTCTTCACAACAGCCGTAAGGCCGCCCACGATGGCGCTGCCAGCGATCGCTGCACCGAAGCCTGCTACCGCGCCCTTGAGGTTGTTGAAGCCCAGCGCAGCATTCTTTGCCTTGCCCTGCAGCCCCTGCATGGAGTTGCCAAGCCGGCGGATGTTGTTCTCGCCTTGAACGTCCGCCTTGATGCGGAGCAGGGCGTCCATGTTCATCGCCATGTCAGCTGCTCCTGCTATTAATCGAGACCATTGCCGCTCCCTCCATCACCTGCAGGTCCTCCAGGAGCGCGCGTTGGTCTTTCACTTCGTACATCATAAAGAGCCAGGCCACTGCTCCATAGTCCAGCCCCAGCACGCCGTTCATCGTGGTGCGCCACTGCGTCTGACACCGCAGGAACATCTCAACCACCGGCCAGTTTTCCTCCCACACTTCAAAGTCGCCTTCAGGCTCCAGCTCGGGCAGTGCCAACCCGAACACCGCTGCATCATCTTGCGTCTCATCCTTGACGCTGCCGCCAGCCCAATGCTCGGCGGCCTCTGTCAGTTTTTTCTCTTGGCTCCCTTGATGCTGTCCATGTAGGCCTTGATAATCGACACCGCCAAAAGCGGCACCTCCAGCAGCTGGCCCACTGCCTTCTCGCTGTAAGGGATCTCCTTGCCGTCATCGCCGGTGACGCCGGCCCAACCAACCAGCACCTCCTTGGCAAGCTCGGTGAGGCGCTCCAGATCGCCTAAGTCCTCAAGCTGCTGCAGCTCCGCCACCATTGGCCCAACGCGACTTTGCGGCAAGCGCTTGAACTCGCCGTCAAAGGTCTGTCGTTCATGCCGGCCACCATCGACGGGGATGTCAAAGGCGACCGGCCAAGTGTAGGTGTCGGACTGCTTGAGGACAAACGCCATGCAGGGTGCTCCTATCAGGTGAAGGTGAGTTTCACTTCGTCGTTGCCGGCCGTGGTCGGGATGGCGACGTAGGGAATACTTAGCATCTGGATGCCGTCCTGGTCGGCGTAGGACGGGTTGGTGATGTCTACCTTGGGCGCCAGTAGCGTAACCCGGTTGCCGGCAGTGCTGCCATGCAGCAAGGTCAACGTTCCGGTGGTGTCGTTGTTGGCGATTGTGAAAAAGTCCTTTTGCGCGATCGTTGGCGCCTCGATCATGCACTCACCAGCCGGGGCGCGGTTGGTGATCATCACCTCCTTGGTGCAACCAACCAGCTCGCGGTAGACCGTTTCGTTAGCCACGTTGAACGACAACGACTGCAGGCAGGCGGTGTAGTTCAGGATCGAGAATGCGCTGGTGTTGCCAGCCTTGAAGATCACCGGCGTGGCTTGATCGCTGTAAGTGGTGGTTGGTGCAGCAGTGTCGGTCGGTGCGTTGTAGATGCCGGTCAGCTGGAAATCGATTGTCGGGATCTCACCCACGCCGGTGGTCAGCGTGAAGGTGCCGCGCGCGCCGGTGATCTTGTGCAGCACGCCATCGTTGTTGAAGTAGATCGTGGCGCTGCTGAAGCCCGTGCTGACGGGCAGGTAGCCCACGTTGGCGGCGATGCTGTAAGCAGAGGCAGCAGCCGGTACGAAGGTAGCGGTAGAGGCCTGCACCGTCGCCACCTTGGAAGAACCGACGTAATCGGTGATCAGGCCAATGTGACCGTTGCCGGTGCCGCTGGTGATCGAAACCACCATGCCGTTATAGAAGTCATCCACGGAACTGGCGCCAGCGGCCAGCGTGATGGTGCCTGCACCACCTGCCGTTGCTGATCCGGTGACAGCTGCAGCGGTAATGGTTTCAGCCATGCCGCAGGCCTTCAGCAGGCTGCTGAAGCGTGGCGCGGTGGCGGCAGCACCAGAGCCGGCCATCTCCACCTGGAAGGAGATGCTGACGCGGGTCTGTGCCAGCAGCTGGTCGGAGTTGCCCAGATAGTTGCGGATCAAGTCGCGGCTGACGACATCAGCCTCGATTGGTGTCACATCAAGACTGCGCACCAGCAGCGCATCAGTGCCAGCCGGAGTGATGTCCACGCCATAGCTGGCCTCGGACTTACAAAGGATTAGGCGTTTGCGGGAAAGCAGAGCCATTGCTCACATCCTCATTTGTGTGGGTTGTGGCCGGTGCTGCCGCCCTGGCCGGAGTTCTGATCCATGTTAGCCATCATGCTGTCGCCAGATTAGTCACGCTGGTGCGGTAGCGGACCAAGTAGTCGCAGCTGATCACGCCGGCAGGTTGGTCTGCATCGACCATTTCAAAGCCAACGCTCTGCGGCTGGATGTCCATGGCGTAACCGCCAAGGGTCAAGTCTGCCATCAGCTTGCTGTGCAGGCTTTCAACAATCGGGTCGGCTTGCTGGTCTGGCACATCACCGCGCACGATCACAGCCACCCGCACCGTGAGGCTCCAGTCCAGCGTCGGCAGGGCGGTGTTCTGCTGCGCGGTGTCGTTGATCGGCTCGATGACGATCGCCGGGCTCTCCTGCCTGGCCATCGGCTCGACGCGGCTGCGGTAGATCCGCGTGCCGACGCCGGTGGTGCCGGTGAGCTGGGTGCGGATGGCAGTGAGGATGGTCTCGCGCTTGGTGGTCATCAGTAGTCGGTCTCCAAGTAGCAGCTCATAAGGGCAACGCCGATCACGCTGCTGGTGCCGCCCACACTCATCCAGCCCCTAGGTGCCAGGAGCGTGGTGTTGGTGGGCATGTTGGTGGTGATCGTGCCAGTGGCTGTGGCTCCGGTGCCGAGATCGGTCACGGCGTAGCTCACCGACTGCGTGCTGCCGGGTGGTGAGAACAAGGCCAGCTCGTAGGCCTTGGTGCGGTCTGCCGTTGGCACTGGAAAGCTCGCGCTTAATGCGACCTTGGTGACTGCACCAGCGCCCCGGTGCATGATCTGGATGTTGGCATCAGCCGCGTCCCAACCCATGCCGATGATATTGGTGATCGTGCTCGGCTCAACATCGGTCGGTGCAGCGGTGACGTTGGCCATGCCGCAAAAGGCGCGGTTTGTAGTTGTTGCCACGCCGGTAGCAGGCCCCCATCGGCAGACAAAGAAGAACCCGCCTTCATCAGCTGCGACGCCGCCGACCGTCCAGCCGGTGTTGGGGTAACGCCAGCCGGCAACCGCCGTGGTGGCTGCGGTGGTGACGAGATACTCAAGGCGCTGCGTTCGCGTGTGCCTGTTGGTGGTGGCAATGTTGGCGGCGGTTGCAGTGCCTGTTGCAGTCAGCGTGACGGTGCCGGCAACGGCAGGCGCGTTAGAGCCCGCCACGCCTGTCCAGATGCTCACCCGAACCTGAGCCAGCGATGGCTGCAGCGCAGCGTCAGCACTGGTCGAGGCGTCCTTGAATGCCAGAAGGGATCGCCCGCCGATTGCTAGTGAGCTGATCTTGACGCCTGCTGGTGGCTGCGTGACCACAGCATTGACAGCAAGAACAAGGTCGCCATCATGGATCGTCACATCGCCAGCACCCGCCAGCGTGCCTGCGTTGTTGAACTGCACTTGCCCGGTGCTGCCGCCCGCTCCAGCTGCTGGAGCAGCTGCCCATGTCGGGATTGCACCAGCGCCGGCTGATTGCAGCACTTGGCCGGAGGTGCCGGCGCTGCCGTTCAGCTCCAGCGGCCCGGACAGATTGGCGCCAGTGAGCAGGTTTCTTGTCATCAGCCAACAACCACGACGCGGTAAGCGTTGGAGGCAGGAGCAGTCGCAAACACAACCGTCAGCGTGTTGGTCGTGGCGTGAGTCACGTCTGTAATCACTTCGTCGCCGCCGCTGTTTGCAAAAACAGTCACGGCTACATCAAGGCTGCCTAGGTTGTGAGTCACCGTGTAGCTGGTGGCTGAACCGTCGCCAATGCTGACGGCAAACTTTTTGATGCGGCCGCTCCAGGTGGCAAGCTTCAGCGGTGTGACAATCCGCAGGTCATCGGTGCCGGTGTTGACCTCGGCCTGGGTGGCAAGCTCAGCAATGCCTGCCGTGGTCTCACTGGCGGCTGGTGCTGCAGTGCCGAAGGTCACCCAGCTGACAGCGCTAGAGCCGATCGTCCCGTTGATCTGATCCTGCCGGTAGGTGGTGGCGGCGCTGGTGCCTTCCTCAACCGTGGTGACGGCCTGCTCAAGCTCAGGGAAGGTGCTGGCATCAAGCGAGCGGGTGGCGGCGCTGGCAGCGCCATTCCAGACGTAAATGCCGTTCTCTGTTGTCGTTGACTGCGCCCGCACCAGGATGCGATCACCCGACACCATCGTGATGCCGTCGATCGTCGCGCCAGGGCTGGCCAAGTTCAGGTTGGCCTGCGTTGCGACGCGGCAGCTATCTTTCCACGCCAAGCCCTCTACCAGCGAGTCCACATAGGACTTGGGCACCGCATCGCCAGTGGCGGATGGGGTGGGCAGGTTGACAACCTTGGAGACTGACTGGAAGTCGAAGTCTGTGAAAATCTTTCTAGCCATATCAGGTCAACCTCGCAAAGCCGGCCAGGGGTACTGAGAACACGATAACGGTCTGATTGGTGGTCGGATGCGACACGTCCGCCTCGATCTCCTGGCTGCCGCTGTCGAACACCTCGACGCTTGGCACGAAGCCCAGGTTGTGGTTGATGGTCCAGGTGCTGGCTGCCACCGCCTGCGTGTAGACATAGGCGGCGCCGCCATCGGGGCCGTCCACCCATTGCGTGCCGTCGTACTTCAGCACCTCGCCAGCAGCCGGGCTGACCAGCTCCACATCCGCAAGATCATCAAGGCCAAACTCACGCGGCTGGCCGCCCGGTGCCGTCGCCGCCGGTGCCAGCTTCATCAGGCCGATCTCAACAAACGCGCCATCATCAAGTTGCCGCGTCTCGCGCACCTGATAGTTGATGCCGTCCACCGTGATGCCGTCTCCGTACAACAACCCGCCGAAGTCGGCGTAACGGGCGGTCAGCGTGTAGTCGGTGCTCAGCACCATCTCGCCGGCCAGTACCTGCGTCGGCATGTCCAAAATGCCCAATGCCGAAATGGCGCCACTGGTAGCAGTGACGCCAAAGTCGTTGAGGAACAGGCTTAGGTCCTCAGTCAGCGCCATCGGTTTTCACCTTGCGGGTTGCCCGTGGCTTGGGTTCATCGGCTGGCGCCTCAACGGCGCGGCCAATGCGCAGCAGCTCGGCAGCTACAGCACTATCCAGTTCATAGACCTTGCCAGCCTCAAGGTATTCACCCCGAGCAGCGCAGTCAGTTTCGATGAGAACCTTCATGAGTAAAAAAGGGGGCGGTTGCCCGCCCCCGCTCCTATCAGGCGAGGATGTCGAGGATGGCAGCGAAGCTCTTCGGATCGCGCACGGCCACGTCATAGGTGACGATGCCGCGAACGCTAGTCAAAGCTTTGCTGAAGTCGTCCTGATCTTCGCCCACGGTGATCTCAAGGCCGTTGCCCCAGAAGCCGACCATGGCCTGGCTGAAGTCGCCCATCAGCAGAGCCGAGCAGACTGCGCCGCTGGTGCCCTTCACCAAGGTGCTAGGCACCTGGTTGCTGGGGGCCAGAGGATAGCCGTTCAGCTGTGCGGGGGTAGGACCACGGCCAATGGTGGCGCCGTCGGTGTTGAACAGGAAGGGGCCGTCGGTGGTGGTGGAACCACCAGCGCGCAGCTTCTTCAGGGCTGCCATCACCTTGTAGTTGGTGAGGTAGGCCACGTTGCCGGGGTTGACGGCACCGTTGACGTTCATCACTGCAGCTTCAAGGTCCACCACCTTCTCCATCGTGATGGCAGCACCGTTGGTGCCCATCGCAACGGAGCCGATGCCGGAGGTGCCCAGGATGCCGGTGGGCTGGCCGGCAGAACCGGAGCCGTTCAGGATGCCCAGGTCGATGGCGAGGTTGATGCCATCGGTCAGGTCACGACGCACCAGCTCCTCGATGCCAGGGGTGCCCTGCAGCAGGGTCTGGCGGGAGTACTTGGACAGGGCTGCCAGGTTCTTGGGCGCCAGGGTCACCTGATCAAAAGTCGATTCCGACTGAGTGATCGCGGTGGTCTGGGTGCTCAAGTAATAGGTCGAAGCCACACCGGAGCGCCGGGGGATGGCAACGTTGCCGACCAGGCCGGGCATCGTGCGAACGCCCAGCTGGAGCATCACACCGTTGTTGCGCAGGAACTCGATGAAATCATCGGCCAGCAGATCGGTCTGCACCAGGTTGCCGCCGGTGGTAGCGCCGGAGGTGACGTAGGTGGCCCGTTGGTTCAGGGCAGAGAAGGGAACAAAGAAGCTCCGCTCGGTGGTCTTGGCGACGCCGGACTTCTCCACTTCGCGGGAAAGGTCACGCACCAGGCCAGCTTCGCGGCTGGACCAGTCGCCGGTCAGCATGGCGCGGATGCCAGCAGTGATGCTGTAACCGGCCCGCTCTTGAGCGGCCATTTCAACAGGTGCCACGGTCTCGACGGGCTTGATGCCCAGCTTGTCGAGAACAGCAGCGCGAGCCTCATCGAGGCTGCGGCCGCCTTCAACCAGCTGGCGACCGAGGTCGTCCATGCCGTGTTTGGCAGCGAGGGCAGTGATGCCAGCAATGCGGGAGCGCTCGGCTTTGGCAGCTTCAGCAGCCGCTTCAGCCCGCACCGCCGAAAGGTCAGGGGTGTTTTCCATCGGAACCTCAGGTTCTGTTTCGGGGGTTGGTGATGCGGCTGGGGCCGCAGGATCAGTCTCAAGAGACCGACCTACACCCACAGTGGGGTCTGCAGGTATGCTAACCACGCTGATCTCGTAGGGAGCCCAGCTGGTAGCGACGAACTCACCGCCACCGCGTTGCTCCATGTCGTTGATCGCGTAGCCGAAGGATACGTTCCGCAGAACGCCATCCTTCACGTCCGCCAACACCTCTTGAGCAAAGGAGTTGCGGCTGAACTTCACCGTGGCATAACCACGCTTTTTCTGCCCGTCGATCCAAGCGCGCTCAACGACACCGATCACTCTGTCGGGGTCGTGGTTGAACAGCAGCGGCGCTGCATCGTTCAGGCGCGCTAGGTCAGCGCTGCGGATGTCGTGCTGCAGCACTTCATTGCCGAAGTAGCGAGCAACGGGGTATTCAGAGCTGAAGGGGAACTCGATGGTGCGCTCGTCTTCGCTGACCGTGAAGTCAACAACCTCCGAGCGTTTCAGTAGCTGCCCCTCAAGGTCACGCGATAGGTCCATCGCTGTCCTCTTCATCAACGTTATCTCCCACATTATCGGTCGGCTCGGGATGTTCCTCGGGCATCTCCTGCTCAGGCATCTCCGCAGCTTCGTGTTCGTGCTCGGGGTTGCTGTCGAAATACAGCTCCAGCTCATCGGCGCGATCGACTTCAGCCTTGCGCGCCAGCAGCAGCTCCTCAAGGTCGCCGCCTTGCTCAGCCACCACATCGGCCTGGGTCTTGAAGCCACAGCGGACCGCCTCTCTGTAGGCGTCCACCTCCTTGGCCGGATCAACCCACGCCCAGCCGCGCGGCATCCACCGCACCGTCCGGTAGCGCTCTGGGTCGGTCTCATACGCCGGCAGGTTCAGCACACCGCTCAGCACTGCCATCTCAAGCCATGCCTCAAACACCAGCCGGTGGAAGTTTTCGATCATGTACTGCTGCAGCGCCTTCCAGTTCTCGCGGTCCTCCAGCAGGCTCAAGCGGCTGCTGCTGTAGTTGGTCTGGCTGAAGTCGCGGCTGATCGTCTCGTAGCTGCAGCCCACGCCGGCAGCCATCGCGCGCAGCATGACGCGCATGAACGGCTCAAGCTGGCCGTCGGGTGAGTCTAGTTGCGGAACTGTCACACTCTCGCCGGCTTGGAGGTACTTGAAGACCCCAGGTTCAAACGATGTGACCCGCTCGCCGTCCACCACGTCATCGCCCATCAGCTCGCCCTCGGGGCTGGTGATGAAGCCCATCAGCGCCGAGCTGGCCCGTGCCCGCACAACCTCGGCCTGCTCAAAGCCGGAGACCATGTGCAGCCGCTGGATCGCACTCGCCAGCATCGGCACGCCGCGGGTCTGGCCTGGCCTGTCCATCAGGTACAGGTGCAGCACCTCATCAGCAGCAATGAAGCGATGCCGCGCAGCACCGACCGGCGTGCCGCCAACGCCGCTGTCGCCTGGGTGCTTCGTCAGGAAGGCGTAGCGCACCGGCCGCCCCCAGCGGTCCAGCTCCACACCCATCCGCCACTCATTGCCTTCAACCGTGCTGCCGCCCGTGTAGGTGTCGTCCAGCAGGTCGCTCTCGATGATCTCCAGCGCGAACGGGATCTTGCTGCGCCCGAACGGCTGGCGCACCATCCGCACGAACACCTCACCGCTCTCCGCCATTGAGCCGACCACCAGCCGCTCGATGTCCGGGAAGCTCAGCCGGCCCGCCGTGTGGCAGCTATCCTTCCTGCCCCATGTCGCCCATGCGTTCTCGATCGCATCATTCACCATCTGGTCCAGACGCCCGCCGCCGCGTTGCATCCGCACCTGTGACTGCATCCTGATGCCGGTGCCGATCACGTTGTTTCTGACCGCGCGGATTGCCTGCCTCGCGTAGTCGTTGTCCCGCACCAGCTGGCGGCTGCGGTTGCGCAATCGCGCCAGGCTGCCCTTGATCTCAGCGTCAGCGCTGGTGCCAGCCGTCACCCAGTCGCTCGTCAGCCGGCTGACCTTGGCGCCCTCATACATCCGCCGACGTGGCGCGGGGATTGCCGCAGGTGTGCCGCGCTGCAGCCAGCTGTAGATCGCAGATCGGATGCCCATCAGAATCTCACGAACAGGTTGTGCGGGTTGCCCAGGCCGTTGGCGATCAGGCTCGCCTTCTGCTCACGCTTCACCTCGGCCTTCAGGCTACTTTCCAGCATCAGCAGATCGGTCATCTCCATCTTCTTCAGTCGCCGGCTGCCGATCGTGTACTCGGCCACCGCACCGCCAGAGATGATCGCGCGAATCGCAGCCTGCACCGCGTCGAGATCTTTCTGCGCCTGCGTCCGCCCATCGAATGCACCAGGCGCGCCCGTGTAGCTCAGCCCAGGCAACACCTCCAGCTGGCCAGCGCCCAGCGTTTGATGCACGCCGCTGTTGCGTGCCTCGGCTTGCCAATACCACTGCCCAGCATCAAATGCCGCGGTGGTCGCCTGCGAGATCGTGAACTCCCACCCGGTGCCATACGCCGTGCCAGTCACCGTCGCGCCTTCGCTCGCGGTGTTGGTGCGCAGGTAGTAGTAGAGCGCCCAGCCGTCGCTGCTGCTGATCGGGTTGCCGAGATTGTCGGCAGCGGCATCATCCCGCCACTTCACCGTGTCGCCGGCTCTGATTTGGGCGGGGATGTTCACGGCCTCACCAGCTGTTGACGAATGCCGAAGCTCCGGCTCCTCCCGATCTTAAACGCGGCGCTGCAGGCTTCGCATCTACGTTCTCCAGCCGCTTCTCCAGCTGGTCCCAGATTGTTCTCCGGTCGTACCGCTGATACATCAGATTGACCGCCGCGTACGCGTACACCAGGCAGTCCAGCGCCTCGTTGCGCGCGCTTGGTTTCTTCACCCACTCGCGCACCGGGAAGCCCTTCACATATCGCAGCGCCTGCTTCTCAGCCGTCAGCTGCTCGAAATACTCAGCGCCTGTCTGCGCGTGGAAGTGCAGGTAACCCGCCCCGCGTTCGTTGTGCTTCAGCCGCCCGAACAGCGTGGTCTTGATCGTGTCACCACCAACCGGGAACACCTGCGCGCCGCGCTTTAACGTCCGCCCCTTTGCGTTGATGTCCACCTTCGTGGCCTTGCCGATCGGTGGCTTGCCACGCTGGCTCTGGCCCTTGATCGCCACCACGCCCGCACCAGCTCGCTCCCGTGCGTACTGGTAAACCTCCGCCGTTGCGTGGCCGCCAGAGTCAACCGCCACCACATCGGCCCGCAGCTTGCCGCCACCCGCGTGATCCCACTGGTGCATCACCAACACGTCCAGCTGCTTCCACACTTCCGGCCGGCATGGGTCGCCATAGATCTCCTGGTGGTCGATCAGCCAACCCTCTTCCTCTCTGCCCCATGCCCACACACTCACCGCCAGCCGGTCGCCCGCACTGCCGCCGCCGCCCTGCACGTCCACGCCGATCGTCACCGCCAGCGCACCATCTGGCAGCTGGCCCGCCGCATACGGCTCGCACCGCTTCAGCAGCACATCCGCGCTCACCTTGCTGGCAAAATCCTCCTCCCATGTCTCGGCCAGCCGCGTATTGACGAAGCTCTTCAGCATTGGCGCGTCCGCCTTTGCCCGCAAAAAATCGTCCACCATGTCCGCCCAGCTCAGCCAGCCCAGCGGTGAGTACAGCCCGCTCAGCTGGAAGCCGGCCGTCTTCCCATTGCTCGGCGCCGTCGCCCGCCACTCGCCATTGCGCAGCATCGCCGGCTTGTGGATCTCAGCGAACCGCTCCTTGCACACCTCGCACTCATACGCTGCCGTGGCCGGGTCGTTTTTTTCCCACTTCAGCTGCGGCCACTTCAGCCATTGCATCGCCTCACAGCACGGGCACGGCACATAGAACCGGCGCTGGTCGCTGCGCTCATACTCCGCCTCGATCCGGCTGAAGTCCTTCACCGTTGGCGTGCTGGTCAGCAGGATCTTGCGCCGCGCGAACGTCGTCGCCCGCTTCTCCGCCAAGCTCACCGGGTCGCCTTCACCATCAACGTCTGGCGGGAACGCATCCACCTCGTCCATGAAGATGTAGCGGCACGGTGTCGAGCGCAGACCCGTCGCACTGTTCGCCCCAGTCAGCAGCATCATTCCGCCAGGGAACTCCTTGGCGAACATCGTGTTGCCCGAGTCCCGGCTTCGGCTCGGTGCGATCTTAGCCGCCAGGCACGGCGTCTCAGTCACCAGCGATTCGAGCCGTTGTTTTGATAAGCGCTTCGCCATCTCCACCGTTGGCTGCACCAGCAGCATCGGCCCAGGCGCGTGGTCGATCACATAGCCCAGCCAGTTGGCGCCGCTCTCCGTCTTGCCGGTCTGCGCCGCAAACATCATCACCACCCGCTGCACCGGGCTCGTCGTGCTCAAGCAGTCCATCGGCTCGCGCAGATACGGCGTCCGGTTGGTGCGCCATGGTCCCGGCTCCGCGCTCGCCTTGCTGCTCAGCCGCCGGTACTTGTCCGACCACTCGCTCACCGTCAGCGGCTGCTCAGGCCGCAGCCCATCCATGAACGCCGCACGCCAGGTGCTCATCGCTCCACCACCTGCAACGCCAGCAGCGCATCACGGTGCTCATCACTCAGCAGCGCATGGATCACCGCCGGGTCCGTCTCACCCGCCAGCTGGTGGCTCAACCTGTCCGCCAGGTTGCTCAGCGCCTCGCGCACGCTCCGCCCAATCTGGAATGCTTCCTTCTTCACCTCATCAGCAGGCACCAGCTCCCGCCGCTGCTGCGCCACCTGCAGTTTGCTCAGCTCCGCCTGGTAATGCTCACGCCGTGCCCGGCTTTCGTTCAGCTCCGGGATTGCATCATCCGGCAGCGCCTCGATTGCCTTGCGCAGCTCACGCGGTGTCGTCACCTCCACCGGGTCTGGCTGGCTCACCTTCGCGTTGTGCGTTGCCTTGGTGTTCCGGTTCCACAGCTCCAGCGCCATGTCGCGGTCCAGCCAACGCTTGCCGTCCTTCTCCACCACCGCCGCCGCAATGCGGCTTTTCGTGGCTGCCGTCACCGTGCCCTTCGCGCAGCCCTTCAGTGCGGCAAACTCGGTAAACGTGACCAGCACTAGCGTTGTGTGCTCTTAGGGTTCAACACAATCATAGTGAACTATTGAACTCTCAAACGGCTGGGGAGCCTATGGCCGTTCTTCTCACGCTGAGTCCCGTTTGAGACTGATGGGATCTGCCGCTAGATGAAACGTGCGGTTTGCGATTACCCTCGACCGTTTGGAGGGGAGGGACCCAAACACATTGCGGCGCAAGGAATCTAAGAGGAGGGGGAGCTGCTCGTTGTCGGGCTGCCCTCGGTCCAGCGCTTCCAGGATCGCGAGCCAGGCCACCAAATTAACGGGCTGAGGCAAGCGCCTTCTCGAGGCTGCTGCGCAAGTAGTAGCCAAACCTGCGATCAACAACCTTCTGCCCAATCTCGTTGATGGGAAAGATCGGCCGATATGTCGCTGATGGCACGGCGATGAACAGGGGTCTGAGGCGACCACGGGCTGCGCGCTGATAAACACCTGGCGGCTTGTTGCCACCGGGTGGCGTGCCGACAAACACGCCATTGCGACCAGTTGCCCCAACCTGCCCTGAGATGCGCTTGATAGTGGCCAGGGACACGTTGCCTGCGGCGTTGCGCTTGACTGCTGCGGGCACCAGCTTGCTGCCGCTTGGGATGGCGCCTGTGGCCTGTGCAAGCAGCCGCGCCTCAAATGGCTTGGTGCCACGTTGGCCGCCTGTGATGTTCTTGCGCAGGTATGGCTCACGCTTGGCTTCAGGGAAGATCGTGACCGCGAGGCTGCGCTTGGTGCTCTTGTCCACCTGCCATGCGTTCTGGATGAACGGGGTGGGGTTGTCGAAGTATTGGCGGGATGCTCCCTTCAGCGAGCTGCGAATGTCAAAGCCGGTGCTGTTGAGCGCCTGGCTAATAGCGAATGGCAGCTGCTTGGTCATGGTGTCGGTCCACCGGATGGCCTTGGGCAGCTCTGACTTGATGTCGAGGGTGATGGTTGCCATGTGCCAAGGGTAGGGCGAGAGCCGGTGCCAGGCCATCGAAAAGGGGTGAGATCGACGCCTGTCAACCTGCCTACCTCGCCTACGTTGCCCTTATAGCTCCTTTTTCTGTACCTCCTCCCTTTCTCTATTACTCTATTACTAAGGTTAGTAGGTTAGTAAGGTTAGGAGAAGGCCTGCGGTGTAAGGGTTTTGCGCCTGCCAACCTCGTTTTCAAGGTTGGACAAACACCCATTTGTTCCTACCTTCCAACCATGCGCGCTTCTTTTCGTAGCCCAGGTCACGCAGGATCGAGGCCACCTGCATCTGGTCCGCTCTGCCCTGGCGCTCCACCGGCTTGCCGATCGCCTCGGTCAAAATCAGCTCGCTGCTGATGGGTCGCAGGCTGTTGCGATGGGCGCTGAGCCACTCCTGAATGGCCGACTTCCAGGGGCTGTCCACCAGGTAGGTTTCGTTCTCCGCGTCCACCTGTGCAGCGTGGGTGCTGTCGAGGTGGTTGGGCTCACCGTTGCGGTATGCGGCCACTGCTGCGCTCCAGATGGCGTCACGCTCCAGCAGCAGGCCATCCACAGGGATGTGTGGGGCAGCGGTGACGGGGATGACCCAGAAGCGGCGGTTGCCGGTGTCATCAACCAGGAAGCCGGTGTCGCGGTTGGTGCTGCCAACGATGATCGAGCGCCTGGGGTAGGACTCGGTGGTGCGCTGGTATGGGGCGCGGAACAGGTCGGTCTGCTGGGTAAGGAAGGCCTTGACCTGGCCGGCGTGCTTGCGGCCGGTGATGTGATCCAGCTCAGCCCACTCCATGAGCCATGAACGGTGGAGCACCATGAGGTCGTCTTTGCTGCCGATGTCGCGCAGGGCATCGCTGAACCACAGGCCGCCGAGGTTGCGCCAGAAGGTGGATTTGCCGCAGCCTTGTGGCCCCATGAGCACGCAGGCGCTGTCGTGCTTGCTGCCGGGCTCAAAGATGCGGCGCACCGCGGCGATGAGCGTGGCCTTGAGCATGGCGTCGTAGAGACTGCCGGGCTGATCCTGTGGTCGGAGGTATGCGGTAGCGAGGTGGTCGATGTGACCAGGTGGCACATGATCAGCAACGTGCTCTAGGTATTCGCGCACGGGATCGTGGGGATTTTCCAGCGCCACGACATGAACGGCATCAGCAGCAAGGTCCTTGGTGACCTTTACGCCCTGCTGCGCCAGCTGCAGGTAGAAGTGCTCGATGCGCTCAATGGGCTTCTGGTCCAGCTCAATCGTCTGGGTGAAGATGTTCCAGCGAAGGCGATCAGCAAGCTGTTGACGCAGGAGGGATAGCAGCTCGTTTGATTCAAGCTTCAGGAGCTTGTCGGACCGCGGTGTAGGATCAACGGGTTGACGCTCCTGTGGGTGGGAAGCTGATTGCCGCTTGGATGCAACCGGGCGGCTTTTTTCATGGCCAGCGAGGTGCGCGAGGGTGCCGAGGGTGACGCCGTGGCCGTTGAAAGTGCGCCATTTGGCATCACAGGCGCCGGGCTCAAACTTGCCGGATGCAGTGGACCAGTGGATCCAGTCGTTGAGGAGCGACTCATCACCAACGCTGTGAAGCGCCATGCCGACCTTGACCCATGCGTCGTAGTCATCGGCATCAGCTGCAGGGATGCGATCGAGGAAATCACGGGCGCGCTGGCTTTCTGATTCAGGCAGCCGCAGCAATGGTGTGGGTTCGTGCTGCTGCCGCAGCATCTGCTGCATGAGTGTCGAGGGTGCAACGGCGATCGGCAGATCAGAGGGGCTGCGGCCCTTGACCCAGCGGTAGGCGCCGGTGATCGGGTGCGCACCTGCAACAACGGATTGGCAACCAGCCCAGCGCAGCTCCAGCTGCTCGCCTTTGATGGAGGATCGGAGCTTGGTCGTCTTGATGGTGGGCCAGAACGGCTCGGGCACCTGGTAGATGATCTGGAGGCGGGCATCACGGCCGGAGGTGACGGCCCATGATTTGGGCAGCTCACGAAGGGGTGCGCCGATCTGCTCTAGGACTTCAGATGCGCCGAGGCCATCGTGATCAACGAAGAGCAGGCCACCGGATTGCGGGCCGGCGATGACGCCAACGGCAACGGCGCGACCTGCCTCGATCTCGACGATCAGCTGATCCTTGTTGAGGGGGCGCTTCTGCCATTCGGGCTGGTAGGGGCGCTTGTCATTGCCGACTGCGACGAGAGCCCAGTCATTGGGCA
>Ga0208304_10000171_pt1 | contig 38258 bp, 59 predicted proteins | sample ColrivemetaGS713_FD_187603 | JGI IMG/M metagenome (GOLD analysis project Ga0208304, IMG submission 187603) | Estuarine microbial communities from the Columbia River estuary - Flood tide ETM metaG S.713 (SPAdes) (version 2) | ecosystem: Environmental > Aquatic > Marine > Intertidal zone >... | reverse complement strand
TTGCCATTGCACATAACTTTGGTTGTTCACGATGCGCATGTGCAGTGCTGCCGCATAACCTATGCCCGTCACACCCTGCCAGTCTTTTTTAACTGTTGAGGCATCACCCCAAGCAAATGAGTTCCAGGCGCCAGTATTCCACGCTGTACCCGCTGATCCTGAAAATGTCGGTGTGCCTTCTGGGTACTTATCGGCAAAATCCATATCAATGCCAATGACCGCTTTCATCGTGCCCGTCGTGCTAAAGACAGGGCGAACCATTTTCATGTGTTTCAGTTGTCCAGTTTTTCCGAAATACTGGAACGCCGTTTTTACTTCACCAAAGATGTACGCGCCGTTGTCTGAATAGCCTACGTCAGCTTTTGCGACATACGCCGAATTCGCTGTTGCGCCAAGATTGCCGCCGAAATAAAGAGAATCACCCATCACGGCAAAACAATTGGCGTTCCACCCTGTGAACCTGCACCACGCACCGCTAATCGTGTTCTGTACGTATTGGTATTGTGTTGCGTTTGCTGCTTGCGGCACATTGACAATTAATTTCGAGCCGATTGGGTGCAATACTGCTTCCCATCCAAAATTAGCGCCGTAGTTCTGCACGTCGTTACTAACGAGGTTCACAATCTTGTTGCTGATTGCGTCTTGTGACTGGCTTCTATCTGTCAGTAGTGCGCGTGACAATGGGTAAAATCCGTCAGCGCCCAAAATGATAAGGTCAGAGCCGACTTTAACAAAACAACGTCTTCCCACTGGACGGCCAACTCTGAACGTGGCGACAATATTCCATTCTGTCGAGGATGAGGGGTCAGAGCCAGAATATAGAACTACTTCCCCTTGTGACGAGATGAACACGGCATATTCTGCAACGCCCGATGCATTGTCGATCGTCCACGTTGCCATTGCCATCAGATAGCCGCCAAGCCGGAACAATGGCGTAAGGTCTAATTGCGAAGCCGCGCCACCCAACGAATTAACGGGCATATACCAAACGCTCAAGCTGTCTTTCGGTATGAGATAAAGGCGGTTTTTATAGACGTTGATATGAATAATTGTCGAGGTTGTGACGCCTGTAATTGCAATAGGTGCCGAAACCGCCGTGACTGCCTGCCATGCCGTGCCGTTGTACAACTGAAGGGAATCAGCACCATTGACCGCAACGAGATACTGGCCGCCAGTCGTGCCATAGTTCACATGCTGCCATCGTGCATTGGTCTGCCCAGATACCACCGCCGCACCTACCGCCCCTTGAGAGGTTGCGTCATAGATTGCCGTTCCCGCTGCAGCAAATAGCGATGATAAGCCGTTTGGCTTGTTGTACGGCATAAGGGATTCAACGTGTGTGCTGAAGCCCGTCACCCAATTGGTGTAGCCGTTGCGCAAATTAACGCTAGTCGGTGTCGGAAAAAAATTATCCAGTGTGACCGCATCATTCGGCGGCATCGCGGCCAGTGCATCACGCGCATTTAACCCGCCTATCGGTGCCGGTGTAGAGAGTGTTCTGGCAGATTGCGTCTTGCCAGTTCGTTTTTGTGCGACGCGCATTACCAGCTACCCGCAGGAATAATCACAACAGGGTTAATGTCGTAGCCTGCGCCGCCTTCCATGCTTAATATCGGCTTACTTGCGTCACGGTTCACCGCATCCACAACGCGCCGCTCATACTTTGCGAAGTCTTCCGAGTAATCCAAGCCTTTGGCATGTTTCCAGCGCCATATCGTGCCAAGGATGATTAACTGATCGTTGAGCTTTGGCGTGTCAGTATCAGCCGTCCATGTCGCTGAAGTGCTTGATGCGGTCGTTACCCAGTTGCGCGTCACGTATTCAAATGCGCACGTTTGCCCCGCTACTGGCACGGGATAAAAATTGATGGAGTCGCCAAAAACACGATAAGAACTGTACGGCGCATTGCTTGCCAAGGCTTTGGCCTGCTGCCAGTCTTGCTCAGTCTTTGAGCCGTAAATCGGTCTACGTAATGACCTATTCCAGATTGTGTTATTTACGATGTAGTCACAGTTAGGCGCAATGGTTGCCAGCGTGCCCTGCACTTGCGTTGCCACCGTCGTGAACGTCGTTTCTGTTTGTAATGCCTGCCATGGCGAACGATTGGCAAGTTCCTGCCCCTCCTCGTTCGCCAGCTCTAATATTTGCAATATCTGTAAATCGCTAGAAGCAACGACGAAAGAAGGCGAAGCGATGCCCACACGCTTACATACCGACTGAATGATTTGCAAGCACGTAAGCGCCATTTATTTTCCTTTACGCTGTTTCTAACTCTGATTTACCACGACGCTTTTGCCTGTCCCCGTCCATTAAATCCAGCCGCTTAGTGAGCGCTTCAATCTGGTCTTGTAATCGGCGGTTGTCTTCTTTGGCGTCTGCTAATTCTTTGACGACTGGCGAAAGGTCTTTCTTTGCTTGGATGTCAGCCTTTGCCATGTCGCGCAATACGCGGCCATCTAGACCGATTTCACCAATCGACGAATCAGGCACGGCGGCCAAGTCTTCTACTGTTGGATATTTCGAGACTAACTGTTCGCGCCTTGTCTTCAGGATGCGTTCCCATGTGATCAATGGTGTACCGTGGCGCGGGATAGAACGTCCTTCGCGATATGCGGCCAAACCTGCTTTAAATTCAGCCACCCACGTGTGGTCATAACGCCCTTCTTTGGCTTCTTTGCCTTTGCGCTCGATGAACTCATCAGCGAAAAACTCGATTGGATCGCCTTTGTGTCCGTGTGGCGTGATCAAAATAAAAGTGACCAGCTTTGGTACTTCATAACCTGCCTCTTGTGATCTAACAGGGTCAGCACCGTGTTCACGGTCTACAAACATGAAAAAAGGTACGCGTGACATTGGATCGTAAGCCATTGAATCTCCTTAATGAACGGTAGCGTTCGTTTTGCATTGTGTTCGAGTGAGCACAATGAAAAACGCCCCACGAATGGGGCATCTAAAGGTTAAACTACTTGACCTTGGGCAAAAGGATTATTGACAATTCCAGAACCATAGCCGGTATATGTACCTGTTAAGGTAATATTGCCTGTTGCAGTTGCCGTCTTATCAAATGTGGCGATTGCTGAACCGAGATAAATACGCTTACCGTCTGGGTCTAGCCCCGCCACAAAAGTAGATGCAGGGATACCAGTTCCTGACAGCGCCATACCAAGGAAAGCCCCGTCATATCCTGCTTTAACATCCACATATCCAAGACCGGAATAGGTTTGTGCTGTAAATGTCTTTGTGCCAGTAGCAGCTATGCGGTTACGCACATTGCATAACTGCTTACCATTGGCAAGGGTGCCAGCGATGCCAGCCGCCGCAACTGCGATTGCGGTATCTGCTGCAACGGTTGCGTTTGTCTTGTAGACAACACGGCCTTCAACTTGTATCCAACCATAAGTTCCTGACGCCATTGGAGCCATAGCAACGCCAAATGGAAAACCTTGGCCAGCAGTTGATGGCAATAAAGCACATTGGAATGTCTCATCAATCATTACCAGCGAACCTTTTAGAATCGCATCGTTTGATTTAATGTAGACAAATACACCCATGCCCCAGAAAGGGTCCACCGCAGGAACGCGGGTTCCTAAAACATGGCGCTGTGTTGTATCAGGCGCAAACCAATCATTAAATGGCTGCGTACCAGCAAAACCTGTAATAGCTGAAAACATTATTTATTCTCCTTAAGCTTTCATCACGCCTTGCAATGAGCGATTACCAACTGTCAGGTTACCCTGCCAAATAATCGTCTTCACAAGCGCGTCTTGGTTGATGGACTCAACGTCATCTAACATGGTCATGTTGGCGTCTTGATGCACAACGAGATTCATGTATTTAGTATTGAGGAAATAGGCGTGAGCTGAAGGAATGCCGCCAGACGAGTCAAAGAACACATCAGCCGATTTGTATTTCATTGACATCATGCCGCCTCTACCGCCTTCATCGCTGGTGTAGCGCTTCAAGCTTGATTGTGACTGCTCGAACATCGTGAAATAATCATCAGACATGACAATTAAATCCGGTGTGTCCATGCCGCGAGTTAGGCGAATCCACAACGGCAACATCAATGATTCAATGGTCGTTGCAGATGGCGTGATTGCGGAACCGCCTTGCAATGGAGCCGCAGCCGATTGCACAACGTTTTGCCAGAATGAGTAAGTGGAGCTGTTAATGCCGCCCACTGTGCCCGTTCCTGCATCAGCTACAAGCGCTTGCAAGCCGTTGATCTGGTTCGATGCCGTGCCATCCGAATAAATATCAGTGGATAAGCCGTTTGCGAGGGAGTGCTGCGCGTTCTTAACCTTGGCTTTGACAAAGTTAATGATGCGATTCTCACCGCTGTTCGTGCGCATTTCCAAGCCGGAAACCGCAAGATTCACGGCGACTTGACGCCATGGGAATTCAGCGGCTGACAACACATCGACCGCGCCAATGTTCAGGACGTCGTAGCCTGAATAGCGTTGGTATGTGCTATTTGCTGCATATTCCAAAGGTTGAACGATGCTTAAGCCGCTATCTTCCAGACGGACATTGCCGCCCTCAGATAAACGACGAAAAAGCGCATTGTGTTTTGTTACGTTGTCCGTAATGTCCTTGCTGTGATTGCGGTATGTGGTTGTGACCAATTCCGAAAACACACCAAAGTTGCCGGATGAATATCCTTGTCCTGGTGATGCCATTTTTCATGCTCCTTAATATGTTTAAGCGCCCTGCATCCTGCGCAAGGTTGCTCTAATGGTTTCGTCCATAGTTCCTATGGGCTGCGATACAGGCATGGAAGGACGTGCGCGAACATTCACGCTTGCCGCTTCTTTTGCCGCTTGCGCCTTCTTTGCTGCCTCCGCTTTTGCCGCTGCCTGCTGTTCTGCAAGCACTGCCGCTCTAGTCGCTGGGTTTGCATAGATGGCTTGCTCATAGGCATCTGCTAGGTCTTTGGCGTGCCCCGCTTGTAGTAGCGCGGACATATGGCCTCTAACACTCTCGAAATGACTATGTTTCGGGTCAGCTTTGAAAGAGTTGATTTCGTTGATGTACGATTCCTCTTCCTTCTGCTTCCCCATTAATTGCTGGTTTTGGATGTGGCCTTGCAGCTGCTGAACTTGCCTCTGCAAAGCGCTAATGTTTAGGTCTACTGCTGGCATTGCTTGGACGTTGCCAAGGTCAATGCCGTAGGACTGCGCTAGACTCGCGAAATACGCGTTCTTCTCTTCTGGTGATCCGTAACGCAGCTTGTGGTCAGCCGCCATCAGCTCACCAATCGCCACATCTGGCGTGATGCCCAGTGACTGGATTGTTTGCAGGTGAGGCGTTAAAACTTTTTCGATTGATTGCGCAAACTGCGCGGCTGATTTGTATTGCTCAATTCCTCTAAAGAAGTCAGCCTCGCGCCGCTCTACTTCTGCGCGGATTACAGGGTCAGCGGTCGCCCACTTCTCTTGTGCTTCTTTCTTCCATGTGTTCGGCGCTTTAGGAATGTCTACGGGCTGTTGCTCTTGTAATTCTGGAGCGACTTCTTCCGTTTGCTCTGCCTTGAACTTACCTTGCTCGTCACGCAGCTTTTGCGCCTTTTCTTCTGGCGCTAATGGTGCTTCTTCTGCGACTGGCTCAATACCGCTTTCCTTCAGCCCCCGCAATGTTTCACGGATGGTGTCATCCATCGACTTAGGCTGCTCTTCAATTACTTGCTCTTCAACTTCGGCGGTAGCGCCTTCGTTTTCGATCATTTATTTCTCCCGTCAATGAGCCGGATTTCCACCGACTCCCAGCGCTTCGCAGCGTTAAGATTCAGGCAATAAAAAAGCACCCGAAGGTGCCTACTTAGTCGATTGCCCAACAACTAATTCATTTGCCACGCGCCCAGCCTACCGCCCATTTTTTACAGCCATGCAGCAACCAACAGCGTTCATTACGCCGACAACCCAGAGATAATGGCAGCGTATGCCCCTGCATCATTCTCAGAGTTCAACACCTGCACCCATCTAACACGGCCTTGACATGGGACTGAATTTCCAATTGCAAAAACATCAGTAATATATTCCCCGCCTATCAACCGAAAAAGTGTTATTGTCCCCAAAGGAGCTGTTGCGGTTGATTGTGCTTTTACGCCTGCTTCTGTCCATGCCATGATTTACCCCTTATTTAGTCGCTGCCAATGCTGCTGCTTTTTTGCTTTGCGGTAGGTCTTGCCAAGCTTTCCTTACTGTGTGATCTAGTGCAGCATCAGCTTTCTTTGCGTCTTCCTCCTTGCGTTTCTCAGATTCTTGCCGCTCTGTTGCGATGCCTTCCCATTCCCTGCAGCCTGAGCGTTTCAAATCTTCCCTGCGTTCGCTTCTGGATGTGATCCACTTGCCGGTTGCCGGTGACTCATAAGCCGGAATATCGACTATGCCCATCGGTGAAGAAAGTATGCGCTTCTCTGTCTTTGTGTCGCAGCAAATAGGCGTATCTAAGCAATTGGCAATTGTGGCAACGTACTCATGATAGTCGCCGCATTTCATACACACCGCTTCATATATTGGCATCGTCACACCATCATTAACAATAAATATTCTTCGTCTTCCTCATCATCATATGAAGAAGGCTTTTCAACCTTGAATTCGAACGCTTCAGGCTCTGCAATAACTTCAACAGGCTTTTGCTTGACTGGCTTTGCAACTGGCTCACGCCCCATTGCTTTATCCATCGCATCGCGCAGAACGCTATCAAGCGCATCGTCGTTTTTCTTGCGCTTTTTGCGTTTCTCGTATATCTCGACGCGTTCCGGTACGTCATCGCCGCCAACTTTGGTCGATTCGTTGCCAGCCGTTCCACTTGCGCTTACAGTGTCGTTTGCGTTTGTGTATGCAACCGTGCCCGTAACCGCACCAGCCGCACCACTCGCAACAACACTATCATTGGCGTTAGTTGTGGCAAGTGATCCGACAATCGTTGTAGTGCCGCTCGCGCTTACGCTGTCGTTTGTGTTTGTTTTGGCTAGTGAGCCAGTGACTGTTGTTGTCCCACTCGCCGCGCTTGTATCGTTAGCATTGGTCGTAGCGACTGTGCCGGTAATGCTGCTGCCAACCGCACCACTAGCAACAACTGAATCATTGGCATTTGTCTTTGCGAGCGTGCCCGTAACCGTTGTGGTGCCACTAGCTGATACTGTGTCTGCCGCGTTGGTCTTAGCTAACGTGCCTACTATCGTAGTCGTGCCGCTTGCTGATACTGTGTCGTTGGCGTTTGTGGTGGCTAATGTGCCGCTAACGCCAGAAGAAATTACATCAACCCATATTCTGCGATTCGGTCTATGAAATATCTGGTACGGGTCTTGCGCTAAGTCCCATATTTCAGTGTCACTTAACGCCCTGCCCCACAAGCCGACTAGAAATTGTGCTTGATTAGCACCTGCGCCAACCACGCCAATATTTTGTGTGTTAAACGTGGCACCTGCAAACGCGGTTGTGGTAGGGTCTTTGACACCGTTGACAAATAAGGCCTGCTCTACGCCAACTTTTTGGCGCGTCACCGCGACAATTGGCTTATTAAAATCCGTAATTGTCGTGCTGCCGCCGAAATACCGCGTGCCACTTAGGTAGCATCTGCCGCGTATGACATTTGTCGTACCATTACCGACCGACAAACCGAACGAGATCGCGTTACTTGTTTGCCCAACGTTCCCAGGAAAAGTTTCACTAACACCTGTTGCAGGGAAAAAGACACTCAGTAGCGTCATGTCGCTACTACCGGACACAGGTGCAAACACTGTTGCTAGTGCTGTCGCGCCGATTGTTCCCATCGTAGCAATACCGAATCGCTGGTCATAGCGATACGTGCTGTTTGGAGATGTCTGACCTGCAGTTGTAGTGCCAAAAAATGACCGAGTTGATGCTAAATATCCGCTATTTAGCCCACGTGATATCGGGTTGCCCTGATCTATCAGTGTCGTTGTTGGTTGCCGGTAAAACCTGTTTGGCAGAATCAGCGCCATTACGCAACCGTGCTAGATATTTCGCTAGTAAAGGCAGTGCCAGATGTAAGCGCAACACCTAAATCATTTTTAACGACAATGAAAAACTTGTTCGGCACATAGCCCAATGCCTGCAACACGCTAAACGTGCCTATTTCTGTTGTGCTGGCTGTTGTGAGTGGCACACTACCCAAGAATAAAAGGTTAGGCTCTCGTGTCGTTGTAGTGCCAGAAGTCGGACCAGATCGATAGTTTGTACCGTCTAACGATTCCTGTAAAAATACAACCACTTGTTTATTGCCTGCTGGCGTGTTTGTGGTCGCAACATTTAGCTCAACAATCACATCAACAGGTTGATTTGTCGTGCAATCATATGCAGTAGTGTTTTGCACATATGTTGCGCTTGCTAATGCAGATAATGACGTGCTGGTGAATGCCAGCGATGTGCGCGTGCCTACAATCTGTTTAATCGTTGCCATTTTTTATAACTCCAATGCTGCGCGTAGGTCTTGCTCTGTGACGCGGCTAAATCCCAGTACCTCAGCCCTGCTTGCTGGCTGCGTGGCTAGAGCTATCAATGCGTTATGCTGTGCTTGCGTGATTACGTTTGTTGATACCCACGCGGTCAGCATGTCGCGCATCGCCTGCAGCTCTAGATGTATTTCTTGACTTGATGCGAACGCCTCACGCACAACTAAACACGATGCACGAGCCGGATGATTTACATCATTACTCGCGTCTACAATCGTGGAGTACGCGCCGCCAGCCGCCCACATCATGGCCGTCGATGCTTTGATTGCCTTGACCATCGTGCCTGTATAGCCGTTTAGCAAGTCAACTACACTGCCAGGGGCGTCAGGTAGATGAGATGCATAGCCTAATGACTCTGGATCGTTGTCTATCTCTGCGCGTAACTCTACGTAGTCCATGATTAAGCATTCGCTTCAGTTATTACAAACGACGTCACGCTTACAGGTTGCGTAATCACGATTGTTGTTGTCGTCAAATTTAAATCGCTGCCCGATGTACCGACGTTGCCGTCCAAAACAAATGTTGTGCCGTCAGATTTAACGATGCGAAACCATGTTGCTGTACCCGATGCATTTGCGCTTGAGTCTTGCGTGATGGCGTTAAGCGTGAGAACGCCAGCCGACGCAGCAGGGGCAAATGTGGCGTTGCAGGTCAACTCAGCAAGTAACGTTGTTGCTGTACCGCCTGTGGCTGGTCGTGAGCCGTCATAAATACGCAGTAGTGCCGAAGCTCCTGCGCGTGTTGTGATTGCGTCGAGCATTGCATTGCGGATACTTGTTACGTCATATGCTAAAGCCATTACACACCCTCCATACGGCCATCTGCGCCGCGATTAATTGTTTTCACCACGCCGCCCACATCCACGCCGACAGCCTTGCCGTTTGCATCACGCACAATCTTGCGAGGCGCTTGCATGTGCTTCAAAATCTCTTCTACACGTCCACCCAGCTCTGCAATAGCGTTCATTGTTTCACTGTTATCTGGCTTGACCTCTTGCGCAACTCGCTCATTTGCTGATTGCTCTGCCTTGGCCAATGTTTGATCCATGGCAGATTGAGCGGCTATCTGCGCGACAGTGATTTTTGTACTCGCTTCGATGTCAGTCTTCCAGCGGTCAAACTCTAGTTTTCTGGCTTCGGACTCAGCATCCAATTGCATACGCTGCACCTCACGCGCATGTTCAAGCTCTGCCAACTGTGCGTTGCGTTGTGCTTCCATGTCGTTCTGTCGCTGAATCTGCGCGTCTTGCATCTGCTGCTTGTGACGCTCAACTTCCATTGTTGTCTGCGCTTTGAATTGCTCTGCTTGCGCTTTGGCCTGTAGCTCGCGTTGATGCTGTTGGTCTTGTAGCTGCGATTTGAATTGTTCTAGTTGTGCTTCATGCTGCTGCTGTGCTTGCTGCTGTTGTGCTGCTGCTTGTGCCTTGGCTTGCTCTGGGTCGCCCTTGATTTGCGGCTGTGCTATCTTGTTAATCACATCCTCGACAGCCGTTCCCATCCTTGCGCGACGTGTGACTACCAGCATCAACTCCTTGAGCACATCAACACTCATTGCACCTTCTTGCACTGCAGGCGCGAACCCTTGCATGATCTGAGAGAGGCCGGTCAATAGCTCCTTCATGCCCTGCATGTCGCTGTCTTGCGTTGCGGATAGTGTGCTATCTGTCTCGATATCAATGCGGTACGTGCGTGTTGCATCACTGCGCATGGCCTCAATGACCTGTTCCCATGTGATTTGAGTTTGTGGCGGCTGTGGTGGCTGTTGCCCTTGCATTTGAGCTTGCATTGCTGCTTGCTGGTACTGCATCATCTGCGCGTCAACATCAGATTGATGCGGGTATTTGAGCAAAGTCATTGCTTCAAGCGTTTCAGGCTGGAACTTCTCCGCTATGATTTCAGCCTTCAGCCTGATCAAATCGCGGATATAACGCTGTGTCTCACGCTGCATACGCTGCAATCGTTGTGTGCCCCACTGCGTCTTAATCTTCTGTGCGCCGTATGTCTCGTTAGGATCACTGGCACTGCGCATGATGTCGCTAATGCCCGTAATCTCGTAGATCACCTGCTTGGTTGCGTCACGTTGTGCGTACAACTCTTTGAGCACCATCGCAGCGGTGTCAATTGGCATCATCCAGATGGCTTTATCCAGACCGCCCCGGTCAAGCAATGCCGTGACGTTTGCCGCTGGTATCAGGTCGTTGTCATCGCCCTTCATTAACTCCGACAACTCTGTCAGTGTCGAATCGTAGACGCCACGCACTTTTAACGCCGAGATCAGCTTATTAATGCGCGTTGAGATGCGATTAAGCTCTAATGCCTGCTGCTCGTACTGCGAAAATAACGCTGTAGGAACAAGCGTTTGATCGTTTTCTATTGCATAGAGCGGACGAGGGACACAAAAAAACCCGCTCAGTTTCAGCGGGTCATTTTGCGTCTTGCATGGTGTGGGATAGGTGGGACATATCCAATGCACTTGTTTTTTGTCTTTATCCCAGATTTCCCAGACTTCAGCGGTCTTGAACAGGTCGCCATTGTCTTTGGACTTCTTGACGTCGTCGTCATCGACTGAATCCAACGGGATAGCTTTACCGACTTGCTCACCGAATTTCTCGATGCAATCCTCACGTGTCAGTCTGTGCCGGAACGCAATCCAGCACACTTCATCCCATATCTTGCCTGCGCTTATACGAAAATCATCCCATTGCACACGCTCGCAAATGACCTGCTCCCACTCGATTTCCTCGTATGTGTCAGATTCTTGCGTGTCGTCGTCCTGCCCGCTGTCTTCACCGCCAATGGTGCGAATGTCAGGCACATAACGAACGCGTGACACTGCACGACCAGCTAACAACATGCTCAACACATCACCCTTAAGCACCGCATCAAAATCATATGTGTCTTGCGCGAACTCTAGAGCACGTGTAATTACCTCGCCCACCTTTTCGCCTAACTCGTCATCATCAGAATAGCGACGACGTGCATCCGGCTCAGGCAGTGAGTTATAGACGGACTGGCGCAGCGTTTCAGTGTTCGACCACAAGATATTGAAACTATTCGCCTTGGGCGATTCTGGTGTGTATTGCTTATAGATCGCCGTGGCCTTCTTGCGCCACTCTTGCTCACGCTTATCAGCAAGTTTAAGCTCAAGTTTCCAGCGACGTGCAACGGCCTCGGGTGATTGCCCCAGATCGTCTTTTAACTCTAAGCTCGACGCGTTAGCGCCTACATCTGACGTCATACTAGTCAAGCGCCACTAACAAAGTTGCTGTCGTGCCTGTTGACATGATGCGGCCTTGATCAAGCGAGATTGGCAAAATTGTGCCGACAGGTACAGCGGACAAGGTCACAGCCGCACCAGTCGGATTGGGTGATATTGCCACCGCACCAGCGCCACCGACATAGATAGCGCGGCAATTGATTAACGTGGTATCACTTGGCGTTATTGCTGCAACCCCGTTATATGTCTGTGCTGTCACTTGGCTCATTCATCACCCCGATTGCGTCGTGTTTGACGCCTGATTATTTCGTTAATTGTTCGATCTTGCGGCCAGCGTGTGGGCGCGTTTGATGGCATTGGTTTTTGCCACGGCCTCGACATACATGCATAACGCCAGTCATCGGCCGCATGGTCTTCCATGTCCGTATCAATGTCTTCTGGATGCACTTCATCATGCTGCAACAATGGCACTGTTCTAATGCTGTCGGTGCAAGTGTTAAAGCAGTAAATCATTGACACGTCATCCATACCAACAAACCGTTGTCGCATTTGATCCCACCCGTTGATGCGCTGATTGTCTGCCCTACGCCACAACACACCTAATTTCAACATGCGCTCTGCAATAGATGGACCACCATCAACTTTCCAGCAACTTGGATCAGCCACTGAGTACGCGAACTTCTCTCCAGCGTCACGCCGCCTAATACCGTCCGCCACTTCTTCCGCCGTCATTTTTAAACCTACGTTTGGCTCCCTCGCTCCGTACCACTCACGGTAACGAATCAATGCCCCACGAGGGTGGTCTGTGTCGCCCTCAGCAATCGCCCACCAACCAACACTATGCGGTTTTGCGCTGCCCCAATCGAATGACCTAAATCGCGGCCAACTCTTCGGTATTTCAAATGGCGTAATAACGTGCTTATCGCGATTCCAACAATCGAAGAACGCGCCTGCAATAACATCCCAATCACCATCCAGCCAAGCTTTCACTAACTCAGTAGAACCGGATGACTTCAGTAATGCCACATACTGTTTGTTGTCTTTCAAAAACTTGTTGTCCGTAATTTTTGATGGTATGAAAATACGCGTCAACCCTGTTTCTGGGTCTGTGTATGGCATATATGGCGGCGCAACATCAATAAACCTCGCCTTAACCCAAATATGACCCTTACCCCCGGGGTTGCCCCCTGATCTAATACGCCCATGCAATCCGCTTGGGTTGCGCAAACATGCTTTCAGTTTGTTGTACCCGTATGGCGTTGCATGGTTGGTTAGCTCATCAAAGCCGATCCATGTGTATTGATGACCTTGATAGCCGTCTGCATCGCGCTCATGCTCAAGGTAGCGCATCTTTAAAGTAGCGCCACCGGGGAAATACCAGCAATTAGAGAACGGAAATTCTGAGCTTGTCGCAGATTTATATTGACCACCATACTCGGGGAATATTTCACGCGCCCTGATCTGCAATTCTTCTAGTTCGTTGTATGTCTTTCGGAAGATGATCCCGCGCCATGCCGCGCCGTGCCTTATACCCTCAAGAAAGTCGCCCAATAGATAATCCGACTTTCCGCCGCCACGCGCACCACCGAAAAAAAGCTCATCGATAAACTTCGCAGTTATCGCGCTACTTTGTGGCCCGGCTTGCGGTTCCCAGCCCATGCGCTTCCATCCATTGTTCAGGTGTTAAATCTGGCACATGCACGTGGTTATGTTCTATCGTGCCTTTGTGTTCTGTGGTCTGCTCAATAGCTTGATGCGCCCTACCGTCGATTCTGTCGCCAAGCTCTTTGATCGCAGCCATGTCGCCTTGCTCTGCTTTATCTAATAAGGCCTCAGCTATTTTTCTTAAGCGCTCTCCATCTGATTGTGCAATAGCACGCTTAATTGTATTCGCCCATAACCTATTGTTTTTATTGGAATTGTTATTTCCTTCTGGCGCTCCTACGTGTGACATTTTCTTTACTCCTGCATGGGGTAGCCCAAGCATTAGTTACAAATAAAAAAGCCCACTGCATGAGTGGGCGAATCTGCATTACGCAGGGTAGATGTATCTTTTCTGCATCTCTGCAAAATAATTCATAAAGTGCTTGCTTATGCACTCAATGAGTATATAATTCAGTTATCGGATGCAGCAATTCAGCGGCAACGAAAACAAGGAAACTATCATGACTACATTTCAACATGGGTACTATCAAGCCGATTGCATCAATGGAATTACTTTTGTTGGCGCGACTCTCGAAGATTCAACGATTGAAGTTAGCGCGCCTCGATTCTTTGCTGACTATCTTGACGGGCTCGATCAAGGCGAAACAATCACAACTTTTTTTGATGAATCCAGCAAGTCAATTTTTGAAGAACTTAACGAAAAATACAGCGTAAAAGCTTAATAATTAAATATACTGCCGAACATGCGGCTTAACTAAGGAGATACACATGATTACATTAAACGCGCAACAATTAGCGGACGCGATTCAAAAAGACTGGTTCATCAACGGCGTAATCCCAAGCGACGCAGTAAAAGTTACATCACGCGAAATTCAAACGAAGCTTGTAAATTTCAGGCAGGTAACTCGCGCGCTTGGTATGCCGCAGTTGTTTGACATGGACACTGCTGAAGACGCAGCAGAAATCATCGAGTCAAACATCAACAAACTGATTGACTATGAAAGAAATGTAGCTCAAGCAGATCGCGGCTAATCATGGCCACATCACCCACACCAGACCAAATCCGCGCCGCGCGTGGCCCCCTATCTCAAACCGCAGCGGCTGCGCTTATCGGCAAGTCGTTGCGATGTTGGCAAAATTGGGAGCAGCCCACGACGTCAAAAGAACATCGTCAAATGGATGCGGCTCTTTTTGAGCTGTTCTTGATCAAACTACAGCAAAATAAACTGTCAGTGTCCGACTGAACGTCATGCGTGTTAGCCCCATGGGGATTTGTACGTTACCCAATCCCATGGGAATTTACACATATTTTCCTACCCCGTAGGGATTTACAGAAATATAACCCCGTACAGATTCACAGATAATTATGAACCCCATGGGAATTTACAGATTTACTTACAATCTTTATTGCGCTGTGCGTCGATCAAGTCGCGGCCTAGTTCGCGCATTATCTGCTTGCGCGACGGCTCAGGCTTGCGTACTTTCTGCGCTTCACGCTCGTACTTTTCACGCTGCTGCTTTGTGATGTACATGTGGCGCTCCAATGCAAAAAGCCCCGTTTTTATGCGGGGCTTTCTTTGGTGACAGTTGTTCAGACTATCTAATATGACGCTAATTTTACGCAAAGTGTAAAGGCATTGCACTGCCTATTTTGTCTAACTTTACCTTTACACTTCCTCGTGCATTTCCTCTTGAGCTTGACCTGCCATTGATTCGTGCACTTTCTTTAAACTCACTGATAGCGAATAGGCTTTTCGTGCAAATGCTTTTGCTCGGTTGTAGTAAGTCGGGCGACTGATACCCAGCCTACCGGCCTCACGCTTTATATTTGCCGCGTGCTCTACATAAAAGAGATTGAAGCACACAAGCGCCTCTTTGTGCTCTTGCATGTCAGCGAGAAAATGAATCGCCATGTTAAAAAACTGCATATCTGGATTGATTCGAGCATCGGGAGGGTTCCCTATTTTCCTTGGCTGCATACGAGCCAGAATGTTTAACGCCCCAGGTGCAATGTAATACTTTCGCGTGTAACACCACCATGACCAATCCTGACAATATTGATGCAGCTCTTTATCATTCATTCATCGCCCCTTAATTTTGAAATATGGTTTTTGCTGCTGCTGCAATTTCTTCTTACGCTCCCGCTCCGCTGGAAATTCAAACGACTTTGCAGGATCGCCGTATTTCCTCGACTCTAGCGCGCTCGATTTTTCATTAGTCAGCCTCCCGCCTGCCAGTAGAATTTCCATCATTTCTTCCAGTGCGTCGGGCTTCATATCAGTTAAACCGCGATCCAACCGGCACTTTAAAAATATCGAGTGCGTGCATGTCCAAATACCCTTGCGCCTCAGCTAATTGCCCTTCTAATCTTGATATTTCATTTGCAACTAACACCCTGTCCATATGTGTGACTTCTTGCCTAAAGTCGGTCATTTTTTGCAATAACTCCCTAATTTGTGGCGTCATTTTTTAATCTCCTTAATTTCTAAACCAAGAACCGCTTTCATCAAATGCCGTTTCATTCGATACACTGGCGTTATCATCCCCTTAACATCCTCAATAATTCTTTGCCCTGACTTTGTTAAATACTCAAAATCTGCTACGTATCGAATAGCGGGTTTTGTACGGCCATCAAGCTCAATTTTTTTAACTAATTCAAATTTAGGTTGCCGCGTCAATTCAATAATTTCGCCTGCCTCAAAAAGTGCAAAAAGCTCTAAAAACCGCTTCAACTCGGCTTTGGAGTCGAACTTCTGACCCTGCCATTCGCATTTGATGTTTCGGTATTTTCTTAGTGGTTTAGTCATTTTTTCGCTTTAATTCGTTTAAAATTTCTTCACGTTCCGGTGCGCCCTTTGTCTTGCGAATCACCTCAAGCATTGCTTCTTGCCTCTGCTTACTCGGCCTACTGTTGCGCACCAGCCTTGCGCAGCATTTCGTACATTTGAGGTTGTAAGTTCCGCCAGATCCAGATCCGCAAGGTTTGCAAGTCATGCTGCAGCCTTACGCGCTCTTATTAAAACGAGCTCCAAGTAGTCTTTTAATAAATCACCAACTATTGCAGGCGCTTTTTCCTTAGCCGTTCGACGTACTGGGTACGTTTCTGGCGTTGACCTGTGCTCGAACAATGTTGAATAAATTTCTGAAGAAAATTTGTTATCGCCATTTGCATCAAAATATTTGCGTTTGATTGCACTTAAAACGCCTTCAGATGTAGTTAAAAAATACCTACTCACAAGGTTAAAATCTTCTTCTTCATCACCATCAGTTACGCACTGCTCCCAAGGATCAATAACGCGCTTACATTCATGTCCTTCGATGCGAAATATCATCCAACCTTCTGCCGCCAACCTTGCATCACGCGCCTTATCAAGATCATGGTCATGCCACGCTTTACCATCGCACTCGATTCCAATTTTTAGGAATGGACAACCAAAATCAATGAAGTAATTCAGCACTGGTATTTGTGGGTAGAACGGCAATCCAAGGGAACGAATATCCGACCAGACGTTTTGTTCAATTGGCGTGAATATCCAATCCATAAAATACGGGTCTTGTCGCATTTCTCCCGTTTTCTCGTATTCCTCTAGCCAGCTTGGCAAAATTTTCGCGTAGGCTTTTCTGATTGCTAAAAATTGGCTAAAGTCACTCATGCGGCACCTTTTTGTTAAGCAATAAAAGTAATTCACCAACGCGTTTTTTCCCGTCTTTGCTTGGTGCCGCAAGTAGCGGATGCTCTTTAACACCTAAAGACATTAAAAGCCCCTCAGCGGCTTCATTTGGAAGCAACCCTACCGCATGCCCTAGCGATAGTCTGTTGTGCCTTACAGCGTCCATTAAAGCGGTTTGACGGCCTCCCACATCACGACCCAAAGAAGGAAACCACTTCGGCGGCACTTTTTGGTCTCGTGCATCGGCCAATAATTTCGCGTAGACCTCTTTGAATGCCATCCGCGCACCAATTTTGTCGCCATCGTTTAGCAAAGGCCTTGCAACTCCCCACGCCTGCGCCATTTCCTCAGTCAGCACCGCGGAGGTTTCCTCGTCGTGTGGCAGCATCGCCCAAGCCTGCTCAACGCTTGGCCGGCCATCGTCAATCCGTGAAATTACCGCCGCCACGTTGAATGGCTTGCCGTCCAACTCCTTACGGCAACGTGTCAACGCTGCCATCACAGCAGATTCATTAAATCCAGCTAAGTCTTGCGCGAACATCGCCGCAGCCGCAGGGGTGTAGACCTTCCCGCAAAGTTCAGCAGTCGCCGCGATAGCTTGCAAAAGTGCTTTAGTTGCCATTTGCTTCCATCCTTTCGCGTTCTTCTGCTGCTGCAATCAATGGCGCCCATGCGTCGTAGTTTGTTTGCGTCTTGTCGGATTGAAGCGCTTTGGTTTGCGTCATGCGTGAGTTTGTAGCCCATTCCGTCCGAAGTTTTGCGTAGTCCATCGAAAGTAGCCCGATCTGGTGCATACCAGCGACGTATCGCCCCCCGTTGTGGGAAACGAAAAATTCAGCAACTGCAGGAGCCTCACCGCCTAGCGCTTTCACAATTGCTTTGATCTTTGCGTTTGTAGCCGCGTCACGTATCGGATCAACACCGTAGCGGTTAGCGTAGGCGTGCTTGTAGGACTGCCATGTCTCTAGGTTCAAAGGATTAGGAACATCTTTCGGCTCAGAATTTTTTTTGCCCGCGTCGGCGTTAGCTGGCGCAAGCAGTTCTGTTCTTGCTCCTGTTCTCTGCTCCTGTTCTTGTTCTTGTTCTTGTTCTTGGCTTCGAAGGGGCTTCGAAGGGGCTTCATAGGGGCTTAAATTTAATTGCAAAACTTCCTTGCAATCACGCTTTAAATTCATGTGAAATGCAGACCTATATTTCTCGTAAAACCCGCTTAAATGCTTGTTCTCAGGCAGATCGTTGTACTCATTTTGTATGCCTATGCATCGCTTATCATCAGGCTTTAATTGCTCTGCAATTTGATAAGCAGCCATTTCATAGACCCAGACAACCTCAGCTTCTGCGTCGTAGCCGCAAAAACCAGCTTCGATGCACCCTCGAAGCCCCTTCGAAGCCCCTTCGAAGCCCATGCCGGTCTCGTGCGCAATGTACATATCTGGCAGGTAATAAAATCCAAGCATGTTTGCGTGCGGTGATGTCATTAGATAAACCGCGACAACCACAGACTCAATACCTTTCTTTTTTATAGCTTTACCAGTAGGTCCAATCCAGAATTTTGGACTTATTTTGCTGTAATCGCGCATTACGCACCCCGCCCAACTTGTGATATAGTTCTGCTCATCGTTAGCTTCCTTCATAAGTTAATGACTGTGCTTGGATCAGTTGCTGCTGATGCCGAGCATTTTTTTTGCTTCTTCCAACAACTCGTATTGCGTCCCGTACTTAGCCTCGAAACGAGCCTTGTACGGGTGTACTGCTATCAAACTCTTATCTTGTCCTGTGCCGTCTTGATGATGTCCCGCACAAAGCCCTATCACTTTGTAATGCGCGTCAGGCTTAGTACGACCATCTATGTGGTGCAGGCTTATCCAAGGATTTACGCGCCCGTCTTTTCTGCAAGCTAGGCAGCCTAGTGAGCCTATGGCGTCCATAAACTTATGTTCTACAGCGTTCGGGGTGCGGCCTTTCATGCGAACCCCAACACTCTATCGATTACGCGGTCTAGATCGTCGCGGGTGTAGTTCGTGAGAATGCGAGACAGGACAACGTTAATCACTGCGCTGTAGACGCTCTCGCGCTCGTCTTGATCCATGCTTGCGAAGTTCAGGCTTTTGGCTTGCAAGCGAACGTTGCCGTGGAAGTCCAAAGACGTTTCATAGAATCCTGCGAGGATCGTTACATCCTTGCGAAAACGGTCAAATTCCTTCTGTACTTTGATACCCTTATATTCTTTTTCTGCAGGCTCCCACGCATCAAACGCTAGATTGAATAGCGCCATCATTTTTCTATGAAATGCAGGGTTATTTACTCGCGTGACTTTTGCGCGAACACCTGCACCAAGCTTTAGTTTTGTGATGTACTCAGCCGCCTGCGCGTCAGCAGCGACCAACGCACCGGATTGCGTTTTCATGAGCATGATTTCGCTCATTTGTCGTTATTCCTGAATGGCGACATAGATATTCCGCCGTTTTTGAATGAAATATCGCGCAGCGGCTCAGAATCTGGCCGACGTGGAGCCATGCTTATTAAATGCTTTGATAAAATTGGTTTAAATTTATGAAAATAATGCGCAACAACTTCTTTTTCTTCTCTCGCGTCTTCAGGATGAGCTAGATCAAGATTCTCACGCATCTTCGGCGTAATATCGTACTCAGTGCCGACTGGTTGAATTACACCGTTGTAAGCCATCTTGCGGATGAATTCGAGGGCGTGAGTTTGCGTAAAATTTTTGCCGATAAAAAAAGTAGATATTTCTTCGCGAGTCATAGCGCCACGTTTTTTGATGTGACGGCAAAGAAGGTAAGTTACGTGAGTTTGCGAAGGGATAATCATTTGTTCGCCTGAAGTTAGTATTGCTTATGACAAAAACTACTTTTTTACTTACTAGCTACTCTGTATTTGGCGCAAATCTTTATATTTTGCGGCACGGTAATGACCACTTTCCCCAATTTGCGAAGCTGAGTAATGTAGGTATTAGCCAACTGCTCTGTGATGTTTAAACTTTCTGCAACATCGTGTTTTGTAAATTCTCGACGCTTAAAACGCTTCAATAATTCAGCTCTGTTTGCATCTGCTCGTAACTCGGAAGAATTTTTACCGCGCTTTGGCTTAATAGGCTCTGGAACACTCTTTTTTTTAGTCATGAGCCGCAGCGTTTTAATCACAAATTCCCATACAGTCATGACGTTCTCCGTTGCTTAAAAATTAGGCAGATTGATTTGGTGTTGTAGAATGCGCGTCGTTCTTTGTGATTGGCTTTGATTTAAACGAGGGTGACAACAGCTCGTATCTTGTAATCTTTCCGCCCACAGCCGCCTCAATGGCTTCGCATCTACCAAGTGGCGGATAGCCTTTTCTTAGCCACTTGTAGACGGCGTTCAATGAAACTTTGCATTCCCTCGCCATGTTTTTAACCCCGTCCAAAATGTAGACGGCCTCATGCAGTGGTGATGTATGTATTTTTTCCATACGCCAATTAAACCACAAGTTGATTTTAAATTCAACCGTTGATTGATTGAATTTTTTAGGCATTAAACCGATGATTTAAAAATGAGTGAATTAACAGGAAAACTAATAGCAAATCGACTGGCTGATTTGAAAAAAGGACAGGCTTGGCTTGCTGAAAAAACAGGCGTTTCAATTAACGCTGTTTCAAAATGGACTAAAACGGGGAAAATTGCGCGCAAAAATGTCCCTGTGATTGCTTTGGCGCTTGGTATTTCAGTAGACGAGCTTTTAAATGGCAAAGGAGCTGCCCATGCCGCATCAAACGTCACAAATATTTATAAGCGCCCTACACAAACACGGTTTGAATGGCTCGATCTAGCTACTACTAAAGCCACATTAGCGCTCAGAGAGGATGCAATCAAAGGGAGTAAATTATCTCTGCTGATCTGGTATTTTTATGAAGAGCTGGTAGACAACAAAGGGGAAGATATAACACCTGAAAAAACAGAGCGAATCATTAAGCTTGTGGCGAATAGTAGATAAATGAACGCCGGATTAGATTTTGTATATACTGGTGAAATGAACATACAGCATGGGGGGGGTTATGGATATTATTCAATTTTTGAAGAATGGATTGCTTTCCATTGCTGATCCTATTGTTGAGCCAAGATCGTATGTATACCCAAAATCACGCGGCTTTAGTGGTGATATGGAAAAACTATCTGGTGATACCAGAATAATTGGCGACGACATGGGGAAGGCAATTAAAAAGTATGGCGGCAAGCAACCACACACACGTGCAAGCGCATAGCTCAAACGGAAGTCAATTAAGTTTTCAACATACATCTACAGATAGCCCCGTCCTACCTGCTGCAAATTTAGCTCAATTGAAAGAGATTGACCCGTCACTTGTTAGGTGGGTTGTGGAGCAAACAGAGAAAGAAGGCGCCCACAGGAGAAGAGAGGAAACCAAGGTAAGCTGGTTTATTCTACTCGAAAGGTTATCTGGTGTTATAGCTGGCGCTTTTGTCGCCGTTGTTGGCCTCGCCCTTGGTACTTATTTAATTTTACAGGGTCACGATTGGGCGGGTGTCGGCATTTGTGGCGCTGGCTTAGCATCCATTGTTTCTGTTCTTGTTGCAAGACACCAAGCAAGCGCCAAACCAGAACCAAAACCACGCACAACAAGAAAACGCAAATAAAAAACCCGCTTAGTGCGGGTTTTATTTTATTCTTTCAGAGCGTCACCTATTATTTGCTTCACATCTTTAGGATTGCGAATCACTATCGTTGTTTTCGTGATTATTACCTCTTCTTCCCCCTGCCGCCTCCTCTCTTTTTTTGCCAACTCATCTAGTAGCTGAACAGCCTCTTTGCGTCTCTCCTCCGTCATCTCTACCCCTGTTTGTGATGTTCTAGACAATAAATAATATCACGATTACTCAAAGTACAACCATAATTATTACGAGCGTTTAATTCAGTTTTTTATAGCCAGTCATTGAGGGTTTTTATGCGCCGAAAAACAACAGAAAAATTATTTTCATTTTTTATTCAACTTGAGGTTGACTACTAAATTCAACTCATGGTTTAATGGAGTCACTGGAGCAGCAAACAAAACAAAAGGTGACGAGATGGACGGACTAGACGCAGCACAAGACAAGTACGACAGGCAGGAACCGGACTGGGACGAAGACGAAGAGGAAGCACTGCAAAGGGAACTAGCAGAAGACCTCGCAGAAGCATGTAGAGATTAACAAGCGGCTAAGAATAGACCAGCACCAATGAGTTTCTAACGGTGTGTCGAAAATAGCGCCGGACGCAACCGGCAAGAGTATTTGATAGCACTCCTAAATCGGCAGCTCAATGCGCGAAAGCGTAGTCCGAATTGAGCAAGCCCTTCGCAAGAGGGGCAACAAGAGACGCGATTTGCTGGTGTATGCGCTGATGCAAAGCGGATGTGCAACGCAGTTCGATTCTGTGGAAGTCGTGTCTTTTGTTGGTGCGGTGTTGAATTCGGAGAAACACAAACAACTGTAAAGACTGGCTGCGATGCCAGAGGAAGAGTAGGCGGACACCAAATCAGTGGCAGAAATGCGAGGTGGTGACGTGGAAGGCGAAATCGAAGAAAGCCGCGCAGGGGTAACGACCTGCTACCAACACGTAAGTCCAGCCGCGTAAGTGCTGGCAAGTTTCAAAACCTAAAGACGGGGGATGAGATGCAGACGACGAAACCAAGCAAGGAAGCAGTCAGGCACTGGATGAACAGGGATCGCAAGAAAGACCCAGTTAAACAGACGCTGGAAGAAATACGCAGGCAACTAGGCTGGAAATTAATCAAAGGGAGATGACATGTACAAGAAATACAAGAAATCAACGCTTGAAGACTTTGCCGCAATTGTTTTTATTTTCTTGTTGTTCGGATTTGCTGGCTGGTTCGTCGAAGGCATCGCTACTTTCTTAGGAGCTTAGATCATGACTGATAAAACTATGTTGGATGAGCTGTTTGCACCCGTCCTGCCAAGCCTGAAAGTTTTGTTCCTGCGCTACAAAAAATCGACTCTTCTAGCACGTCATTACGTCGAGCTGGAGCAAGTTGCAGAAGTGCGCAGGCAGTATCACGAGGCAATGAAGATTTTAAGCAAGCAGCACAAAGAAACACGCGAAAAGTTGGACGATGTTTGTTTTAAGTTAAGGGGATTGGATCATGGGTAATTTAAGTGAAATGTACGGGCAGCTAGAAAAGGCGGCAAAGCCAATTTTAGATGCGGCAATGCGTGGAGAGTACATGATTGACCACGACGAAAGCAGTGCAGAGGAAATGTCTTGCTTGCAGATTGAGCGAGACCAAGCAGAAGCAGCAGAGTATCTAGAGCAAATTGAATCGCAAATTAAAGGAAAGCAAAATGAGTATATCGACGGTAGTGCTGGGGGAGAGTGGCAGCGGGAAAACTGCAAGTCTTCGCAATATGAACCCAGCCGAAACACTACTAATACAAGTTGTAAAGAAGCCACTCCCCTTCCGCTCTAACGGCTGGTCATATTTCGACGCAGAGAAAAACAAAACGGGAAATATTTTTGTTTCTGACGACTGGCAAGCGATGAGCACGATCATGCGACGCACAAAGCGCAAAGTGATTGTTGTTGATGATTTTCAGTACGTGTTAGCAAACGAGTTTATGCGCCGTTCTGACGAGCGAGGTTATGACAAATTTACAGAGATAGCCAAGCACGCATGGGAGCTATTTAACTGTGCCAATACGCTTGCTGATGATGTGCGCGTGTATCTACTCAGTCATACGCAAACAAGCGACCAAGGCGACATTCGTATCAAGACAATCGGGAAGATGTTAGACGACAAGATCACCCCTGAAGGTCTTTTTACAATCGTATTGCGCACCGTCGTAACAGATAAAGACTACCTGTTCAGCACAAGAAATAACGGACATGACACGGTTAAAACACCGATTGGCTTATTTGATTCGGAGCGCGTCCCGAACGATTTAGCAGCAATAGACGCGCAAATTCAAGATTATTACCAACTTACAGGAGCAACAGAGCAATGAGCGATTACACATTCGACGCGGAAGCAGCAAAACAGGCAGACTCAGGCAATGGGCGTATTAACGAAACAGGGAAATATATTGGCGTTTTCACCGTTGCAAAGAAAGTGACGAGCCAAAAAGGAACAAACGGGATTGAGTTTTCTTTCAAGTCTGAAAATGGGAAAAATGCGGATTATTTGACGATGTGGACAGTGAATGCAGCAGGGGAGCAAATTTACGGTTACAAGCAATTAATGTCATTAATGCGCTGCATCAGAGCTAAAGAACTTACCGCACAAAAAGCCGAAATTGAAGAATATGACAAAACAGCTAACGGCATGGTTACGCGTACTGCAGATGTTTACCAAGCGCTAATGAATAAGCCGATAGGCGTCTTGCTGCAAATGGAAGAGTACGCAAAAAAAGACGGAAGTATCGGCGAAAAACCGTCGTTTGCTGGTTTTTTTGATGCAAAGACAGGTCAAGTCGCTATTGAGTTAATCGAGAATTCCGACGCTAAAATTCTTGAAAAAATGGAAGCGCAATTGGTTCCGATTAAAAAACTTAAAGGGGCGCGCCCCACTTCGCAAAGTTACGGGAATACAAGCGCGGCAATGCCTGACGACTGGGACGTTAATTTCTAATTTACTAGGGAGCCGTCTAACAGACGGCTTACAAAATGAAAATTAAATTCATAAGTTGCTGGCCTAAATTTGGCGATTTCGAGATGAATATTTTTAAATATCGTCGATTCTGGCTTGATTTTAAATGGTGCGTATTCGCGAAACAAAAATACCAAATAGATTTAACAATACTTGGAATTTGGATTTGTTTTTATAGGTAAAAAAATGATCAACTTTGAAAAATACGACGACGCCATGTTACTTGCTCGCGGAAAATACTCAACGATACGCAAGGAACACGAGCAAGCAAAAAAAGAACTATCGCAGCTAGTCGGTAAATTAACTTCGTGCGCGTCTCAGATATTACGCAAGATGCAGCCTGATTTTGATGATGTGCCAGCCAGTCAATCGGATTTGCTAGAGCTTGCAAGATGGACGATTACGGAGATGGAGCAAACAGCAGCACGAATAACATCACTCGCGCAGCAGAAAGATGATTTGCGTTCAATTGCATGGCCGAGCAAAGAGAGGTAACAACATGAGCGAAGACATTACCGAAATTACGTTGCGAGATTATTTTGCAGCTAAAGCGATGCAGGCGCTTATTTCAGCACATGGCGGGTATGAAGACGATTCATTATCTCCAAATGCAATTGCATCTTTTAGTGAGGATGCGCCAAATATAGATTTGGTGGCGGATTATGCATATAACGCAGCAGATGCAATGCTGGAGAGGAGGAATAAATGAGCAAATTTGATTTAGAAGCTGCGAAACGTGGCGAGGCTGTGCAATCAAAAATTTCTGGTATATGGCAAGACTGCTATTTCATTGGGGCAAGCAAAAGCGGGTATCTTGTATTGGCTGAGATCGACACAGTTATTTATGACACGCCCAGCGATTCACCAAATCTACGCATGAAACCAAAGCAGCGGGAAATGTGGATATTTCCTTACAGCTTAGATGGAGTGATATACACATCCACGCCATGCGACACAATGGATGAAGCTGAAATAGTCAAGAAAAATTTCCCCCGCCCCGCCGGTGACGTTCAAGCAATTTTAGTTGAGGAATAAATGACAAAGCCAACGATTGATAGTCGCGAATTTGCATTGTTGTTAGCGGATTTTAAGCTATGTGATGAAAACAAAATGGGTAAAAAAATAAAAACTTTGTTTGATTACATAGACGGCAAATTAGCCGAAGCATACGAGCAAGGGCAGAAGGATGCCGCAGATGCTGAAATGCTGCGTAAAAAAATCAAACCGGCTAAAAGGGCAGAATAATGAAAACTCGTGAGCAATGGTTAGAGGAAGTGCTAAGTCGAATTCGTACTATATCCGACTGCAATATATTGTATGAGTACGAAAAAGATATGGATCAAATACAAGCTCTGCTATTAGAAGTGCCTTTTCATAGTGCAGATGTTGTGTGCGTTCCTCGTAAAGAGCTAGAGGAAGTTGTACGTATTAGTGATCGCAAACATGATGCATGGGATGCAGTTAAAAAAGCTATTGCAGCATCACCAGAATATGTTGCAGAGCAACCATATAAGGGGGAGTGATGACCGACCACATCCATTCATGCGGCCATCACTGCGAAAGGCCTGATTGTATTAAACACGACAGAGACACAATCGTTGCTAGATTTGGGCGAATTTTGCCATATACAGAACGTCTAGAGCGTGACATTAGCGATGATCAAATAGTCACCACGGAAATTGTCAGGCAGTACATGCAAGATGAAATAGACGAGCTAAGGGCGTGTTTTTCGTAGTGTTAATTTAAAGGTGAGCGATGACTGATGCAACACAAGTAAAACTGCCACAACTACCAGAGCCGACAATAAAACGTGGTGAGGCTGTGCAGTTTATAAATTGCGGTTTTGCTGACTGTGATCTCTTCACGGACGACGACATGCGCGACTATGCGACCAATGCACTTGCAGCAGTCAAAGCAGGGCAAGAAGAGCAGGAGTTGAGCGACGAGGAAGAACGTAAGGCGTTTGAAAATTGGTTCACTGGCGGTGATTTTGAATTAAAAAGATTGGGCGATTCATACGCATTAAGTTCTGCTCATAATAATTGGCAAGCGTGGAAAGCTCGATCCGCACGATCTCGCACTGACTCAATAATTGTGGAGGCGAAGGGATGAGCTCAACCAACGACGACCTATTAACTAAACAAGCATTAGCAAATAAACTTCAATGCAGTTTAAGGCACCTTGAAAAATTGCTGCACGAAGGGATGCCGTTTGTGCCGCTAGGAATTCGTAAGAAAATGTACAATTATCAATCAGTATTAAATTGGTTTAAATCGAGGGAATCGTGCCTACAAGAAAAGACAAAGAAGGGCGCTGGCACGCGGAAGTATGCATCCACGGCCAACGCATTCACAGAATATTACCACCAGGTTCAACAAAAAAGGACGCTGAAACACTCGAAGCAGAGTTAAAGAAGTCAGTTTCAACTGTTGAATATACGAACGACCCGCCATTATCCGAAGTAATGGCGCTTTACATGATCCACGCTGACACTCTACGCAGCCCGAAGTCTGCAAAAGAACATGCGGTAAGGATAGCGCCTTACATATCAGGGCGCAAGGCAAGCGAGGCCAAGACGGTAGCAATGAACATGATTCGTGACCTCTCCCCTACTCTCAAGCCAGCAACTATCAACCGAACGCTTGGGACGCTAAAGAAAGGATTATCGTTAGCATGGGAACGCGAGATGATCCCGATTAATTACGGTGAGAAAATTAAACGGCTAGTCGAGAACAATGCGCGTGAAGTGTATCTTTCGATTGACCAAGTAAGCGAGATCGCAGACAAGGCCAGCGACAACGTGAAAGCCGCAATTTGGATAGCGATTTACACAGGGATGCGGCGCGGGGAAATTATCAAGCTACGCAAGGAGCATATAAGCCGCGACTTGATCACCATACCAGCAGGAAATACCAAGACGCTTAAAATGCGCTCTGTGCCGATAATCGATCAATTATTGCCGTGGCTTGAGTACGTACCGATGACGATCAATATTGAGGGGCTTAAATCAGGCTTTAGGCGCGCACGTGAGGCAGCAGGGATGCCACACGTTCACTTCCACGATTTAAGACACTCTACGGCCTCTTTATTGGCACATGCAGGCGTTGACCTGCACACGATCAGCAAGATACTAGGCCACTCGACAACGCGCATGAGTGAGCGTTACGCGCATATCAAAGTGGATAAACAAAGAGACGCATTAAACAAAGTATTTGGTGGGCGGTAGTGGAGTCGAACCACTGGCATTCCGCGTGTGAGGCGGACATTCTACCGCTGAATTAACCGCCCAATTTTAAAATGATTTACACTAGCATTTACACAGGGCAGCCGGAAAACCGCATGAAATAACGATTTAACACCGCCGTGTGAAGGCAGGTATACATGCTGCAATCCCCGCTAACCCGCATGAATGCTAGATAGTGATGCGAAGGAATGCGCTTAAAACCGCTAAAAACCGCATCAATTTACACAGGATTTACACAGGATTTCACGCGCACAAAGAAAGGGAGAACAACAGCATGATACACAATGAACTTTTTCACGAGGAACCAACTTTTCGCCCTAGGCCAATGACTCTCTGCGTGGAAAGAGTTATTTCTAGGTGGGATATTATTACGTTTGAAGGCAATTTACATATTCTGCGAGAAAAAATAAAGAGAGACTTGTCGCGAGATTTAGCAAATCATATTGTTGATAAATGCCAAGTAATTGAGTTCCCGTAAATTTTTAAAGATGGTGCCGTTGTTAGACTTGAATTATCAATAAATGATCGTGGCAGATATGAGAAATGGCTGCCGATTGCGCGAGACCAAGGGAGGGAGGAAGGGAAAAAACAGGCTATTGAAAACCTGCCTTACGGATTGGAAATTGGCAATTTTCCAGATTAATCACCGCCGCATAACTTCCGTTCCAACTTGTCCTTAATCTTCGACTCTGCAAGCAATTGCCATTGCATGTTGCGTGTATTGTCGGCACCACATGCGCAAAGCGGTCGGATATGATCGACTACATAACCTTTGCAAGACTTTTCAATCTTTTTTGTTGCTGGGCAAGGATTAGCACGCTTGAACTCGTTGACCGCTTTACTGCTTCGAGCAATGCGCCCCTGCTTGTCACGTTTTAGATCGCAGGTAACACTATCGACAGTGACAATTTCACATAACGCGATGGATGGCAGGAGTAATAGGAGGACAATTAGTTTTTTCATGTGGGATTATTTGAGATAGTCCGATTCCGACGAATAGCACGACGGCAACGAGGATAAGGAAAAGACCACGGAAACACTGAGCAAATGATGCATCGCGGTCAAAAAACATCACGAGGCCAAGGATGAATATTGAAAGCGGGATTAGGCTGATCATGGCGCTAGTCTGTTTTGTTTAACGAACTCCTGCAGCGCTCTGTAATTAGCAAGCATCGTGTCTGCCTCCATTGCTAAACCCCGAAGATCGCGCTCAATCGGTTCAGGAAGTGCAACGGTGCCGGTAACGGCTGCATCGCCTCCGCTGGCGCTTGTGCCTTTGCCGGAGGCGGCAAACTGATCACAGACTGTTGAGGGTAAGCGCAAGCGGTTAGCAGTAGCGTAGGAAGTATGTATTTTAGCGAGTTCATGGGCATGTCCCTTTTTGATTGATTCGTTGATTGAGGCCTGTTTCTGTTGCTCTGCTATTCGTGCATCGTTTGCTTTTTCCTCGCGTTCGGCATCTGCTATTTTCCATTCCTGATATATAAGCGATTTACCCTCTTCTATATATCGCGTTTTGAGAATATGGAAGCCGTATAGCGTGGCAATACACAAGCCTATCCCAAGATATACGCGAGTATTAATACTGCGAAGGAAAGACCACACGAGCGCAATCACGGCTTATCTTTCGGCTGCTGCGACACCAAACGCCCGATAATCCCAAGGATGAACACGGCAGCAGTGATTGCAACCATATATTTAGCTGGGAAATTGTCTTTTAGCTTGTCGTACAGACTCACATAGCCGACTGTGATTGCACCGCCAAGCGCATTGGCCTGCACGCTGAAGAACTTCCAGCACTTGCGCCATTCGTTGATGAGTTTCATATCCCGCCCCAAGGTCTAATGCCTGCCTGTAAATCCGCTAATTTCAACCCGCCCGTGTGCTGACAATGCGCCATTTCTCGCAGCTTGCCCTTCCATCTACCTGACCATTCCAAGCCCACGGATTCCGCTATTTCCCCGCATCGCTGGAACGTAGCAAGGTCATTCCATTGCGCCTTACCATTCACGATAGGCACGAAGTCGAAGGCGCATCTATAGTTATGGAACGACTGCCCCGCTTTTGCATTCGTGACGATCTTGCCTGCCGTCGTCCTGCCCTGCGCGTAGAGTGCGTTTTGCGATTCTGCATCTCTGTAAGTCGATGACACGATCACATCAATGCCGGATTCTTTGCATTTGGCAATAAACGATCTAGTCATGTTCGCAACGACCGGCTCTAGCTCTCCGATGTCTCGCGAGTTAATCATTTTTGACTCTCGGACGTTAAATCAACTTTGTGTTTAATGCCAGACTGCAATAAAATAATTGTTAATTGCTGCTCTACGCGTTTCAAAACATCCAGAGAAACCATATTTGACTTGATCACCTGAATATCTTTTTCTGCTGCAATCATTCTCGAATCAAACGCCGCCTTCAATCCCTCAATGTGCGCCTGTTCTTGCTGCTTCTGTAGTGCAAATTGCATCAGCATTTCATCTTGCGTCTTCGATACGTGATAACCAAAACCAAAAATACCAACGATCATCAACTTGATCGCCCAGTCTGAAAATTGAGCGAGCCACTCTTTCGTTTTCTGCGTCATCTCGTCATCGTCCTCTTTATGCTTAAAAACCATGATCCCACCTCACTGTAAAAGTTGACAGTTACGCACATGAAAAAAGTTGTGCATAATTTTTACGGTGTGATGTAGAATCCCCTGTGTGTTGTGCATGTATTAATCCCCTTCCATCTCGCAAATGTCAGGGGATTTTCTTTTGGGCGTAAAAAAAGCCGCTAGGCGGCTACAGTTTGATGATTTTAGATTTCGGGTAATTACACATTCGAAGATGTTCTGGTGTGATTCGCTTATGTACTTCTGGATCGAGTAGCCATGTTCCGCCAGCACCAAGCATCATAAAATTATGCTCTGAGCACCACCATTTTGAATCATCTGACCAGTCTTCAGACGCGAGGAATGGCAGGCCGAATGCCCCCGCGTAGTCGTACCCTTTGCCATCTTGCAGCAGCCCGAAACGGATAGCCGCCGCCTTGTCTGCAATCGCGACTTCCATATCTTGATACGAGCTAACGCCCTGCATTGCGACACTGACAGGCACAACACGGCAACCGTGAAGCATTGTGGATTCGTAGGCTAGGTCATCTATGATGATCATGCAATGACTAAACCGTTTTGACCCGCCTAGCCGGGCAATAATGAGACTTGTCGGATTCGGAGGCCAGCGAGTGGAAAAACGAATTGTGACGTTTCCCATTAGAACGTAGCAGCAGAAATGAACAACGCGTCAAGCTGCGCGTCAGTCATACCTAGCGCCTGCCCCATGTCTGACACCATGCCGTAGCTACGATGGACGAGGTTTTTTGTATCCCATTCAATTTGCGCCACTGTCCCCGCAGCAGAGATTGCAGCCTCAACCGCTGCAAGTAGGCCAGCCGCCGCCAGCGCTCTTCGTGCTTGGTACATCGTGACCTCTTCAGGCACAACAGGCAATTGCGCCGCCGCCTTCCTTGCCTCAATTTCCGCTATCTCTTCAACTGTGCAATCGCGTTCTTTTTGCTCTTTGGCTTGCTCGTCCCAGTATGTTGTTTTGTATGTCATGTGATCACCTATGAATTTGCAATGCCGTACACTCGTACCGTACCAACGGCTGCGAAGTTTGCCCCGCCCGACCAAAACAATCTGAAGCCTGTCAAAACGCCCGCAGTTGTGAAAACCGCAGAGGATGCATTCACAACATATGTAGGCGTAGCTGCGTCTTGAAATTCGCCACGGTTTGAAATGGTTTTGATGCCAGATGAAGAGTTGGCGTTACGAATGATGATTGAAGTATTGATCCCAATGCCAGCCGCGAGTACATTTGTTCCGTTGCATAATTCCGCGTAGGTCGCTGCAGTGCTTGCGGTTGTGTTGACCGTTGTATAAAAATAGGTATTTGCTGAACTCGCAGCGCCTGCGATTGCCACTCTTAGCGCAAGAGTCGTATTTGATGCAGGCTTAAGGCCAATGCATTCAATTAAATAACTGTCGTAAGTCGATGAGAACGTGCTCAAAAAATCCACGTTTGCCGCCGCAGTTGGCGTCAGTGTCGCAAGAAGTTTTAATCCGCCAGACTCCCATGCAGTAGTGGTGCCGTTCGTCCCTAGAACTTTGCCGCTATTACCAGATTGATCTGCAATTGGCAGCGCCCATGATGCGGTGGTGCCGTTTGTCGTAACGTATTTTCCACTATTCCCCGTCTGAGCTGGCAACGCTGCAGCAAACGCCAAGGCAGTGGCAAATGCGGTTGATGCTGCATTGGTTGAGTTATCGCCAGCCGCAACCGTTGGAACGGTAAAAGTCGTTGCCCCGCTCCCTGTAACCGTGCCTGTAAATGTAGGACTGGAAAACGTAGGACTGGAAAACACCTGCCCGTAATTCACTGAATCAGTTGATGCAGCGCCAACACCAAGGCCGGTGATTTTATACGTATTAAAAGGTATGTTTGCAGCCGCACCACCTTGCCCGTCTCTTGTGATACAGTTCGATAGTCCGGTTGCTAAACCGTCCATTTCTGTATCCATTCGATCAGCGCGGACTAATACCCCGTTTGCTGCATCAGTAACAAAGTTGTAAATTCTCGTAAACGTGCCTGTACCGTTGAATGGCATTGATTAACCCCTTAAATGAAAAAACCACCTCTAGGGTGGTTTGTGGAAATTATGAGTCCTTGGCTTCTTGCAATACTACTTCGGCCTTTTGTGGTGCTTGCCGTGCTTGGCCTTGTTTGCCTGCCAGCTCGACTTCTTGTACAACGCAAGATGCCAGAAGGAAAACTAAAGCGCTTATTGTTGTTGCGCGTTAAAAATAGCTGGAAGTGACATTAAAACACCTTGCGCGGCTGATTTTAGCTTGTTGCCAAGAACACTTGGCATCCCAGTAGCCAAAGCCTCCCCAGTCATTCGAGGATCAAGCAACAACTCTGCGAGCTTTGCTCTGATTGCATCATCTGAACCACCATAAGCCGCATCACCTACGCGCTTAATCCACCCCGCAGGAACCCTAGCAAGATTTGACACGAACTCAGGAACACCCGCCTGTGATGCGATGTTTGACATGGATAATTTTTGAAATGTATCTGATCCAACGCCGCGCCCTGCATTTTCTGCAGCCGCTTTCATCGCTGAATCTTGGGCAACCCCGCGCAATACTTGTAATTGCTCAGGGGTCATGATGCCTTCTAGGGTGGCATTTTTTAAGCCTGTGACGTTCTTTGCTAAATCATCGCCGTTACGCAACGCGTTAGCATACGATTGCGCCGTGCTTTTAAATGGTAGGCCGCCTTGGTCTGCAAGTGCAGGCGTGAACCTATTATAAAGTTCGGTTCCTATATCCATTTGATGCACTGGTTTATTAATTTCTATATGGCCTTGCCGCGCCACTTGATAAGACTCAGGCAGTTGATCAAGCAATGCCTCACGCGTGCGCCTGATTGCCGATGCCTCCGTGCCTGCAATGCCCATACTGGGGTCAGTAAGCAACGCATCCATGCCCATTTTTAGAGTGTGCATATCTCGAACAGGCACTGACTCAACGGGTGGCAAATCAAAAAAAGCGCCGCCACTTGGTTGAGATGGAATATATTTTTCTGGCTGCCCTTTGATCATACCCAATGAATCTGTTTGCAGATCGCCCAACACTGACGATGGCGTTCCGGTTGGCGCATCAATTGGTATTGATTTTGGTCGCATATCATCAAGCCTTGCCCTGTACGGCAAACCTAATTCTTCAGATAAAGCGATTGCGCGAGCTTGCGCCTTTTGCATAGACGGCCGAGTTGATAATCTGGACAATTGAGGCGTTACCTGTACATTTTCTTGCAATGCCCTGCCGTACAAATCCTTGGCTTGTTTTTCTACCGCTTGCACTGCCGCTGCTCTTTCTTCTGGCGTTTTGGCAATATTACGCAAAGCATCAACAAGCGCCCCACGCTGCGATTTGTCAACTGAGTCAAACATATTCGGCTGACTTGCTCGAACAGAGCGTTCAAGTGCCGCAACACCAGCATCATCAGCAGCTTGCCCGACTGTTGGCACAAAACCAGCGGTAGCGCCTTTTGTTTCAAGTAATTTCTTTGCAAGCATTTCAGGGTTAGCCGCCGCCTTGTTGATCACGCGTGAAGCAATTGCTGTTTGCCCTTTGCTTGTAAATGGCTCGACTAATGCCGCTTTTGCTGCCTTTGCTCCACTAACCACAGCAGGCAACGCAGCACCAAACAAGCCGCCAGTGGTAGAGTTCATCATGCGGCTGTCATCTGTACCCACTGGCTGCAGCGCTCCAGTTGCCGCGCCTATTAACGCGCCACCTGTGATTGTATTTGCACCTGGTATTGCTGCAGTAGGCGCAAACGCCGCTATATTGCCGATCAAGTTACCTGTAAAGCCAGCACCCGTATTCATTAAAGGCGCGTCTATCTTCTTTGCTTCGTCAATATCTTTTCTGGTGCTTAGTCCATATTTCGCAGTAGAAGGGAATGCGTCAGTAACCAATGCGCCAGCACCACGCCCTACATCATAAAACGCCTTGCCAACGCCGGATAATAGCTTATCTGCTGTACTCATCCCATCAGTTGGATTGATAGGCTTAGGCTGTGGTTGTGATGATCGACGTATTGCTGAAACAATTTCCGCGTCACTCATCCCATCAGGAAATTCAACCTCCCCCATACCGTCAACATGGATACGCTGCACCATTATTCAATCCTTCCGGTCGATGGGTTATACCTACGCACTTTTGGCGCATCAGGCTGCTTATACTTTGAGGTGTACTCTGTTGAGTATGCATTTTTAACCCTGTTCAAAGTCGTCTCAACGTCTTTCAGTCTTTCTTTGAATTGTGGGGTAGATTGTGCTTGCTGTAGAGCGCCCAATTGATTTTGTAAAATCGGCCATTCTTTTTCAGTGACATTACCAACCGCGCCGCCTGTTTTTGATGCGTTCCGCATTTCGTTCAAGACTTGCGCGCCAATTTGTGATTTAAGCGTATCCAAATCGGCCTGTGCATTTGTCGCGTAATTAGAGACATTTGGCGTCCTACCTGCAATAGTCCCCGTAATATGAGATAAGCCCTCATGTTTTCTTAAGTACTCTATTTGCTTCAGTGAATTATCAATTGACCCAATAGCGGAAGATAAAGAGAATTGTTCCTTTGGCTGATCAAATTCTTTGTTGACGCCCAACTCTGCACGTTTTGAATCGGCCAACTTTTCTGCTGCTGTTTTTATTTGTATGCCTTGTGATGGCGTTCCGGTTGGCGCTCCACTTGGCAATTGAGGCCAATTGTTATTGGCACTTGGAAATGGTGGAACAGTTAAATTGCTTGATGGTTGTCTTGGTGGCGGAATAGCGCCAGATTGATTACGAGGAGCGGTAGCAGGTATATTTTGCTGATTCTGCCTAGCCATTTGCGCCGCCTGCTCTTTCGTTACCATAATGGTGCCGTTTGGCGTTTCAAGTGGAATCAAGTCATAAGCCGCATTTGCTCTAGCCTCTGCGCCCTTAATATCACCGGCCATATCCGCAATTGCGCCACTGCCATTGATGCGGTTCATTGTAGGCTGTCCGTTTGCGCCGTAGCCGCCTGCAATACCGGATTTAAAATCAGCGCCAACGGTTCTTTCACCTGTCGCCAGATTAATGGCGGTATTATTTGGCTGGACTTCTAATGTTCCTTCTTTCTGCATTTTTGCCAACGTAGCCGCTCTTGCTTGGTCTTGAGTGATGCCCATCCCCATGTTATTTTTCTGATCTGGCGTAAGCTCAAACCGATTTGCCAGCAATTTTCTGTAGGTCTCCATGTCGCCGCTTAGATACGCCGCTTGCGCCGCATTTCTTGCCTGCGTTTCAGGCGTGCCCATACTTTTTTGCGTTACTGCAATTTCGCCGTTTGGCTCAAATGTCTGCGATGAGCCGCCCCCCCAGACATTGTTAAACGATTCGCCCATGCGCCCTTGCAGTGCCTTGCCAAGCTCCAAGCCTTTAGCATCGTTATCATCTTGCATCTTCCCGCCCATGTAAGCCTGCAGCATCTTAGACAGGCCGATTAATGGACTTTGTTTGACTGCGACGCCAGAAATAACTTGCGTTTGTTCTGGCGCGGCCATGCCTTGTTGTTTCAGCAGGTCAGCCAATTGTTGTTGACGCTGTAGCGCTACCTGTTGAGACGCAATATCAGGCGCAATCATTTGCGTCATTTGAGGCGCTTGCTGTACGAAATTTTTAGTCATTATTTACCCTGCGAACTATTGGCAATGGGTTAGTAAAAATATATAAATGCCGGACGTTGCCAGTGTTGATTACATCTTTTTCATGTGGATAAAATTCGACTGCGTCATAATCACCAAAACCGCAATTCTTTTTAACCTCGCGTAATTCATCCCATGTAACACCGTCTTTGCAATCGTGCCTGACAATATCAAGCCTTATTGCATGATCTTCTTGAAAAGCTGCTGCGTAAAAATCTTGATTGCTCCATACGCCAATGGCTGGTTCGTTAAAACATGATAATTGAGTGACGTTTAATTTTTCCATTAGAACTTAGTCGCCATCATAGCCGCGCCACCCAATTGACCAAGCATTCCCATAGTCGAATTATTTGAGCCAACCTGCGCGTTATAAAGCCCTAATTGGTTGTTGTAGGCGTTGTTTGTGATGCCTGCAACATCAACGCCACCCTGATTGACTTGTGGTGTTGCGCCAAATGTCGGGTTCGTGACCTGCGAGCCTGTGCGCAAGGCGTTTAGCTCGTTTAATGGGTTCTGGCGTTGCGCCATCAGCTCATTAATGCCCTGCTGACGTTCTGCCATTGATTGAGAAAAACCTTGCCCCGCCGCTTGGTTTGCCAGTTGCGCATCAGATAAATTCTGGCTGTATTTTTGCGCATTCACAGAGTTTTGCAGCGCTGCGTTTTGCATCGATTGGCCGAACCCTTGCGCCTGTGCTGAATTGCGCATTGCCATATTGTTTGACGCTTGACCGTAAGCATTTTGATTGACGGCGAGCCCTTGCCCAAATAGTTGAGCCTGTGCTGTGTTGCCTTCGCCTACCGCATAATTTCTTGCGGATTGATATGCATCATTGCGGTTGCGCCCGAAACTCTCAGTTGCGCGGTTCCATGCATCAGAGTTTTGCATGATGCCCTGTTGGACAAGCTTATTCTCTAGGTCGTGCTGCTGCTGGCTCCATTGAGGATCAAGCCTTGATTGCGCTTGATTGTATGAGGCGTCCTGCGCTTGCCGCATGGCGTCATACAATTTATCACCCCCGACCAATGCAGAAACACCGGACATATCAACGCCACTCTGTATGCCCGGGTTATCAAATGCGCCTGCCATTTGCGGCAATGATTGGCTTGCACTGCTTTGCAAAAGTCCGTTGTTGATCTTGGTTAACCCTGAATAGTCCATTTGCTTACTCATGGCGCCATTAACAGTGCCTAGCATGTTTTCACCAGTCTGACTTAATGCGAGGGAAGACCTGTTTTGTGCGTCCAGTAATGCCTTTTGTTCTGGCGCTAAATCTACATTCTGCGTCCACGAATCGTAATCACCATCCGCGCCCGCGTTTTTGGTGTATGTGCTGCTGCCCCATGGGGTGAATTGATTGACGCGGTTTAATGCTGCGTTATTATTCGCTGTCGCAATGTTGCTTTCAGTTTGCGCTTTTGCTGTCACGACTGGGTCAGGTGCCGCAGGCGCTTTTGGTGAACTCTTACCCATTATTTCCCCTTATAACCATTTGCATTCGTCTTTTGTCATGCGCATCAATACGCCGTCTTTGTCGCCAAACCACGCTTTTAATACTGCCTCTTGTGTGTGGCCTAATTGCCTACAAGCTTTGAGAGATTGCCTGTTGTCCTCACGTATAACCACCGTGACACGTCGCAGATTCATTTGATTGAACGCGTAGCGATAGCAGGTAGACACAAACTCACGCGAGAACCATCGTTTAGTGCCATCGCTGGCGATATGCATCTGGCAGTTATGTTCATCGAATCGATCAAACACAACCACCACCAAGGGCGTACCATCTGGATTTAATCTACTGATCCATGCTGACAAATCAGGGTTATAAGTCGCGCCGATTACATCGCCAGCCCACCGCAATAAATCACGATCTTGTTTTAACGTGATCAAAGAACGCCGCCCATTTCAAAAACGTAGTCGATTGATTGCCATTGCACATAACTTTGGTTGTTCACGATGCGCATGTGCAGTGCTGCCGCATAACCTATGCCCGTCACACCCTGCCAGTCTTTTTTAACTGTTGAGGCATCACCCCAAGCAAATGAGTTCCACGC
>Ga0208304_10000167_pt1 | contig 38656 bp, 38 predicted proteins | sample ColrivemetaGS713_FD_187603 | JGI IMG/M metagenome (GOLD analysis project Ga0208304, IMG submission 187603) | Estuarine microbial communities from the Columbia River estuary - Flood tide ETM metaG S.713 (SPAdes) (version 2) | ecosystem: Environmental > Aquatic > Marine > Intertidal zone >... | reverse complement strand
CGAGCGGCGCGCGGATGATGCCACCCGTGAGGCCATGGGCTGGCTGAAGACCGAATTCATGCAGGACAAGCTGGGCCAGGAGTTCGAGGGTACGATCAGTGGCGTGACCCAGTTCGGGGTGTTCGTACAGCTGGATACCTTGCAGATTGATGGCCTGGTGCATGTGAGCGCCCTGGGCAGTGAATACTTTGACCTGGACAGGCCCCGCTATCGGCTCATAGGCAGCCAAAGCAAACGGATCTTCCAATTGGGAGACAGGCTGCAGGTCAGGGTGGCCCGTGCCAGTCTTGAGGACCGCAAGATCGACTTTGACCTGGTTAGTAAGGAAGGCGACGTTGGCCGTCACAAGGACGAGGGCGCTACGGAACGCCGCAAAAAAGGCGGCGGAACCCGGAAAAAGGGTGGAAATCCCAAGAAAAAGAAAGGAAATGCGGCTAAAAAGTCGACATCTCCCGGGAAAAAGCGAAGAAGTGTAAAGAAAAAGGTTAAATCGTGAGCGAAGGAAGTTTAATTTTCGGACACCATGCGGTGCGGGCCATGGTGGCGCGCTCGGCTTCCCGGGTGATCGAAGTGCTGCTGGTGGATGAACGCCAGGACAAGCGCATGAACGAAACCCGCAAGCTGGTGGAGCAGGCCGGCTTGCCGGTGAAGCGCCTGGGCCGCAAGGACCTTAACCACTTGCTGCCGGATACCTCCCACCAGGGTGTGGCGGCGCGGCTGCGTGTGCCTCGGCAGTGGAATGAGCCGGAATTACCTGACCTGGTGGCCGCCGCCGGCCCCAAGCCCCTGGTGTTGATACTGGATGGTGTGCAGGATCCCCATAACCTGGGGGCCTGTATGAGAACCGCCGATGCGGTGGGAGCTTGCGCGGTTGTTGTACCCAAGGACCGTGCGGCCAGCCTGACCCCGGCAGCCAGGAAGGTGGCCTCCGGGGCTGCCGAGACCGTGCCGTTGATCCGGGTGACTAATCTCAGCCGTACCATGCTGCTGCTCAAGGAACTTGGCCTGACCCTGGTCGGAGCCGATGAGCGCGGCCCCGTCATGTACCACCAGGCGGACCTGAATGGCCCGCTGGGCCTGGTTATGGGCGCCGAGGGAAGGGGGTTGAGGCGACTGACATCAGAGCGTTGCGATGTCCTTGTGCAACTGCCCATGGAAGGCATTGTCGAGAGCTTGAACGTGTCGGTGGCCCTGGGGGTCATGGCCTTTGAGGCCGTTCGCCAGCGCTCAGTCTAGGATTCCCCGGTTCCAGGCCACTTTGGGTCTTGCCCAAGTTATTGAATGAGCTTGAATTGGCTTGTTTTTAGCCGGGTCCTTAGTTACCATTGCCGGCCCTCGGACAGGTCTATGCCTGCCAGGGGTTTATATTTTCTCTCTGCCTCACCATCGATTGGGAGGCCCAAAGCCCGAAGGGAACTACAATGAGACATTATGAAGTGGTCTTTCTGGTCCACCCGGATCAGAGCGAGCAGGTTCCTGCCATGCTCGAACGTTACAAAACCATGATCGAAACCGGCGGTGGAGCCATCCATCGTGAAGAAGATTGGGGTCGCCGCCAGTTGGCTTACCCGATCAACAAGATTCACAAGGCCCATTACCTGATGCTGAACGTTGAGTGCGGCCAGGAAAGCCTTGATGAACTGATGAGCCTGTTCAAGTTCAATGATGCAATCATTCGACACATGGTGCTTGGCCGCGAAGAAGCCGTCACCGAACCCTCTCACATGGCCAAGTCCGTGGAAGAGGAGCGTCGTCGTGATAGCGAACGCGCCGAGCGTGATGCTGCCCGTGCCCCTCGTCCCACCGAAGATAGTGAAGATGACGCACAGGCTGATGAAGAAAACGCGCCTGTTGAAGCCGAAGCTGAAGTTGAAGCTCCTGCTGAAGAAAAAGCGCCTGCTGCTGACGAAGCTCCTGCAGAAGAATCGAAAGACGATTCTTCTGAAGAGAAGTAAGTCGACGTATCTTTGCTGAATTGAATTCGATAGAGGACTAAACCATGTCACGTTATTTTCGTCGCCGCAGGTTCTGCCGCTTCACCGCTGATGGTGTGAAAGAGATTGATTACAAGGATCTCGTCACCCTGAAGAATTACATCACCGAGACCGGGAAAATTGTTCCCAGTCGTATTACCGGTACCAAGGCAAATTATCAGCGTCAGCTGGCCACCGCTGTAAAGCGTGCCCGCTTCCTGGCTCTGCTGCCGTACACCGATAGCCACTAAGGCTATGTTCGCTGCTTCGCGCCGAGAGTGCGGGGCAGTGATTTTTGAATACTGATGAACGGTATCCTGCGTTGGATCATGCAGAGGCAGCACCGCCAGGTCACACTGGTTGCTGCGTTGTCCCTGCTTCCGTTCCTTGGAGTGCTTAGTAGCGGTTTGCTCGCCCTGGTTGCTCTGCAACGAGGTGTCAAACAGTCGCTGATGACCGCCGCGCTTGCCATGCTTTTGCTGGCTGGTGTGGCCCTGGCCTCGGGGAGTGACCCCGTGCCCATGCTGGAAGTGACCGGCGTGATGTGGGGCCCGGTACTACTGCTTGCTGGATTACTGCAGGCGTACCGATCGTTGAACCTGGTTTTCCAGGTTGCCGCGATCCTTGGGGTGGTAGCTGTTTCTTTGTTGTTGGTCGTGTTGCCTGACCCGGTGAGTATGCTGGGCGACGTGATGGGACCGGTGAAGGAGCAGTTCAGTGTTGCTGGGCAGGAATTGTCCGAGGAAAGCTGGAACTCGATTTTTCGAGTAATGCCGGGAGTCATGACCGGGCTTATTACGCTGGTCTGCCTGACCGGCCTCTTTGTAGGTCGGGTGTGGCAGGATGGGTTGGAAGAGTTTGCGGGACGTTTTGGAGCTGAATTCCGGCAGTTGAAGTTGGGAACAGTTCTGACCGCAGTGTCCACCCTGACTATCGTGATTGCCATGTTGGTCGGCGGTCTCTGGATTGAGAACGTGATGTGGGTTTTCGTTGTCTTGCTGATGTTGCAGGGCCTGTCGTTAGCTCACTTCCTGGTCTCCGAGGGCGGTTGGCCGATGGCACTGTTGATAGTGGTTTACGGATTGCTGGTCCTGCTTTTGCAGTTAGCGCTTCCACTGTTGGCAATGTTCGGATATTTGGATAACTGGTTCGGCTTGCGCCAAAAACTGGCGCGGCGTGGATAAATTTTTAGGATAGATGGCCCACTGCGGGCTTGATAAAACGGGTGAGATGATGGAAGTCATACTTCTGGAAAAAGTTGAAAACCTGGGTTCCATGGGCGACCGCGTAAAGGTCCGCTCAGGTTATGGTCGTAATTTCCTTCTGCCCCAGGGCAAGGCAACGCTGGCTACCGCTGTGAACATCGAAAAGTTCGAAGCGATCCGTGCGGAGCTTGAGGCAAAGTCTGCTGAATTGCTGACTCGCGCCCAGGGTCGTGCCAAGCTGCTGGAAGGCAAGTCTGTGAAACTGACTGCCAAGGCCGGTAACGAAGGCAAGCTGTTTGGTTCTATCGGTAACGCCGATATCGCTGCTGCTCTGACCGCACAGGGTGTGGAAATTGAGCGTCGCGAAGTTCAGATGGGCGAAGGTCCGATCCGCCAGCTTGGCGATCATACCGTCGAAATCGTCCTGCACAGCGAACTCAGCGTTACTGTGCCGGTCGAGGTTACTGGCGAAGAATAAGATCACCCCGCATCCCGGGGTCCAACCCCGGGGCGCGGTGTGCTATCTTGATCTGCCCTTGATTAACCTGGCGGTACTGGTCGATGGCAACTCCAATGGGTGATGATCGGTTTGACCCGATGGGCGGCACGGAGAAGCTTCGTGTTCCGCCGCACTCTGTTGATGCCGAAAGGGCCGTTCTCGGCGGCCTGATGCTGGATAACAAGGCCTGGGACCGCATCGCCGATGTGGTAACCGCCGAGGATTTCTATCGTCACGACCATCGCCTGATCTTCAATGCGATCGGCGAACTTGCCGAGCGGAATCAGCCGCTAGACGCAGTCACAGTCTCCGAATTCCTTGCCCGTAACGACCAGTTGGACGAAATGGGCGGCCTGGCCTTCCTGGGTCAATTGGCCAAAGACACTCCCAGTGCGGCAAATATCCAGGCCTATGGCCAAATCGTTCGTGAGCGCGCACTGCTGCGTAATCTGATCGACGTGGGTGTGGCTATCGCTGACAGCGCGTATACCTCTGACGGGCGGGATGCCTCTGAGTTGGTGGATGACGCAGAACGTTCGGTATTCCAGATCGCCGAGCGAGGAAAGAGACGGGGTTCGGGTTTCCAGGCTCTGAAAAAGATTCTTCCCGGCACTATCGATAGACTCGATTATCTCAGTCACACCGAAGGCGATGTGACCGGTCTGGCCACCGGGTTCGCTACCCTGGACGATATGACCGCTGGATTCCAGGGCGGAGACCTGGTGATTGTTGCGGGTCGACCTTCAATGGGTAAGACCACCCTGGCAATGAATATCGCCGAGAATGCGGCAATTGGTTCGGGCGTGGCCGTGGCCATTTTCAGTATGGAAATGTCCGCCGAACAGCTGAGCTTCCGAATGATCGGTTCCATCGGCCGTGTTGACCAGTCGAATTTGCGTCGCGGAAAGTTCAACGACGAGGACTGGAATCGCATCAATTCCGCTGTGGCGATAATGTCCGAGGCAAGGATCTTCATTGACGATACGCCATCACTGAGCCCCACCGAGGTAAGAGCCCGTGCTCGTCGCCTGGCTCGTGAGAACGGCGGTCTTGGCCTGATCGTGCTTGATTACCTCCAGCTGATGCAGGTTAAGGGCAATACAGAAAACCGGGCCACGGAAATTTCCGAGATCTCCCGGTCGCTAAAAGCCCTGGCCAAGGAACTGGATTGCCCGGTTATCGCATTGTCCCAGCTCAATCGAAGCGTGGAGTCCCGTACCGACAAGCGGCCCGTGATGTCGGATCTGCGTGAGTCCGGTGCTATCGAGCAGGATGCCGATGTGATCTGCTTCATTTATCGTGATGAAGTTTACGATAAAGAAACCACCCGCAAGGGCATCGCCGATATCATTATCGCCAAGCAGCGTAATGGTCCTACCGGTGAAGTGCACCTGACCTTCCTTGGTCAGTACACCAAGTTTGAAAACCTGATGGCCGAAAGCTACGTGGATGAGGCCTTTCAGTGACAGCACTGTGTCGGGCCACAGTAGATACCCTTGCCCTCAATCACAATCTCAGACGTATACGAAAGCTTAGCGACGGGGCAAAGGTCCTGGCGGTCATCAAGGCCAATGCCTATGGCCATGGCCTGGTTCCGGTGGCCAAGGCGCTTTGCGATGCGGATGCGCTGGCGGTAGCCCGAATCGAGGAAGCGGTTGCGCTACGTGCAGCCGGTGTCGGTCAGCGGCTGGTGCTGCTCGAGGGCGTGTTTAATCGTAATCAACTCGAACTGGCAGCAGCCAATGCCTGTGACCTGGTTGTTCACTCCCATGAACAGCTGGAGTTGTTGGAGTCTTTCGGCCGCAATAGCCGGTTCACCGTCTGGTTAAAAATTGATACGGGCATGAACCGTCTTGGGTTCAGGCCAGAGGAGTTTTCCGCGGTCCTGGCCCGGCTGCGTAGCCTGCATGCCGTGCGAGAAGAGCTGGTGTTGATGACCCACCTGGCTAACGCCGATGTGCTCTCCAGCGACGGGACGCGTAACCAGTTGGCGTTATTCGAGAAGACCACGCGGGGCGTGGAGGCCGAGCGCAGTATCGCTAATTCCGCCGGATTGTTGTCCTGGCCCGAGAGTCGCGCCCAGTGGGTGAGGCCGGGTTTGGCCTTGTTCGGGGTGTCGCCCATCGCGGGCAAGACCGGAGAGGAGTTGGGGCTCAAGCCGGTCATGCGCCTGGGAACCGAGCTTATAGCGATTCGCAAGGTCGCGGCCGGCGAGTCCGTGGGCTATGGCTCGGCATGGTCAGCCAGCCGGGATTGCCGGATAGGCGTAGCTGCGATCGGATACGGGGACGGTTACCCCAGACACCTGGGTAATGGCACGCCGGTACTACTGGGGGACAGTCGTATCCCCCTGGTTGGGCGCGTCTCAATGGATATGATCACAGTGGATCTGACCGACCACCCGGAAGCCCGGGTGGGGGATAGCCTTACGCTATGGGGCGCTGGCCTTCCGGTTGAGGAATTGGCTCAGCTGGCCGGGACCATTCCCTACGAGATGTTATGCGGTGTCACCCAGAGGGTGGCAGTGCAATACCTCAAGTAAGGAAGAAGCCCATCTTCACACCGGCGATCTCGATCACGTCGCTATCTTCAAGCTTACGCGCCTTGGCGCCAATGGATTCGCCGTTGAGTATCGGGTGACGGTCGTCTTTGCCGCCGTCAACGTGTACCACGAAGTATCCCTCGGCACGCCGGGTAATGGCCGCAACCTGCAGTCCGGGACGGCCAAGAGTGGTCAGGGCCTTTTTCAGTTCCAGTTCGCGACCGGCGAATGTACCGCTCAGGACCTGTAGCTTGGCCATCACGACCATGCCTGCACCGCGGGTGGATGAGGGGGCCGCAACATCGGGCTGGGCAGCAGCTTCTGCAACCTGCTGGCGTACTCGGTCGATCTTGTCCTGGCTCTGGCTGCTGGGATTGATGACCATGGTCTTTTCAAACTCATCGTCATCATCTGCGCCTTCATCGCCATCAACGAATCTGAGCTGATGGTGGCCGATGGTGATTACATCGCTATTCTGAAGAGCGTGCTTCTTGATCAGCTTGCCATTGACGTACGTGCCATTGGTACTGTTCAGATCTTCCAGGAAGGAATCATTCAGGATGTTGATGATTAGTGAATGATGACCACTGACGGCTGCGTTATCGATGCGCACGTCGTTATCAGGAAGGCGGCCGATGGTGTACCGCTCCTTGGTCATGTTGTATTCAGCCATTAATTGACCGTCTAGGCTGAGAATTAAACGTGCCATGCCAAGCCCTCACTGGGTTTATCTGAGCTTTCTCGCAAGCTTCTTGAGCAATCCTTTACGCACCCCGAAAGACTGGGCCACGTAACCAATAATTATGGATATGTTGTCTTTCCCGCCATGGTCATTTGACAGCTTGATTAATTGTTGACCAGCGATGTCAAGATTATCATGAAAAGTACTGATCGTTAAATGAATATCCTCATCCTCGACCATATCCGTTAAACCGTCTGAGCACAGCAGAAAATAATCGCCGGGCTTCACTTCGAACTCGTTAATCTCCACCTCAACGCCTTTTTCTACCCCAAGCGCCCTGGTGACGTAGTTGCGGTTGGTGGAGCGTTGAGCCTCTTCCTGGGAATAGAAACCTCTATCCACCAGTTCCTGGAGCAATGAGTGGTCCAGGGTGAGTTGCTCAAACCGTCCGTCTCGCAAGCGATACATGCGTGAGTCACCAACATGGGCGATGGAGACGTGGTTGTTATAAAACAGGCAGGAGACAAGGGTGGTACCCATGCCTTCGCACTCAGGCCTGATCTGCGCCTGGTTGTGAATTAGTTTGTTGGCCCTGGCCACTGCATCCCGCAGAATCACGCTCTGTCGCCACAATCCGGTCTGGGGCTCTACTTCATCCCGGTCCTCGCCCAGGCGTTCCAGGGACTCTTCAACTTGTTTGAGGATGGTCTTTACAGCGATGGAGGAGGCGACTTCGCCGGCGTTGTAGCCTCCCATTCCATCGGCCAGCACCAGCAGCCCGATATCCTTCTCGCTGCCAATTGCATCTTCATTGTGGTCACGAATCTTTCCTGTGTCCGTGAGTTCAACAACTTTGATTTTATTCCGAAGGCTCATGTGCGTTTAGGGGTAGTGCCCCTTTCTTCTCTTATTGTGGTCAAACAATTCCGGATGACATGAGCCATCTCGGCGCCGGTTTTAAATCGATCCAAAGGCTTTTTCGCCAGAGCCTTGCCAATCAGTTGTTCTATGCAATTCGGCAGGTCATCCCGCACCGTATGCACTGCCATATGGGGTTCATTGGCTATTTTGTACATCAACTTGGCCAACGAATCCGCACGGAACGGCAAATATCCCGTAAGTAGTTGATACAGAGTAACACCTAAGGAAAACAAGTCCGAGGCTCCCGTCACATTTTCTCCTTCAATTTGCTCGGGAGACATATATGAGGGAGTGCCCAGAACCAGCCCGGTTCGAGTGCGATTGCTCTCGTCAAAACGGGCAACTCCAAAATCAGCGATCTTGATTTTATTTATTTCCGGGTTGTACAGCAGATTGGAGGGTTTTATGTCTCTGTGCACCACGCCCCGGGCGTGGGCGTAGTGTAGGGCCTCGGCAACCGTGGCTCCCAACTCCAATATGGTCTCGTCAGCCAGTCGGGTGGTGCTGGACGTGAACTCGCTCAGCCTGCTGCCTTCCATGTATTCCATGGCGATATAGGCCAGGTCATTGTCCTCGCCGGCATCGTACACACCCACAATGTTGGGATGATCCAGCCGTCCCGCGGCCTCCGCCTCACGGAAAAACCGCTTTTTCACATCCTCCAGCACGCCCTCATCGAATTCTTCGGCCAGGGGGATGGCCTTCAGGGCCACCTTGCGGTTGAGGCTGGGGTCCAGGGCCAGGTAGACAACACCCATCGCGCCCTTGCCGATTTCTTCCTGCACCACGTATCGGCCAAGTCGGGGCTTGTCCTGGCCGCCTTCGGAGAGCCAGACCGGCACCCGGCCGGTTGCGCCGGGGAGCCCGAGGGTGACCGTGTCTTCCAGCTTCTGCGCCATCTGCATGCGTTGCTGCAGATCGCGATAATCTGCGTCGAAGCTGGCCATATGGTCATAGACCTGGCGCGAACGGGTGAGCTTTCGCTTGGCTTCATAGGCCAGGGCCAGGTCGTAAAGAATTGCCATCATGGCGTCATCAAGGGGCAGGGTCCTGAATTTGTCCCAGGCCAGGTCCAGTTGGCCCTGCTGCTGAAATGCGAGCCCCAGCATTCGGTCGCTTTCCATTTTCTCATCCGGCGGTCCCTTGCGGATCCGGCTGAACAAATCCAGCGCCTTTATGCTTATCAGCAATTGCCCGCCCAGTAGCATCAGGATTGGGCCAAGCGGCTGGAACCAGATCTCTTTAGAGACAAAAATGGCCATGCTGGTGACTAACAGGATAGCAACGACACCCAGGGTGATCAGGGCTGAGATTCGGGACCTGAGTCGGGTGAGGATAAACGCCAGGTAAAGCGCAACCAGGAACCAGGTAACGCGCTCGGCCTGGACAACCCAGCCTGGCCTTTCGGTGAAATGCTGGTTAACGAGGGTTGATACCTGGTGGGCCAGGGCGAAAACCTCGGCGGTGCCTTCGCCCAGGGGGGTGCTGAGTCGACGGGCAATACGCCTGTCAGTAGGTCCAAGCAGAACTACCTTGTTGCGGAATTTATCCGCCGGGGTATTGCCCGCAAACACGTCCCAGAATGAGTCTACCGGGAAGGCTGACTTGCCGCCGCGCCTGGGATACCAGTGCGTGATGACGGCAAGGGATTCATCAACAGGGATTACCAGGTTGTTAAGTTGCAGTTTTCCTTGTGCGTTCAGGCTGGCGGTGATTGTTTTGTCTTGATTGACGCCGCTGGCCAGCAGCGCAGCCAGGGAGGGGTAAAGCTTGCCCTGGGAAGACACAAGCAAATTAAACCGACGTTTTACATTGTCGCTGTCGCTGGGCATGTACAGATGACCGTTGCCGGCAGCGACGGAGGCGAATTCGGGCAGGGATTGGAGTGCGAATCCTGCCCTGGGAGCCTGGGCTGGTCGGCTATCGGCTAACCACTGGACCGGGCTTTCAGGTGACACGCCGTCCGGGTGGCCGCTACTGGGGAAGTCCATAGGAAGATATACATTGCCAGCGGCGGCGATGATTTTTGCCAGGCTGTTATCGGTATTCAGCTCGGCCAGCGCCTTGTCCAGGTAATCCTCGGACTGTCGCAAGCTCTGTTCGTTGCCACTGCTGGATTGCAAACGATCCCGGATTTGCTCCAGGTGGTATCGCCCGAGTTCGTTTTGAGGGGTGTCCAGTCGCACCGTCGTGGCAATCGCCCTGGCTCCGTTGTCTGCAAGTAGCTCGATCACCTGTGCCAGTACACTGCGCTGCCAGGGCCAGGGGCCAACGTTATCCAGGCTTTTCTGATCGATGGAGATGATCGCCAGGTCATTGGAGGGCGTTTTGTTGGTCCAGCTCATGGCCTGGGTCAACAGGGCTGACTCGGCGCTGTGCAGTGAATTACGGAGGGGAAATGCGGCCAGGAGGGTAAAAAAAACGCAGTAAATTGCTGCGACCAGCCAGTTTGAGCTCCAGATGTTAGATGTACCCAGGCCCATAGTGCCCTCGAAAGTTAACTGACTCTGAAGTCTATTCGATAATGCATTGTTAGTTCTAGGTTTTTTCGGACTTTTTTAGGCCGATGCCCAGGATTATCAACCCCCGGGCGTACCCCGGCTATTCCCGGTGGCTAGCTCGGGCTGGAGTCAGGGATTCAAGTGCCCAGTCCAGTGCCTCTTGCAGGCTGTTTACCGGTATCAGTTTCAAGCCCGGGATTGACCCCTTGGGAGCGTTGGCTGCGGGCACGATGGCGGTCTTGAAGCCGTGCTTGGCTGCCTCGCGTATGCGTTCCTGGCCGTTTGCGCAGGGCCGCACCTCGCCGGAGAGGCCTATTTCACCGAAGGCGAACGTATCTGACGGGATGGCCCGGTCACGGAGACTGCTAAGCACGCTTAATAAGATTGCCAGGTCTGCGCTGGGTTCGCTGACCCGTATTCCACCGACCACATTTACATATACGTCCTGGTCGTGAACCGCGATGCCGCCATGCCGGTTCAGCACCGCCAACAGCATGGCTACCCGGGTATTGTCTATTCCCACGGTTACCCGTCGAGGGTTGCCCAGGGCGCTCTGATCAACCAGTGCCTGCAGTTCTACCAGCAGGGGGCGACTGCCTTCCCACAGCACGGTGATAATGCTTCCGGGCAGTTCCTTGTTGGACTTGCTTAGAAAAATTGCCGACGGATTGCGAACCTCTTTCATGCCGGTGCCGGTCATGGCGAATACGCCGATCTCCGCAACCGAACCAAACCGGTTCTTGTCCGAGCGCACGATGCGATAGCGGGCGTCGTCAGTGCTCGAAAGCATCATCGTCGCGTCCACCAGGTGATTAAGGGTCATGGGACCGGCCAGGTTTTCGCTCTTGGTAATGTGGCCGACCATGATGACGGAGCTATTCAGACGCTTGGCGAATCGGCTGAGCAAGTTGGCGCACTCGCGAACCTGGGTGGTGTTGCCGGCAAGTGAATCGATCTCCGGATGGTGCATGACCTGGATGGAGTCGACGATGACTACCGCGGGCCGATCCCGTTCCATGATTGCGGTGATCGCTGAGATATCTGTTTCGGCCAGTACCTTCAGTTTGTCTGTTTGTAGCTGCAACCGTTGGGCGCGGTCCGCAATTTGCTCCAGGGACTCTTCGCCCGCCACATACAGGACCGGGTGGGTTTCGGCTATCTGGCAGGCGCTTTGCAGGAGCAGGGTGGATTTTCCGGCGCCGGGGAAGCCGCCCAGTACCAGGGTGCTGCCGGGAACCAGTCCACCGCCAAGTACCCGGTCGAATTCCACCAGGCCCGTGGATAGACGGGCAATCCGCTTCTTGCTGATCTTGTCCAGGGTGGTGACCTTGCTCTGTCCAGCGCCGGCAGGCGTATTGCGAGAGGGCGTCACATTGACCTGCTGTTCCAGGGTGTTCCACGCGCCGCATCCGGAGCACTGACCGGACCACTTGTTGTGATCCGTATCGCAATCGCTACAGCGAAATACTGTCTTGGGTTTCTTTGCGCCGGTGGCCATATTTGCTTGTCTGGGTCAGGTTATCGAATTATTTGTTCGGAGAGTTCTGGTTGCGGGACCAGCCTACCTCGACAGCGGCATTCCGGTCGACCGCCACAACCGGGTCGATCGCCGGGTAATGGCTGGCCGGGTGTCTCTAGGAGGTTTCCCGCAACTGAATGCGAACAGTCTTCACCGCGTTCTCCGCAGTCTGGAGCACTGTCATATCAAATTCTTTTATACCCAGCTGAATTCCGGGTTCCGGAATATCCCCCAGGGCCTCTACGACCAGTCCGTTCAGGGTCTTGGGTCCGTCAGTGGGCAGTTCCCAGTTCATTGACCGGTTCAGATCCCGCAGGTTGGCAGAGCCGGCTACCACGAAACTGCCGTCTTGCTCCGCGTGTACGTCCGGGTTAATGGTTCCGGGTGCGGAGGTGAATTCGCCAACAATTTCTTCAAGAATGTCTGCCAGGGTAACCAGTCCCTGGATGTCGCCATATTCATCTACCACCACACCAAATCGTCTGCTCTGGCGCTGGAAGTTCAACAACTGGGTGTTCAGCGGCGTGCCCTCTGGAACGAAATAGGGGTCGCGGGCGGCATTTTCCAGGGCCTCAGGAGTAAGTCTCTGGTGAGCCAGGTCACTGATTACCTTGCGCAGGTGAATGATGCCCAGGATGTTGTCCAGGCTGTCGCGGTAAAGAGGTAGCCGGGTGTGCTGGCTGGTCTGGATTTGACGCAGAACCTCATCCCACTCGTCATTCAGGTCGATGCCCTGGATGTCCGAACGGGGCACCATCACGTCATCCACGGTGATGTTTTCCAGGTCCAGGATGCTCAGCAGCATGCGTTGGTGCTTCCTGGGAATCAAAGAGCCGGCCTCGGCCACGACTGTTCGAAGTTCTTCTCTGCTCAGGGCGTCGCTGGCAGCATTTCTTGTCGAAAGCCCCATCGCATAGAGCAACATGTGGGTGACGCTGTTAAGCAGCCAAACCACCGGGCCCAGTATTTTGAGCAGGGGGTAGTAAACGTATGCCGAGGGAAAGGCGATGCTCTCAGGATGCAGGGCAGCGATAGTCTTGGGGGTGACTTCGGCAAAAATCAGCAGCACAACCGTCAGTATTATGGCGCCCGCCGCAATGCCGGAGTCGCCGGCGATGCGCATACTTATGATCGTGGTCAGGGATGCCGCGAGAATATTAACCAGGTTATTACCCAGCAGTATCAGCCCGATCAGCTTGTCCGGTCTGCGTAACAGGGTGTCGGCAATTTTTGCTCCCCGGTGGCCTGCCCTGGCCTTATGCCTCAACCGATAGCGGTTCAGGCTCATCAAGGCGGTTTCCGAGCTTGAAAAGAAAGCGGAAAGCAGCAGCAGCAGGAAAAGAATGCCGAAAAGCAGTGAGGTCGAAGCGCTATCGTCCAATGGGGTTTACGTCATTCCGTGGCAGAAGTTATTGAAAATACTGAAGGTGCCTTAGAAACCTGTCAAGGCTCCGGCTAGTTGCCATTGGCGCTCCAGCAGGGTTTCCAGCACCAATTTGGTGCCGAAATACGCCATGGCCAGGAAGACAAAACCGGCCAATGCCATGTACACCGCTTTCTTGCCTCGCCAACCCCGACGCCAGCGACCGACCAGCAAGGTCGCGAAAATAAGCCAGGCGATTACCGACAGGATCGTCTTGTGGGCCAGGTGCTGGGCCAACATGTTGTCGACGAATATCAATCCGCTGAACAGACTCAGGGTAAGCAGCACAAAGCCCACTGTCAGGATGGAGAACAGTATCTGCTCCATACCTTCCAGGGATGGCAGCATGAGCAGCCAGCCACTGGGTTTGCGGTTACGCAGGCGAGCGTCTTGCAAGGCGATGGCGGCGGCCATCAGGGCGCCAATGCCCAGCAGGGAGTAGGCGGTAATGGAAATCAGAATATGGCTGGTTAATTGCCAGCTAAGGTCGCTGGTGATCGGTTCACCCAGCGGCAGGAAGCTGATGGTCACGCCAGCAATGGAGAGACTCAGCAACATACTGGCCAGGCCAACCATTCGAACCCGCGGGCTCAAAAACAACGCGATCCAGGCGGTCAGCCAGCCAAGCATTGAAGTCATGTTGGTGACCCCCAGGGCGAGGCCTCCTTCAACGTGTATGGCTTGATATAACCAGTAGCCGTGACTGATGACACCCAGACCCACAAGCGCCGTACCGATACGGTGCTTGGCCGTTCCGGTCGTACTTGTTAGGGCCGACTTTCCGAGCAGGAGCATGGCTCCTACGTAGAGCAAAAGAACTGTGATTCGTAACACAGAAATGGTTTCCGCTATGACTTAGCTTGATTCTCGAAATCTTCGCACATGGTGAGGCATAAGAGAAGTCCGCGAATACACTGATATTAATGGTGTTCATGGCGGGCTTGATTTTAGGGGAACCAAGGTTCAATGCAGGTACGAATTCTGGGATGCAGTGGGGGCATAGGCGCAGGCCTTAAAACCACCTCTATTTTGTTGGACGACGATGTTCTCATCGACGCCGGAACAGGCGTGGGTGACTTGTCCCTGGAAGAGTTGCGCCGGCTGCGGCACGTGTTCCTGACCCATTCTCACCTGGATCATGTTGTTGGCCTGCCCCTGTTCATTGATGCGGCGTTTGAGGCCTATCTGGAAAACCCCCTGCAGGTGCATGGTTCTGACGACACTATCAAGGCTTTGCAAACCCACCTCTTTAATGACGTGATGTGGCCCGACTTCTCGGTCTTGCCCAATGCGGAGGAGGCGGTGATGCGCTTCAGTCCCCTGTCGGCAGGCGATGTGCTGGACCTGGGTTCGCGAAAGATGACTGCTGTGGAAGTGAAGCATTCAGTGCCCACCCTGGGGTTTTGCGTTGAGTCGGAAGGCAAGGTGCTGGCATTCAGCGCGGATACCACGAATAACCAGACCCTGTGGCCGGTGCTCAATGGATATAAAAATATTGATGTGCTGGTGATTGAAGTGTCGTTTCCCAACCGCCAGGCCGAACTTGCGCAAAAATCAGGGCATTACTGTCCCCGTACCTTTGCCCAGGACCTGGCCAAGCTCGAGCATAATCCTGCCATTTGGCTTACCGCCATGAAGCCGGGCGAGGAAGAGTTGATCATGGAAGAGGTGAGGGCGGAGTTGCCTGATCGGCATGTGAGCCGTCTCGAATCCGGGGTGGTATTCTACCTCTAGCCCGGCGGCCCCACCCGTGGCCGACAGTCTTTCCAAGAACGTCGTTTTCTCGTGGATTCCGGGTCTGACTTTGCCCTGTACACACTGTCTATCTTAAGATGCGTCCTCTCCGGGTACGGCATCCACCAGCAAGTATTTAACAGATATGTTTGATCAACTAACAGAAAGACTTTCCTCCGCAGTCGGCGCCTTGCGCGGCAAGGGCCGAATTTCCGAGGACAATATCAAGGATGCCCTGCGCCAGGTGCGGATGGCGATGCTGGAGGCTGACGTTGCCCTGCCGGTGGTTAAAGACTTTATAGAGCAGGTTCGGGAAAAGGCCGTAGGCGAAGAAGTGCTGCGCAGTCTCACCCCGGGACAGGCGCTGATAAAGATCGTCCACGCTGAGCTGGTCACCCTTATGGGTGGTGGCGACAGCGAGTTGAATCTTCGCTCCCAGCCGCCGGTAGTGATTTTGTTGGCCGGTTTGCAGGGCGCGGGTAAAACCACCAGTGCCGCCAAGCTTGCACGCTTTTTGATAGAGCGGGACAAGAAAAAGGTCCTGCTGGCCAGTGCCGACGTTTATCGGCCGGCCGCCATCCTCCAGTTGCAGCGACTTGCCGAGCAGGTTGGCGCGGGATTTATGCCCAGCGATGCAAGCGAGGATCCGGCGGTTATTGCCGTCCGGGCCCTGGAGGAAGGGCGCCGATCATTGGCAGATGTGGTGATCCTGGATACTGCTGGTCGCCTGCACGTTGACGAGAAAATGATGGGGGAGATCAAACTCCTTCACCAGGCTGTCTCGCCAACTGAAACATTGTTTGTCGTGGACAGCATGGCCGGCCAGGACGCGGTCAATGCGGCCAGGGCATTTTCCGACGCCTTGCCTCTTACCGGTGTAGTCCTGACCAAGACCGATGGTGACGCACGAGGTGGTGCGGCCCTGTCGGTACGCCAGGTTACCGGCGCGCCGATCAAGTTCCTGGGTGTGGGTGAGAAGACCGAGGCGCTTGAGCGCTTCCATGCGGAACGTGTGGCTTCGCGCATCCTGGGTATGGGTGATGTGCTCACCCTGGTTGAGGAAGTCGAGCGTAAGGTTGACCGGGACCAGGCCGAGAAACTGGCGCGAAAGGTCCAAAAAGGCAAAGGCCTGGACCTGACTGACCTGCGTGAGCAGCTTCAGCAGATGATTAATATGGGCGGGCTGGCGGCCCTGATGGACAAGCTGCCCATGGGCGGGAAGCTGCCCCAGGGCGTTTCCGAGCAGGCTGGAGACAAGCAGTTGCACCGGCAGATTGCGATTATTAATTCCATGACTCCTCATGAAAGAAAGCTGCCTGCCGTGATTAATGGATCCCGCAAGCGCCGGATTGCCGTTGGATCGGGGGTGCAGATCCAGGATGTGAATCGTCTGCTTAAGCAGTACAAGCAGATGCAAAAGATGATGAAAAACAAGAAGTTATTCAGGCAGTTGTCATCTATGGGCAAGGGCGGCTTCAGGGGCCGGCCCTGAGTCTTGTTTTGCCGCTATTTTTGCGGGTTAGCGGCCCAAACCCCGCCAGGGGTGGGAATTTGCCAGCTCGGATAGCTTATTGCCGGTATTCCGTAAAATTGCGGTTTCTCTGGGGTCTCAGGGGGCGGTTGAGCCCCAAAGGGTAAGGTAAGTTGGACTCAGTCCGAATTTCTTGCCTTCAAGCCTAGGAAAACCCTTCCAATTTTCTCTAAAAGCATTAAAATGCTCTGTTTACTGCGGCCCCCCGCCGGAAAGCGGAGGGCCGGTTTATTTCAGCTGAAGCAATTCAAAAGCTCAATAGCGGGTATACAAACAGATGGTAAGTATTCGTCTTTCGCGCGGTGGTGCGAAAAAGCGGCCTTTCTACCACTTCGTGGTAACTGACAGCCGTAATCGCCGTGACGGCCGTTACATCGAAAAAATTGGTTATTTCAATCCGGTTGCCAAGGGCAAAGAAATTCGCCTGCACATGGAAATTGATCGGTTTGAGCACTGGGTCGGCCAGGGCGCACAGCCCAGCGATCGTGTTGCTGCTCTGATCAAGGAATTCCGCAAGCAGGCTGCTGCCTGATAACTGTGGACGGAAATGACTGGGTACAGCTGGGCAAGATTACCGGGCTGTACGGAGTCAAGGGCTGGGTAAAGGTCTTTGCCTATACCAATCCCAGGGAAAACATCCTCCACTATCGGCGCTGGTTCTTGTTGTTAAACGGGAAGCGCACCGAAGTTAAGCTGGAATCAGGGCGGGTACACGGTAAAGGTATCGTCGTGCTGATCCAGGGTGTGGAAGACCGTGATGGCGCTACGGAATGGATGGGCGCGGAAATTGAAGTTCCGCGATCAGACATGCCGGAAAGTGAAGACGGGAGCTGGTACTGGATGGATTTGATCGGCTTGCAGGTTGTAAATCTGCAGGGCGTGGTCCTCGGCCAGGTTTCCAGTCTCATGGAGACCGGCGCCAACGATGTGTTGATCATCAAGGGGGACCGGGAGAGGCTGGTTCCGTTTGTACAGGATCAGTACGTTAAACGGGTTGACCTGGAAGCCAAGTTGATTGAGGTGGATTGGGACCCGGATTTTTGACGCGGGTGCCATGCACATAGAAGTTGTTTCATTGTTCCCCGAGTTGGTTGAGTCCGGCGTGAGTTACGGGGTGATTGGTCGGGCGATGCAGCGCGGCCTCACAACGTTGGGTACAGTGAATCCGAGAGAATATGCCGATGACCGGCACCGCACCGTGGACGACCGTCCATATGGAGGCGGACCGGGCATGGTGATGAAGGTAGAACCGCTGCGCCAGGCAATAGCCCAGGCGCGTGAGAAGGCTCCCGAGGGAGCTCCGGTTATTTACCTGAGTGCCCAGGGCAGGGTGTTTAACCAGGCCCGGGCAGAAGAATTGGCCAGCTTGCCGGGGTTGATCCTGGTGGCCGGTCGCTACGAGGGCGTTGATGAACGCGCCATCGAGCAGGAGATGGATGAGGAATTGTCCATAGGTGATTTCGTTCTCAGTGGGGGCGAGTTGCCGGCTCTGGTAGTGATTGATTCGGTACTTCGGCTGTTGCCGGGTGTACTGGGAGACGAGGATTCGGCTGCCCAGGACTCCTTCAGCGCTGGATTGCTGGATTGCCCGCACTACACGCGACCTGAAGAGGTTGATGGAATGCGGGTGCCCGAGGTGCTGCTTGGCGGTAACCACGAGCAAATTAGGCGGTGGAGGCTCAAGCAGTCGCTTGGGCGGACATGGCTGAGACGGCCTGAGCTGCTGGCTGTCTTGAAGTTAGATGATGAGCAGCAGGAATTATTGAGTGAGTTTATCGCCGAAAGAGGCGGGGAACTTTAGTTTTGTTTGGAGACCGGCGTGAGCGGGATGTCGACATGAGCAACATAATCGAGCAACTTGAAAAAGAACAGATGGATCGTGAGATCCCTGAATTTGGACCCGGCGACACCGTCGTGGTGCAGGTTAAAGTGGTAGAAGGTACCCGTGAACGTCTGCAGGCTTACGAAGGCGTAGTTATCGCCAAGCGTAACCGCGGTCTGAATAGCGCCTTCACAGTGCGAAAGATGTCCCATGGCGAGGGTGTGGAGCGTGTGTTCCAGACCTACAGCAAGGTCATCGAGTCGATCACCGTGAAGCGTCGTGGTGACGTCCGTCGTGCCAAGCTTTACTACCTGCGCGAGCGCACTGGTAAGGCAGCCAGGATCAAAGAGAAAATCTAACACGGGTGCAAACCCGGGTTACTGGAAACGGCAAGTGCGGGTGTTAACCCATGCGCACTTGCCTTTTTCGTTTGTGCGCTTCGCTTTTTTCCTGAATCGAGTGAACCTTCTACTGCGAATGCACTCAAAACATTGCACCTACCTGGTTGCGTGATTCAGAGTAAAATCGAATGCACATGAAAAGAATCAAATCCATATTCCCTATGCCAGCTCTTTTGGCATTGCTGGCCCTGCAATCAGGCTGTGCAATCGTGATGGACAGGGTGACCGGAAAAATCGCCGGTAATCTTTCCAGTGCGATCCTGAACCAGGAAGACCCCGAAACGGTGCGCGATGGCGCGCCAGCCTATCTGCTGTTGATGGATAGCATGATCGAGGGCAATCCTGAAAGCGCGTCTGCGCTAAGTTCCGCCGCGAATCTCTATGCCGCCTATGGCGCTGTTTTTGTCGAAGACCCGGAGCGTGCCAAGCGACTAACCCGCCGTGCCCATGAGTACGGCCTCAGGGCGATGTGCGTGGTGCATGAGCCCGCTTGTGGTTGGTCTGAAATGGACTTCGCCAGTTTTGATGCGGACCTGGAGACTCTTACCTCTGACGAGTTGCCGGAGTTGTATAGTTTCACGGTCAGCAGCCTGGCCTACACCCGGGCCAACAGCGATGACTGGGGTGTACTGGCAGAGCTTCCCAAGGTGGAGTCGGCATTAAACCGTCTGTACCAGTTGGACTCCGATTATCAAAGCGGTGCTATCCACTTGTACATGGGAATTCTCAACACCATCCGTCCGCCCTCACTGGGTGGCAAACCGGAAGTGGGTAGAGAGCACTTTGAGAAGGCCATAGAGTTATCCGCTGGCAAGGACCTGTCGGTGAAAGTGGAATTCGCCCGAAGTTATGCCCGCCTGGTATACGATCGAGAACTCCATGACAGCTTGCTGAAAGACGTGATCGAGTCAGACCCTGTCCAGCCGGGACTAACCTTGTTTAATACCCTTGCCCAGAGGCAGGCCGAGAGATTACTGGAGACTGCCGATGATTATTTCTAGAACCCGAAGTGGACTGTTGTCGATGGTGTCCGCCATCGTGCTTGGCCTGCTGTTAGCACCTTCTGCCCAGGCTCTGGATCTCAAGATTGCCACCATCGCTCCCGAAGGCACCGTCTGGATGAAGCAGATGCGTGATGGCAGTAAAGAGATCAAGGAAAGAACCGATGGCCGCGTGAACTTCAAGTTCTTCGGCGGCGGCGTCATGGGCAACGACAAAAAGGTGATGCGCAAGATTCGTATTGGCCAGTTGCATGGTGGCATGTTTACCCCCAGTTCAGTCGCTGACATTTATCCAAGCATGCAGCTTTACGGGATGCCCCTGGTGTTCAGTTCCGTGGGCGAAGTGGAGTACGTCAGGGAACGGATGGACAGCATCCTGATGGCAGGTCTTGAAGAGGCCGGACTGGTGAGCTTTGGCTTTTCGGACGGTGGATTCGCACGGGTGCTTTCTAACACGCCGATCACCTCAGTCGACTCTCTTAAGGGCCGCAAGGTATGGGTTCCCGAGGGTGACTTGATTACCTACAACACCATGTCGGCGCTGGGTTTGTCGCCGGTAACCCTTGCGGTAACCGATGTGATGACCGGCCTGCAGACCGGGCTGGTAGATATCGTGGGGTCCTCGCCTGTGGGGGCAGTGGTGATGCAGTGGCACACCAAGGTCAAGTACATGACTGATTTTCCGCTAGGCTACCTGATGGGTTACATGGTGGTGGACAAGAAGTACTTCGATAAAATTTCCGATGCAGATCAGCAGATTGTGCGTGAGGTATTCGGCAAGGTTTACGCTGAATTTGATCGTCAGAACAAGTTGGATGACAGCGCGGCCTTCCAGGCCCTGGTGGATTCGGGAATTGAGATTGTCCGTCCCAATGAGCAAGAAATTGAAAACTGGCGCACCCTGGTTTACGCCAGCAATTTTGAAATGGCCGATCGCGGTGTGATCTCCAGGGAACTGCTGGACAAGATGCTGGGCTACATAGACGAATATCGTCAGAGCCAGAAAGAGGCAAACTAAGCGGTGGTAGAGCAACAGGCAGGCATCATTGCCCGACTGGATCGCCTGGGGCGACTGGTCGAAAACAGTATGCTGGTGGTGTTGCTGACCAGCATGATTTTACTGGCATCCTCGCAAATTATTCTGCGTAATTTCTTTGATAGTGGCTTTGTCTGGGCCGACGAGTTGTTGCGTATTCTGTTGTTGTGGACGGCCATGTTTGGTGCTGTTGCTGCCAGCCGGGAAAATCGCCAGATAGCCATCGATGTCCTGTCGCGATTCCTTCCCGGTCGCTGGAAAAACCTGGCCATGACCCTGGTGCAGTTTTTTACCGCTGCCGTGTCCGGCTTGATCGCCTGGCATTCTTATCGCTTCGTGAATGATTCACGCATGTTTGAAGACTTGTTGATGGGTGATTGGCCTGCCTGGGTATTCCAGTCGGTTATCCCCCTGGGCTTCGCAATGATCGCCTATCGCTACCTGGTTTTCGGTTTGGCCAGTGTATGGAAGGTAATCCGCGGGAAAGGGGCGGCGGCATGATTATCGTCAGCCTTTTACTGGTCTTGCTGGCGCTGCTGGGTGCGCCGTTGTTCGCCATCATTGCCGCCAGCGCCATGTGGGGCTTCGCCAATACCGATGTGGACCTGTCGGTGATGGGTATCGAGATCTTCGGTCTGGCTGAGGTCCCGATCCTGCTGGCTATACCGCTATTTACCTTTGCCGGTTACCTGATCAGTGAAAGCGGTGCTCCGCGACGCCTGGTACGAATTTCCAACGCACTGCTAGGCTGGCTGCCCGGCGGGCTTGCGATGATTTCCCTGGCGGCCTGTGCGTTGTTTACCGCGTTCACCGGCGCCTCGGGTGTCACCATCATCGCGCTGGGAGCGCTTCTCTATCCGGCCCTTAAAGAGGCGGGCTACAAAGAGTCATTTAACCTGGGACTGGTTACCTCTGCTGGCAGCCTGGGTTTGTTGTTCGCGCCTTCCTTGCCCTTGATTCTATATGGCGTGGTGGCCGAAGTATCGATCGACAGCTTGTTCCTCGGGGGCATTCTGCCGGGTACTCTCATGGTGGTGATGTTGGCTGCCTACAGTTTCTGGGTGAACCGTCACAACCGGGCCGAGCCAGGCAAGTTTTCCTGGAAAGAAGTACGCGACTCCTTGTGGGAAGCCAAGTGGGAAGTGCCGCTGCCGATTGTCGTACTGGGTGGCATCTACGGTGGTGTGTTCGCCGTTTCCGAAGCGGCTGCAGTCACCGCATTGTATGTGCTGATCATTGATGTATTGATCATGCGCGAGGTGTCCCTGAAGCAGTTACCCCGGATCATGCAGGAGTCCATGGTACTGGTAGGTGGCATCCTGATTATTCTTGCGGTCTCCCTGGCATCAACCAATTACATGATTGATTCAGGCGTGCCTGACAAGTTGTTCGCCATGGTGGAATCCATGGTCGATACTCCTTTCGGATTCATGGTGGCGCTGCTGATTTTCCTGCTGGTGCTGGGTGCCATCCTGGATATTTTCTCAGCTATCGTGCTGGTAGTGCCGTTAATTCTTCCGGTGGCCCAGGGCTTTGGTATCGACCCCGTTCACCTGGGCATTGTTTTCCTGGCTGCCATGCAGTTGGGGTACCTGACTCCACCCGTGGGTCTGAATCTGTTTATAGCGAGTTTCAGATTCGAGAAATCCATTACCAGTATTTACATGGCCACCTTGCCCTTCCTTCTGATCCTGGCGGTGGCCGTGGTTATTATTGCGTTCTGGCCAGAGATGACGCTGTTTTTCTTGCAAGATTAGGGCAGAGTTTGAATTTGGGCTGATTAATCTGGGGATTGTAGATAGATGAACCTTTCGGGAAAATTATTTGTTGTGGCCCTGGCCATGCTGCTTTTCAGTGGATGTGGGAATACAGCAGCTCGGGTTCCTGAACTGATTCTGCCCAAGGGGTTTTCCGCCGAGGTTTACGTGGAAAACATTCCCAACGCCCGCTCCATGGTGATGGGAGACAAGGGAACCCTGTTCGTTGCGAGCAAGGGTGAGGGTAAGGTCTACGCAGTCACGGGTGTGGGTAGCGACAGGCGAACGGTAGTGGTAGTTGCCCGGGGATTGAATATGCCCAATGGCGTGGCATTTCGTGACGGCAGTCTCTATGTTGCAGCGGTAAGCCAAATTACCCGCTATCCCGGTATTGAGGACTCCCTGGAGTCGCCTCCCGAGCCGGTGATGGTGGCGAATGATTTCCCCACTGATGGCCATCATGGCTGGCGATACATCGCCTTCGGTCCCGACGGCAAGCTGTATGTACCCATAGGCGCTCCCTGTAATGTCTGTGATGAACCAGGCTACGCGGTCATTACACGTATGAATCCGGATGGCAGTGATCGGGAGGTTGTTGCCCGGGGTGTGCGCAATACCGTGGGCTTTACCTGGCACCCGGAAAGCGGGGACTTGTGGTTCACGGACAACGGTCGTGACTGGATGGGTGACGACATGCCGCCCTGTGAGCTCAACCATGTAACCGGCCCCGACATGCACTTTGGCTTCCCCTATTGTCACGGTAACGGGATCTCCGACCCGGACTTCGGACCGGGACATGATTGCACTGATTACACGCCCCCGGCCCAGGCCCTGGGTGCTCATGTTGCCCCACTGGGCGTGAAGTTTTATACCGGCAGTATGTTCCCCGAGGAATATCACATGCAGGCTTTTATCGCCGAGCACGGCTCGTGGAATCGCAGCGAGAAAAGCGGCTACCGGGTGAGTATGGTGCGAATGGAAAACGGTAAGCCCGTGGCTTATCAGCCTTTCATCGAAGGTTGGCTAAAAGACGATGCAGTCGCTGGCAGGCCGGTGGATTTACTTGTTCTAAAGGATGGCTCCATGCTGGTCAGCGATGACCAGGCAGGTAGAATCTGGCGAATTAGTTACACAGCAGATTAGGTTGCAGATACGCGGGCCGGCAGATTTGGGCCTTGTAGACATTATGGATGACAGGAACTATGCGTAAAAACTCAATTTTGGCCAAGGTCTTTATGGTTTTCTGGAATACCCTGGATGGGGCCAGAAAAATAATGCATCTGCTGCTGTTGTCGGCGTTTTTCCTGGTCCTGCTGGCTGGCCTGGCACCCAAGGTTTACCACGTGCCTGATGGGGTGGCCCTGATCCTTGCGCCTGCCGGTGCCCTGGTAGAGCAGATCGAAGGTGATCCGCTGGATCGGGCGTTGGAGGAAGCCACAGGAGGCGGCTCCGTACAGACCCAGATGCGTGACCTGGTAACTGTGATGAAACGCGCCAAGGATGATTCCCGGATTGAGGCGATGGTCCTGGACCTGGATGGTATGGGCGGCGCCGGATTGTCCAAGTTGCAAGAACTGGGGCAGGCCATTGATGACTTCAAGACCAGCGGCAAGCCGGTCCTTGCCATGGCCAGTGCCTACGGCAAAGAAAGTTACTACCTTGCGGCGCATGCAGACGATATTTATTTGCATCCCATGGGAATGGTTATTCTCGATGGCTATGCGCGTTATCGGATGTTCTACAAGGATGCCCTGGACAAACTTTCCATCGACTGGAATGTCTTCCGTGCCGGCGCCTATAAGTCTTACGCAGAACCTTACATGCGCAATGACATGTCAGATGAAGACCGTGCGTCCAGTAAAGAGTGGCTGGACGGCCTTTGGGGCTCCTACCGCCAGGGCGTGGTCGATGCACGGGGCATAACCATGGAAGAACTCGATGGTTACGTGAACGATTACGTGCCCCGCCTGACTGCCGCTGGTGGAGACACTGCCGTGGTGGCCCTTGAGGGCAAACTGGTAGACAAGCTGATGTCCCGGATCGAGTTTTCCGATCACATGAAAGAGATTGTCGGCGTTGATGATGAAGACGAGAGCTTCAAGCAAATTCATTTCCTGGATTACCTGGACGCGCTGAATGGGTCCGAGAAGGGCGGCCACGGTAAGGATCAGGTTGCCGTCATTGTCGCCAGTGGCAGCATCGTTGGTGGCGAGCAACCCCCTGGCACCATCGGGTCTGATTCAACTTCGCGATTGATTCGCCGCGCCGCCGAGGACGAACACGTCAAGGCCGTGGTGTTACGGGTAGACAGTGGCGGCGGTAGCGCCCTGGCCTCGGAATTTATCAGGGAAGAATTGCTGCGTCTGAAACAGACGGGCAAGCCACTTGTCGTCTCCATGGGTAGCGTGGCCGCCTCGGGTGGCTACTGGATATCCATGTCGGCGGATGAAATCTGGGCCAGCCCAAATACCATTACCGGATCAATTGGGGTGATCGCCATGTTCCCCTCGTTCCCGCGAGCACTGGCCAGGCTGGGATTGAACGTCGACGGTGTGGGAACGGCTCCTTTGAGCGGCGATTTCCGTGTTGATCGTCCCTTGTCGGATGATGTGAAGGCGATTGTCCAGGCTATCGTGGACAGTGGTTACCAGGACTTCATTACCAAGGTCGCTGCGGCAAGGGAGATGGAAGTCAGCGAGGTGGATAGCGTTGGCCAGGGAAGAGTCTGGATAGGCTCCAGGGCTCATGAACTGGGTCTGGTCGACCAGTTGGGTGGACTCCAGGACGCCGTGGAATCCGCCGCTGCGATGGCCGAGTTGGATGACTATCGGGTTCGCTACATCGAACAGGAACTGGATCCCACGGATCAGCTTCTGATCAGCATGCTTAAGGATGCTGGCGTGTTGGGCCGGGCGCAACAGACCACAGCTGCCTGGTCCGCGCTAACCGTTGATGGCGTGCTGGACAAGCTGAAGTTGGAACTGGACGCCTTGTCGAGATTCAATGACCCCCGCGGCGTGTATATGCACTGCTTCTGCGGGGATCAGTAAACGAACGGGCTGCCTAGGCAGCCCAGTTCAGAATCACTTTGCCCGACTGGCCGGAATTCATGATGTCGAAGCCCTTCTGGAAATCATCAATACCGAAGTGATGGGTGATGATGGGTGAGACATCCAGTCCGCTTTGAATCATGCTGGACATCTTGTACCAGGTTTCGAACATTTCCCGGCCATAAACGCCCTTGAGTACCAGGCCCTTGAAAATAACCTGGTTCCAGTCGATAGAGGTGTCGCCAGGGGGAATGCCAAGCAGCGCTACCTTGCCGCCGTGATGCATGGCGGCAAGCAGATCCCGCAGAGCCTGGGGATTGCCGGACATTTCCATACCCACGTCGAAACCTTCCTGCATGCCCAGGTCCTGCATCACTTGCTGCAGATTGTCCCGGGTGGCGTTGACGGTGGCGGTAGCGCCCATCTTCTTGGCCAGGTCCAGGCGGAAATCATTCACGTCGGTGATGACCACGTGGCGGGCGCCCACGAAGCGTGCGATGGCGACGGCCATGATGCCGATCGGGCCTGCGCCGGTAATCAGCACATCCTCACCCACCAGGTCGAAGGACAAGGCCGTGTGTGTGGCGTTGCCCAGCGGATCCAGGATGGAGGCGATGTCATCGCTGATCGCATCGGAGAGTTTGAATGCGTTGAAAGCGGGGATGCTCAGGTATTCAGCGAAACACCCCGAGCGGTTAACGCCCACACCGGTGGTGTTGCGGCAAAGGTGCCGTTTTCCGGCGCGACAGTTGCGGCAGAAGCCACAGGTAATGTGTCCCTCGCCGGATACCCTGTCACCAGGCTCAAAGCCCCTGACTTCGCTGCCTATCTCCACGACTTCGCCCACGAATTCATGGCCAACCGTCATGGGGACCGGAATCGTTTTACTGGCCCATTCATCCCAGTTGTAAATGTGGATGTCGGTGCCGCAAATAGCGGTTTTTTTGACCTTGATGAGAATGTCGTTGTGGCCCACGGGGGGCTTGCTCACATCGTCCATCCAGATTCCGGGCTCGGCGTGTTTTTTCACCAGTGCTTTCACAATATCTATTCCTGATGGGTGTTCTAGATGACGCCGAGATTCTTGCCCACGAGGGTGAACGCAGCGATGGCCTTGTCCAGGTGTTCGCGGGTATGACCGGCGGACATCTGGGTACGAATCCTTGCCTTGCCCTGGGGCACGACCGGGAATGAGAAACCAATAACGTAAATACCGTGTTCCAGCAGCTGTTCAGCCATGGCGCTGGCCAGCTTGGCATCACCCAGCATCACCGGAATGATGGGGTGCTCACCGGGAACCAGGTCAAAGCCTGCTTCTTCCATTGCCTTGCGGAAATAGCGGCTGTTCTCGTGCAAGCGGGTGCGCAGGTCGTCACTGGACTGAAGTAAATCCAGCACCTTGATGGAGGTGGCAGCGATCACCGGTGCAACGGTGTTTGAGAACAGGTAGGGGCGTGAGCGCTGGCGCAGCCAGTCCACGATTTCCTTCCTGCCGCTGGCATAGCCGCCGGAGGCGCCGCCCAGGGCTTTGCCCAGGGTGCCGGTTAATACATCGATCCGTCCCACCACGTCACGGTACTCGTGAGAGCCGCGGCCGTTGGCGCCCATGAAGCCGGTGGCGTGACAATCGTCTACCATGACCATCGCGCCATGCTTGTCGGCAAGGTCACATATCTGGTCCAGGCTAGCGATGGTGCCATCCATGGAAAACACGCCGTCAGTGGCGATCAGTTTCGCCCTGGCGCTGCGTGCTTCGATGAGCTTGCTCTCCAGGTCCGCCATGTCGTTATTGGCATAGCGCAAGCGCTGCGCCTTGGACAGGCGAATGCCGTCGATGATGCTGGCATGGTTCAGGGAATCGCTGATCACCGCGTCCTGTTCGGTCAGGATGGTTTCAAACAAGCCGCCGTTGGCATCAAAGGCCGAGGGGTAGAGGATGGTGTCCTCGGTGCCCAGGAACTCGGAAATGCGCTGTTCCAGTTCCTTGTGAACGGTCTGGGTGCCGCAGATGAAGCGTACCGAGGCCATGCCGTAGCCGTACTTGTCCAGCGCCTCGTGGGCTGCCTGGACCAGGGCCGGGTGGTTTGCCAGGCCCAGGTAGTTGTTGGCGCAGAAATTAATGACCTCCTGGCCATTTTGTACGCCAATGACTGCCTGTTGGGGCGTGGTGATGACCCGTTCTGGCTTGAACAGTCCGGTCTCGCGCAGGGTCTGCAGTTCCTGCTTCAGGTTGTTCAGAAATTCCGCATCCATTTTTCTAGATCTTTGTTGGTAAAGGAGGCTGATTATAGCAGTAGAAAAGGGATTTCGTAGGCCTCAGAGATTGCTGCGTCCTGTGAGTGGCTGGGGTAGACTGAATCGGACTAGCAGCGGTCGGATTATCCAACTCGATGGAAGGTTTACGGATAGACAAGTGGCTTTGGGCCACACGGTTCTACAAAACCCGCTCCCTGGCGGCAAAGGCCGTATCGGGGGGGCTCGTGCACCTGAACGAGCAACGGGTCAAACCGGCGCGAGCCTTGAAAGAAGGCGATTTGTTAAGCGTGGGAAGCCAGCCTGATATCAGGGAAATCCGGGTATTGGGCATGCCCCGAAGACGTGGCCCGGCGGTTGAGGCAGTCACTTTCTACGAGGAAACCGAGCAAAGCGTCGCTCGAAGAGAGACAAACAAGGAGCAAAGGCAACTGGACCGGTTGTCAGAGCCCAAGCCCGAGGTTAGACCGGACAAGCGATCCCGTCGCCAACTCAATCAGCTCAGAGGCCGATAACCATGCCCCGTCCCGCGACTCCGGCCCTGACTGTCGATGCGATTATTGCCCTGAGGGATCGTCCCGGTGCGCCTATTGTCCTGATAGAACGCCGCTACGAGCCACTGGGATGGGCGTTGCCGGGTGGCTTTGTGGATCTGGGTGAAACCGTGGAGCAGGCAGTGGTGCGAGAGGCCCGGGAGGAAACCGGCCTGGATATCGTGCTGGGCCCCATGCTGGGTGTTTATTCGGATCCGCAACGGGATTCGCGTGGCCACACGGTCAGCGTGGTGTTTACCGGTGCGGCGGCAGGTCAGCCCGTCGCGGCAGATGATGCAAAGGCGGTTGGAATCTACAGCCTGGATGCGTTGCCGCCATTGGCCTTTGATCACGCCCGGATTCTGGACGATTACCGGCGCTGGCTGGAGCGCTGCAACAATAGCCGCTGAGGATCGTGTTTCGGCTTGTATTTGGGCCGATTTGCTATCAAGATTTGCCTCCTCGCAATAATTTCACGCTGGATCTGATGCTTTCCTGCCGACCAGTGCATTCAAACGATTCTGGAGACTTACCCAGTGCATCCTACGCAACATGCCTCGGTGGACGCCGGAGAGATTATTTTTTCTTCGTCCGCGCCTGAACAACCTGATAGCCAGCTTCCGATCCAGGAAAAATACCTGGAGGATGAAACCCTGTGTATTAACAGGCTGCTGGATATCGCACGCCTGACTGAAGCTCAGTCCAGGCAAGTCCAGGAGACTGCGGCCGCCCTGGTTACCGCTGTGCGCAGCAACCGTAAGCGCAAGGGTGGCCTGGATGCCTTTTTGAAAAAGTACGACCTGTCATCCCAGGAAGGCGTGGTGCTGATGTGCCTGGCAGAGGCCCTGTTGCGGGTGCCCGATGCCGAGACCGCCGACAAGTTGATTGCCGACAAGCTGTCTACCGGAAAATGGCAGGAGCACGTGGGTACCAGCGACTCGATGTTTGTAAACGCCTCGACCTGGGGGTTGATGCTTACCGGGAAACTGGTACGGCCCGAAGAAGTCGCCATGGAAAATCCGGCGAATTTCCTGTCCCGACTGATGTCTCGCATGGGCGAACCCGTGGTGCGGGCGTCATTGCGACAGGCAATGAAGATCATGGGGCACCAGTTTGTCATGGGCCGGAATATTACCGAGGCCATGAAGCGCTCCCAGAAGGAAGACAATCGAATCTTCCGCTATTCCTTCGACATGCTGGGCGAGGCCGCTCTGACCTCGGCGGATGCCAGGCGTTATCTGCAGGCCTATTCGGACGCGATTACCACCCTGGGCGGAATGGTTGATAAGTCGGCGAAAATAGAAGACTTGCCCAGTATTTCCGTGAAGCTCTCGGCGCTGTTTCCGCGTTATGAACTTGCCCAGCGCAGACGGGTGCTGGAAGAACTCACGCCGCGCCTGAAAGACCTGGCGCTGCAGGCCCGGGATGCAGGCATTGCCCTGACCGTGGATGCGGAGGAAGCAGATCGTCTGCAACTTTCCCTGGAAGTGATTGAGCGGGTCTACCGTGATCCGGACCTGGCTGGCTGGAACGGTTTTGGACTGGCGGTGCAGGCCTACCAGAAACGTTCCCTGGAAGTGGTGCGCTGGTTGTGTCGCCTGAGTTCTGAAGTCGGCCGCACGATATGTGTACGGCTGGTCAAGGGCGCTTACTGGGATACCGAAATCAAGCGCTCCCAGGAGCAGGGGCTGGCGTCCTATCCGGTGTTTACCCGCAAGCCGAATACCGATGTGGCCTACCTGGCCTGCGCCCGGGTATTGCTGGAGGAGGGCGACAAGATTTATCCCCAGTTCGCCACACATAACGCCCATACCGTAGCCAGCATTCTGAGCATGGCAGGGGAGCGTGAGTTCGAGTTCCAGCGCCTGCACGGCATGGGTGAAGAGCTCTATGACGAGATCGTGCCCGCCGATCGCCTGAACCTTCCTTGCCGGGTGTATGCGCCGGTTGGCAAGCACGAAGACTTGCTGCCCTACCTGGTGCGGCGCTTGCTGGAGAACGGCGCGAATACCTCCTTTGTGCACCGTATCGTTGACGAAAGCGCCCCTATCTCTGACCTGGTGGCGGACCCGGTGGCCCAGGTAGAGGCCTTCGAGCAAATTCCCCATCCCCATATCCGACTGCCAGCGGACATGTTTGCTCCCCAGAGAGCGAATTCTGCGGGATTGAACCTTGCGGACCCGTTAGCGCTGAAACAGCTGTCACTGGCCATGCATAACTCCCTGACGTCCCAGAAAGAGGCAGGGCCTGTGGTTAATGGGGTTACCTCAAGAGCCACGGCTCACGCTATTTATGATCCGTCGGACCGTCGTCGGCAGATTGGTTCGGTTGCGGATGCCACGCCTGAGCATGTTGACCAGGCGATTACCGCGGCATGCGCTGCCCAGCCGGGCTGGAACAAGACCCCGGCGGCTCGCCGTGCCGAAATCCTGGAAAAGACCGCGGACCTGTTCCAGGAACACATGCATGAATTGATGGCCCTGTGTATTCGTGAGGCGGGCAAGTCCTTGCCGGACACGGTGTCGGAATGGCGTGAAGCGGTGGACTTCCTGCGCTACTACGCGGCCCGTTGCCGGGCTGAGTTTGCAGGCGAGGAAAGGCTGCCAGGGCCCACCGGTGAGTTAAATCAGCTCAGCCTGCACGGGCGTGGCACATTTGTATGCATCAGTCCGTGGAATTTCCCTCTTGCGATATTTACCGGCCAGGTAGCCGCTGCGCTGGCAGCGGGTAATGCGGTCATAGCCAAGCCTGCGGAACAGACTCCGCTGGTTGCGGCCCAAGTGGTGGGACTGTTCCACCAGGCGGGCGTGCCTACCGGTGTGTTGCACTTTTTGCCCGGTGACGGGGCAAGTGTCGGTGGAACTGCTGTGGCCGACCCGCGGGTGGCAGGGGTGGCATTCACCGGATCAACCGATACCGCGCGCCTGATTAACCGGACCCTGGCCGCCAGGCCTGGCCCGATTGGTACCCTGATCGCCGAGACCGGTGGCCAGAATGCCATGATTGTCGACAGTTCGGCCTTGCCAGAACAGGTGGTGAAAGACGTCGTGATGTCGGCATTCAACAGTGCCGGCCAACGTTGCTCGGCATTGCGTGTGTTGTTTCTTCAGAATGAAATTGCTCCCCGGGTCATTGAGTTGTTGAAGGGCTACATGCAGGAACTCAGGGTCGGAGATCCTGCCTTGTTGTCCACTGACGTGGGTCCCGTGATTGATCGCGAGGCTCTGGGCTTGCTGGAAGAACACGTCAGCAAGATGGCGCAGATGGGCAAGATTATTCACCAGTGCAAGGTGCCGGAGGAGTCTTCTCACGGTACGTTCCTGGCGCCGGTGGCGGTGGAAATCGATGACATCGGTATCCTGGAGAAAGAAGTCTTCGGGCCGGTTCTGCATATCGTGCGTTACAAGGCATCTGACCTGGACAAGGTTCTGGAGAGTATTCGTAACACAGGTTTTGGTCTGACCCTGGGTGTGCACAGTCGTATCGATGGCATGGCCAGGTACGTGAATCGCCGGGTCCAGGTGGGCAATGTTTACGTGAATAGAAACATGGTCGGTGCCGTCGTCGGGGTGCAGCCTTTTGGTGGTTGCGGCCTGTCTGGCACAGGTCCCAAGGCCGGCGGACCTCATTATCTTCACCGTTTCGCAACAGAGCGGACGCTTTCCATCAATACCGCGGCAGTAGGCGGGGACACGAGTTTGTTGTCTCTGTCCGCTGACCGCTAGCAGGAGCTCACTTGAGCATAAGCATCTTCGATATTTTCAAGGTAGGTATAGGTCCGTCCAGTTCCCATACCATGGGGCCCATGCGGGCGGCCGAGCGCTTTGTAAGGACTCTCGAAGAACAGGGATGCTTTGATCGAGTGCACCGGGTTGCGGTGCAGTTATACGGTTCCCTTGCGCTGACCGGTAAAGGACACTGCACGGACACCGCCATGATGCTGGGTCTCGAAGGTTCGCTACCGGACGGGATTGATCCGGACAGTGTGCAGGCACGCCTGGGGGAAATCCGCGAGCAGGGAAAACTTCTGCTGGGTGGTCGCAAGGAAATCGCGTTTGATGAAGTGCTGGACCTGTTGTTTCTGAAAGACCAGGTGTTGCCCGGTCACAGCAACGGGATGCGGATCACCGCCCTGGACAATCACTTTGAACCGTTGCTCGCACGGGAGTATTTCTCCATAGGCGGTGGCTTCATCGTGGAATCCGGTGAGCAGGAGGATGTCCCTGTCGATGCCAGGGAACACGAAACATTTCCTTATCCTTTTGTTTCCGCCCAGGAGTTGCTGGATCTGTCACAACGGCATCACTTGCCGATTCATGAGTTGATTCGCGGCAACGAACGCAAGTGGCGCCCCGATGCCGAGATTGAGTCAGAGCTGGATAGAATCTGGAGTGCCATGCAGGACTGCGTGGCTCGTGGCCTTCGGCAGGACGGTGTGTTGCCTGGAAATCTCAAGGTCCGCCGCCGCGCGGCCCTGATGGCCCGCAACCTGGAAGAGGCGGGTATTGGCGATCCGCTCAACGCCATGGAATGGGTGAATGTCTGGGCGCTGGCGGTCAATGAAGAAAATGCATCGGGTGGCCGAGTGGTAACGGCGCCCACCAATGGTGCGGCAGGCGTGATTCCAGCCGTGCTGCACTACTACGTGAATTTCATTCCGGGCTCGGACGTGGAGGGCGTTTATCGCTTCCTGCTTACCGCCGGCGCTGTGGGAGTGCTGTACAAGCGCAACGCATCGATTTCCGGTGCCGAAATGGGCTGCCAGGGTGAGGTGGGTGTGGCCTGTTCAATGGCTGCGGCCGGTCTTGCAGCAGCCAGGGGTGCCACGCCTGAACAGGTGGAGAATGCCGCTGAGATTGGCATGGAACACAATCTGGGGCTGACTTGCGATCCGGTGGGTGGCCTGGTCCAGATTCCCTGTATCGAACGTAATGCCATGGGCGCGGTGAAGGCGATTAATGCCGCCAGCCTGGCAAGACGCGGAGACGGAAAGCACAGCGTCAGCCTGGATCAGGTGATCGCGACCATGCGTCAGACAGGCCTGGATATGGCGAGTAATTACAAGGAAACTTCTTTGGGCGGCCTGGCTGTCAACGTACCCGAATGCTAGGCGCGTAGCGGGTGAACAAGAAGTTCGGCTAGTCCTCTGTCCTGCCGGTTTTAGCCGGCCAGTCGAAATGGGTCAGGGTTCCTGTTTCCCAATCCACATCTTTCCATTTCTCAAGTTCAAAGGTGATTTCGGCGTAGCTGCTGGTAGGCATGTTGTCCACGTGGGCATCGGCCAGGCGTCCCGCAAATCCGGTGATGCCGGGATTGTGTCCGACCACCATGATTTCAGGAGTCTCCACAGTCAGTTCGCGCAGTACAGCCATCAAGTCGCCGGGTTCGGCAAGGTAGATTCTGCGGTCATAGGAGATTGCCGTCTCACTAACTCCCAGTTCGGCTGATACCAGTTTGCTGGTGCGCTTTGCCCGGGTTGCGGGACTGCTCAGGATTTTTCCGGGCTTGATGCCTCGAGCGCTCATGCGCTGGCCTATCATCTTGGCATCGTGTTCGCCGCGTTCATTGAGGTGACGCTCAAAATCACTTTGCGCGCCCTGGGCCCAAGCGCTTTTTGCATGACGTAAAAGAATAAGTTTCAGCATGATTGGGAGTCCTTTCCTGCTAACTGTCTACGGGGAGCTTGGGGAGTCGTCCCGGTACAGCTGGAGAATGCCCAGCATCCAGTCTTTTAATGGCATGCGCTGGCCGTCGGCCAGCACTACTTCATAGGCCTTGCCAGTCATCAGGCTGCGTGTGGCCGTGAATTCGATGAACTCTTCGGGGCTGGTGATCTCATCCTGAAAATGTTCGTACTTGCGGCGTATGTGCTGGGCAGCCTTGTCGCCGGTTGCCCGGTTGTTATTCCGGATGAAGGTCAGTCCGGAGTTCTCCACGGCCAGGATCAGGTGCTCGCAGGTGGCCTTTAACTCGAGGGTGTTTGCATCCGCATCCTCAGACTGCGCCAGGGCAGCCTGGGTGAACAGTAGGAAAAAAGCGGTGAGCAGCAATCTTGTCATGAAGACCTCTAGTCAGTATCGACTTGTACCTGGATCATGCCATCCTGCACCCGCGTGGGGAACGTGGCCACGGCTTCGTAGGCGGGGGCGGTGAGGGCCTTGCCCGTGCGGATGCAAAAACGCGCGCCGTGTCGGGGGCAAATAATCTGATCGCCGTCAATTGGACCGCCAGTCAATTCTTCATTGTCATGGGTGCAAATATCTTCGATGGCGTAGTACATGCCGTCAAGGTTGAACAGCGCAATCACGCATTCATCCAGTTCGAGAACTTCGAATTCACCCGGCGCCAGGTCAGCTTCGCTGGTAACGTCCAGCCAGTTTAATGCCATGCTATTTAGCTCCGATTACATGAGGCCGGTTTGCAGTCGGGCTGCTTCGGACATCATGCTCTGGTTCCAGGGCGGATCAAATACCAGTTCAACGATCGCAGCCTCGATGGTAGGAATCATCTCGACTTTCTCTTTTACATCCTGGACGAGGATATCGCCCATTCCGCAGCCGGGAGCGGTGAGGGTCATGGTAATGATGGCCTGTCGAAGGCCGTTTTCCACGTTCATCAACTGGCAACTGTATATCAGGCCCAGGTCGACAATGTTGACCGGAATCTCCGGGTCAAAGCAGGTTCTCATCTGCTCCCATGCCAGCGCTTCAACGTCTTCATCCGAGGCGTCCTCGGCCAGTTCCGGCGGCTTGGTCGGTTCTTTGCCCAGGGCGTCCGCGTCCACCCCTGCGATGCGAAACAAGCTGCCCTCTATGTAGATCGTAAAGCTTCCACCCAGGGCCTGGGTAATGAACCCGTGGCTACCGGCTTTCAAAGTTACTTCGTCACCGGCGGGGATGATTACTCCGCGGCAGTCCCGTTCAAGAGTGACGGGTTCGTTGCTATGCCCGAACATGCTTACTCCGTAGTGACGGCATCGGACTGTTTGTCCAGTGCCGCTATCAATGTGTGCCAACACAGGCTGGCGCATTTTACCCGCGAAGGATATTCGCGGACACCGGCCAGTGCGGCCAGCTTTCCAAGATCCATGGGATCCACGTCTGTGTCTGCACCAGTGAGCATGTCATGAACCTGCTCGTACAGTTTCCTGGTCTCGGACTCGGAAAGCCCTTTGACCGCCTCGGTCATCAACGATGCGGAGGCAACGGAGATCGCACAGCCAGATCCCTGGAAGGCCAGGTCATCTATGTGTCCGTCCCTGAGATTCAGGTAGACGCCAAGCTTGTCTCCACACAGTGGGTTATATCCCTGGGCCTCATAGTCTGCCGGATCGATGAGCCGGAAGTTCCTGGGGCTTCTGTTGTGGTCAACAATGATGTCCTGATACAAGTCCCTCAGGTCCATTATCCAAGTACCTCGCGTACGCGTTGCAGTGCTTCAACCAGTTTGTCGATATCGAGGCGCGTATTGTAAATGCCCAGGGACGCTCTTGCAGTAGCCGGGACCTTGAAAAAGTCCATTACCGGCATGGCGCAGTGGTGTCCGGTGCGTACCGCGACACCCTCGGTATCCAATATGGTGCCGATATCGTGGGGATGTGCCCGCTCCATGACGAAGGACATAACGCCGGCCTTGTGGCTGGCGGTGCCGATCATTCTCAGGCCCGGTATGTTCTCCAGCGCCGAGGTGGCGTAGGCCAGCAGTTCCTGTTCCCGACGTTCGGCGTTGTCGATCCCGACTCGCTGCAGGAAGTCCACGGCAGCACCCAGGCCAACCACTCCCGAAATATTGGGGGTGCCGGCCTCAAGACGGTAGGGCAGTTCGTTGTAGAGGGTTTTCTCAAACGTCACCGCCAGGATCATATCGCCGCCACCCTGGTAGGGAGGCAGTTGTTCCAGCAACGACTTCCGGCCGTACAAAACGCCTACCCCGGTGGGTCCGTACATCTTGTGGCTGGAGAACACGTAGAAATCGCAATCCAGGTCGCGTACATCCACCGGCATGTGGGGAACCGCCTGGGCGCCGTCCAGCAGGATCGGAATTCCTTTCTCCCTGGCGGCAGCCACGTACTGCTTGACCGGGTTGATGGTTCCCAGTGCGTTGGAGACATGGTTCAGGGCCACGATCTTGGTGCGCGGGCCGAGCAGGTCCAGGTAAGCCTGGTAGTCCAGTTCCCCGCGCTCATCCATGGGGATGACCCGCAGCACAGCCTTGTTTCGTTCACACAGCATCTGCCAGGGAACGATGTTGGCGTGATGCTCCATGTGGCTGATGATGATCTCGTCACCCTCGCCAATGAACTTTTGCCCGAAGCTGGAGGCCACCAGGTTGATGCCCTCGGTGGTGCCGCGAACAAAGATAATCTCGCTGGTTGATTCTGCATTTATAAAGCCGCGCACCTTTTCCCTGGCGCCTTCGAACGCATCCGTTGCCCGCTGGCTAAGGGTATGCACGCCACGGTGAACATTGGCGTGGTCATGTTCTTCATACCAGGTGACCGCATCGATGACGCTGCGGGGCCGCTGGGAAGAGGCTGCACTGTCCAGAAAGACCAGTGGCTTGCCACGCACTTCTTGATCCAGGATAGGGAACTCGCGACGAATATTCTCTGCCCAGGCTTCGCTGTCGCTGCTCAATATCGGGCTGTCGGAAGAGTTGCTCACATGAACTCCTTCAGCATTTCGCCGTCGGGCAGGCGACCAACAATGCGTTTTTCCATTGCCCTGCGAATGCCGGGCTCGGCCACTTTCGCCACGACCTCATCGGCGAACGCGAATACCAGCAGGCCACGAGCGGTCTCCCGGTCGATGCCGCGAGAGAGCAGGTAGAACAAGGCGTTGCGATCAAGCTGTCCAACGGTAGCGCCGTGACTGCACTTCACGTCGTCCGCATAGATTTCCAGTTCAGGCTTGGTATCAATTTCAGCATTCTCTGACAGCAGCAGATTGTTGCTGGCCTGGTGAGCCTCGATTTTCTGAGCGTCCTTGTGTACCACGACCTTGCCGTTAAATACGCCCCGGGATTTTCCATCCAGGATGCAGCGGTACACTTCCCGGCTCAAAGTGTTTGGAGCCAGGTGATCCACCAGGGTATGGGTGTCCATGTGCTGGCGACCTTTTCCGAACATCAGTCCGTTGAGTTCAATTTCCGCACCGCGTTCACGAAGGCTGGCATCGATGTCCATACGCGCCAGGGTAGAACCCAGGCAAATATGGTGGTTTGTGTAGTGGGAGTCGCGAGCCTGCTCCACGTAAACCCGGCAAATCTGGAAGGATTTGTTACTGGCGTCCTGGATCCGGGTATGGGTGAGTCTTGCGCCGGCTGCCATGTCGATGTCGGTGACCGTATTGACCAGGTTCTCGTCCTGCTCCAGGGAAACGTGATGCTCCACCAGGCTGAATTTGGAATTGCTGCCTGCTGCGAGCTCGATCCTGGGATGGACCATAATCGGCTGTTCTTCAGCAGCGCTGATAAACAGCAGGTAAAGCGGTTTCTCTATCACCGTTTCGGCGGCGACCTCAATCAGCTGGGCGTCTTGGGCGAAGGCGGAATTGAGTTCACGAAATGCCGGCCGAATATTCTCATCGTCTTCGTCGTCCAGCGCTTCCAGGGAACTGATGCGCAGCCCGGCGGGCAACGATGAGTCGCTGTGCTCAGTCTGCAATCGTCCGTTCAGGAAGACCAGGGTGTGGCAGTCCAGCTCTGGTATGCGACAGGCCGCGACCTGCTCGTTGGACAGGCTTCCGTCCGGGGCAGTGATGAACTGACGGCGGGTGAGGGCTCGCAGGTTTGTGTAGCGCCAGTTTTCTTCCCCGGTACCGGGGAACCCGCGCTCCATGAAACGTTCCAGGGCATGCTCACGCTGTTCGCGCAGCACCGGGTCTGACGGCGCGCCGCCGGCAAAGGTATCTCGCAAGCCCTGAAGGGCTTCAGCAGGATGTGCACTCATGCCTGCGCTTCCTCCAGAGCCTCCTGGAGAACCCAGTCGTAACCCCGGCGCTCCAGTTCAAGGGCCAGGCTCTTGTCCCCGGAGCGAATAATTTTTCCGCCTGACAGGACGTGTACGAAATCGGGTTCGATGTAATCAAGCAGTCGCTGGTAATGGGTAACCATCACGATGCTTCGTTCGCTGTCGCGCAGGCTGTTAACGCCATTGGCAACGACTTTCAGGGCATCGATGTCCAGCCCGGAGTCTGTTTCATCCAGCAGCGCCAGTTTCGGCTCCAGTACAGCCATCTGCAGGATCTCGTTACGCTTTTTCTCGCCGCCCGAA
>Ga0208304_10000142_pt1:30000-32500 | contig 42477 bp, 43 predicted proteins | sample ColrivemetaGS713_FD_187603 | JGI IMG/M metagenome (GOLD analysis project Ga0208304, IMG submission 187603) | Estuarine microbial communities from the Columbia River estuary - Flood tide ETM metaG S.713 (SPAdes) (version 2) | ecosystem: Environmental > Aquatic > Marine > Intertidal... | reverse complement strand
TATATTTAAATTATAGTTTAAATATAGAATTTAAATACAATTTGTTAATTTTTTTAGTTTACCAACTTGACTTAGTAACTCCTGGTAACAGACATTGATGTGCCATTTCACGTAAAACATGGCGTGATACTCCAAAATCTCTATAAAAACCGCGCGGACGACCTGTTTTCCAACAACGGTTTCGAATACGAATCTTAGAACTATTCCTCGGTAAACGTTGGATTTTCGAATGAATTTCTAATTTTAAATTAAAATCACTAGTACTATTATATTCGTCTAATAACGCTTGGCGTTTTGATTCATATTTCTTAGTTAATTTAATTCGTTTTTTCTCTCTTTCGATCATACTTTTTTTTGCCATGAACTTACCTAAATTTTTAAATTGAAATAAATATTAATAATAAAGCTAAGAATACAATTCGGTTTCTAAACTTTCTATATTTTAGAGTAATTGTATATTTATAACGTTTATATAGCAATATTTAAAATATAGAACCTAGTAATCACTCTTAATTAAACTATTGTATGTTTATAATTAAAAACTATTAATTTTACTAAGCTAATTTTGAAACGAAAGCTGAATTTTTATTTGGTAAAATTGTATAAGTACTTAATAAATCACGGAATTCATCCCCTTCCATTGTTTCTACATCTAACAATCGCTCAACAACTAAATCAATAATTACACGATTATCTAAAATTATTTGAAGAGCTTTCTCTTCACAATAATTAATAATTTTACATACTTCATCATCAATTCTATCAGCAATACTTTCAGGATACTCTGAATCTTGATTCATTGTTCCACCTAAAAATACTTGACCATTAGACTCATCTTCTAAAGCAATTGGACCAATATTAGACATACCAAAACGGGTTACCATTTGACGCGCTAAATTTGTAACTTGTTGTAAATCACTACTTGCACCTGTTGTAACTTCTGGGTCACCAAAGATAACTTGTTCCGCGGCACGACCACCTAATGTTCCTATAATTCTTGCTAACAATGCTGAACGAGAAATTAAACTTTGATCTTCTTCTGGTGTAAACCATGTTAAACCTTTTGCGCTTCCCCTTGGAGTGATTGTAATTTTTTCGACTTCATCATGTGATTGTAAAACTGTACCAGTAATAGCGTGGCCAACTTCATGATAAGCAATTAATTTTTTATTTTTACTATCTTCCATTGGGGCACCGGCAATACCACCTATAACTCGATCGATAGCTTGATTAACTTCGTTTTTTGAAATTGTTGATTTTTTATATCTTGTTGCCAAGATTGCAGCTTCATTTAATAAATTCGCTAAATCCGCACCTGAGAATCCTGGAGTCCGGTTTGCTAATTGAACTAATGAAACATCTTCTCCTAAAGGTTTGTTTTTTGCATGAACTTTTAAAATACTTATACGACCTAATCGATCTGGTAAATTAACTGTAACCTGTCTATCAAAACGTCCAGGGCGTAATAATGCTGCATCTAAAATATCTACACGGTTTGTAGCACCAACAACAATTACCCCTTTATTTTCTTTAAACCCATCCATTTCAGTTAGTAACTGATTTAGAGTTTGTTCACGTTCGTCGTTTCCACCACCAACACCAGCACCTCGTTCTCGACCTACAGCATCGATTTCATCTATAAAAACAATACAAGGAGCATTTTCCGCAGCTTTTTGGAATAAATCTCTTACTCGTGCTGCTCCAATACCAATAAACATTTCAACGAATTCAGAACCTGCTACACTAAAGAATGGTACATCTGCTTCATTTGCAATAGCTTTAGCTAATAATGTTTTACCTGTTCCTGGAGGTCCAACTAATAAAATTCCTTTTGGAATTTTTGCACCAACAACTGTATATTTTTCAGGTTCTTTTAAGAATGAAACAATTTCTTCAAATTCTGCTTTTGCCTCATCAATACCAGCAATATCACTAAAGTTAATTCCTGTATCTGGACGACGTTCAAACCGAGCTGTTGATTTCCCTAAACTTAATGGTGATTGACCTGAGCCACCACCAAAATTTTCAGAATTTTGGAAGAAATAAACTAAACCAGCAATAAAAATTAACGGTAAAAGTAAGTTACTTGCTATCGTAACAAAAAGATTTTTTTGTTCTGCTGGATGTGCATCAAAATCAATATTATATTCTTTTAATTTTTGTATTAATTGAGAAGCCCCTACTGGGATTTCAACACGAATTGTTTGCGGACGATTACCTAATTCTGGGCTAGAAGCTTGAACTATGGCATTTCTACTATTATCATATAAATCAACTTGTTTTACCCATCCCATCTCTAAATATTCTAAGAAACGCCCATATGTCATGCGTGAGCTTACAACATTTTGGTTTGCTTGGGCTTGATTTCTTATAGCCTCCGGGCTTTCAGGGCTTTCCATTCCGAATGTTTTAACACTTAAATCAATAACACTAATAAGAATTAATCCTATCAATAATGCTCGTAAAATTTTTTGTCCCATTTTTTTATTGTAATTAATTT
>Ga0208304_10000142_pt1:2500-25000 | contig 42477 bp, 43 predicted proteins | sample ColrivemetaGS713_FD_187603 | JGI IMG/M metagenome (GOLD analysis project Ga0208304, IMG submission 187603) | Estuarine microbial communities from the Columbia River estuary - Flood tide ETM metaG S.713 (SPAdes) (version 2) | ecosystem: Environmental > Aquatic > Marine > Intertidal... | reverse complement strand
CTGTATAAAAAGAAATTTTTACAGTTGAAACAAAGTATTCACCTGGTGATAATTGAAAGAACTTTACATTGTCAACAGGAAGTTCTAATATTTTAACTAAAAGTTTAACTTCAATAAAAGCTAGACATGTTAAAAATAAAATTATCCAAAATATATGGAATAACCTCTGACGAAGTTCATCAATATGTTCTGAAAACGGTAATTCTAAAATTACTGTTTCATTATTTGTAAAGTTAAAATCAGAGTTTGTTACCATAAAGTTAGTTTATAGATCTTTTATTTTTTATAGTATCTGGTAAGTAAAAGTATGGTGTCTTATTTTTAACTCAAAATATCTATATAAAATATAATATTGGTAGAAAAATCCTAGGAATTTTTCTACCAATATTATATTTTATGATAAGTAATTTATGCCTTCAAGACGTGCTGTAGCTTTTTTTAACTCAACTGAAGCATCAAGTCTTGCTTTACTTGTTTCTGCTTTTTCAATTGCTGATGTAGCTTTTTCTAACTCTTTAGTAGCTTCATTTAGTTCTACAGAAATAAGTTCTTCTACATCGTTTACAAGAACTGTAACACGATTACGATCAATTTCTGCTAAACCACCACATAAAATAATGGGTGTCCATTTATCAGCTAATTTAATTCTAAGTAACCCTGTATCTAAAGCGGTGATTAAAGTTGCATGTCCATCTAATACACCAACTTGACCAGTCAAGCCAGGCAAAATAACTTCGTCTGCTGTTGTAGAACAAATAACTCTATCTGGAGTTAGAACGCGAATGTTCATAACCATATATTAATTACTCCCTATTTTAGAGTTTCTGCTTTTGAAATTGCTTCGTCCATATTCCCTACAAGGTAGAATGCCTGTTCTGGTAAATCATCTAAGTCACCATTTAAGACCATTGTAAATCCTTTAATTGTATCTTCTAAACTTACATATTTACCTGGAGAACCTGTAAAGATTTCAGCTACAAAGAAAGGTTGAGATAAGAAACGTTCAACTTTACGTGCACGAGCAACCGTTAAACGATCTTCTTCAGATAATTCATCAATACCTAAAATAGCAATAATATCTTGTAATTCTTTATAACGTTGTAATGTTTCTTTTACAGTTTCTGCAATTTCATAATGCTCTTCACTAACAATACCAGGTTGTAACATTGTTGAAGTAGAATCTAATGGATCTACAGCAGGGTAAATACCTTTTGCTGCTAGATTACGTGATAATACTGTTGTTGCATCTAAGTGAGCAAATGTTGTTGCCGGAGCAGGATCTGTTAAATCATCGGCAGGTACATAAACTGCTTGAATTGAAGTAATTGAACCTTGAGTTGTTGAAGTAATACGTTCTTGTAGTGCACCCATTTCTGTAGCTAAAGTCGGTTGGTAACCTACAGCTGATGGCATACGACCTAATAAAGCAGATACTTCTGAACCAGCTTGTGTAAAACGGAAAATATTATCGATAAATAATAAAACATCTTGTTTATTTACATCTCGGAAATATTCAGCCATTGTTAAAGCAGTTAAACCTACACGCATACGTGCTCCCGGAGGCTCATTCATTTGACCGTATACTAAAGCTACTTTAGATTCAGCGAAATTACTAGAATTAATTACACCTGACTCTTTCATTTCTTCGTATAAATCATTACCTTCACGTGTTCGTTCACCTACACCACCGAAAACTGATACACCACCATGTGCTTTAGCAATGTTATTAATTAATTCCATAATTAATACAGTTTTACCTACACCAGCACCACCAAATAAACCAATTTTACCACCACGACGGTAAGGCGCTAATAGATCTACAACTTTAATACCAGTTTCAAAAATTGATGGTTTTGTTTCTAATTCTGTAAAAGCAGGAGCTTCACGATGAATTGGTAAAGTTTCATCTAAAGAAACGTCCCCTTGTTCATCTACTGGCTCACCAATTACATTGAAAATTCGCCCTAATGTTGGAGTACCAACTGGAACAGTAATTGGAGTACCTAAATCAACAGCTTCAACACCACGTTTTAAACCATCTGTTGAGCGCATTGATACTGCACGTATTTTGTTATCACCTAATAATTGTTGAACTTCAACAATATTCCCTATTCCATCTGCAGTTTCAATTTTAATTGCACTGTAAATTGGAGGTAAGTTTCCATCTGGAAATTCAATATCTAATACTGGACCAATAATTTGACAAACGTAACCTTTATTTGTAGTTTCTACCATTTTGATTTAAAATATTTTAAATATTTAAGAATAAATATACTTTCAGAATTCAACAGATTATTCAAAACAATAACAAATTTAAAATTTATTAACTACTTACAATTGTACACCAAAATAATAAGAATTCTTGAATAAAATGTTCCCTCACTTTGACATGTAGTGTTATTTAAAAAGAATCTAACGATTTAGCCCTACCAGTTATTCTTAACCAATTTCGTGCTCTTGGATAATTATCAGGTGCTAGTTTAAGAGCTTGATACCAATATTCTGCCGCTTTATCAAATAACCCTTTTGCTAATTCAATATATTCATATTCTTCCGAAATCTCCATAGCAGAATCATAATCTTGAGAAGCCATCTCTAATGCTAATAACCCTTGCCTATGATAAATTGCTGCAATATTATTTAAAGCTTGCGGCAAATTTGAATTTAAAGATACAGCTTGATGATAATATTCTAATGCTCGGGGATAATTTTCATTTTTACCGTAAATTAAACCAATATTATAAAGAGTATAACTTCTATCGTATTGATCTTCATCTAAATATAATGACTCATAATAATTTTCTAATGCTTCCGCATAATCACCTTCTGCTTGGGCCGCCATTCCAGCTTTATAATAAGCAAAAGCTTGCTTTTCTTGTTTACTCGCAGGTAAAAGTTTTAAAATAAGATCTGAAATAACTGTAAATACACGATCAATAAAATTTCTTACACCCATACGCTAAAAATCCTCCTTACGTCATCTTAATAAACTTCAACTTCTAAAAAAAATTAAAGTTCATTAGAAGCTACATAAGGTAATAAAGATAAAATTCGTGCCCGTTTAATAGCTTTTGCAATTTGACGTTGTTGTTGAACTGTTACCCCTGTAGCTCGACGTGGAAGAATTTTTCCTTGTTCTGTAATAAATAGTTTTAATAGATCAATATCTTTATAATCAATTTTTTGGTTAATCCCAATAGGTGCTAATTTTTGTTTTTGTGCTAACATACTTTTATTTTATTTCTTTATGAATAGTCGGTTTGTTACAATGTGGACAATATTTTTTAAGTTCCATTCGTTGCGGGTTATTTCGACGATTTTTTTGAGTCAAATATCGTGAAACCCCAGTAGAACGTTTGTTTGTATTCGTTCTACATTCGGTACATTCTAAAGTAATTAATATTCTAGTACCTTTATTTTTTGCCATATCAATTCCTATAATATAATGAATTTTTAATAGTAGTTTTACCTTACCATATTGCCTAAATATTCTTATGTTATCAAGAGTTTAATATCTTATTTAAAAAAAATATTGAGAATATAAAAATATTGAATATAAAAACTTCCCATTTTTTCTTAAATATATTATATTTTACTAAACAAAAGTATAATATAAATACTGACTTATACATCTCTAAATTCTATTTATGGCGAATAACAAATCAGCAAAAAAACGTATATTAATAAGTAAACGAAATACTCTTCAAAATCGTTTTTATAAAAGTTCAGTGAGAACATTAACTAAAAGATTTTTAAAAGATCTAGAAACTTATAAAATTTCACAAAGTAATACAGACAAAGAAAAAGCAAAAATTGTACTAAACTCAATTTATAGTTTAATTGATAAAGGTTCAAAAAAAAATGTTTACCATAAAAATACCGCAGCACGAAAAAAATCAAAATTAGCTGCTCTTTTAAAAACTGCATAATTTTAAATAATTAAAAACTACGGTTTAAATTTTAAAATAAAATAACCTATTTAAAATTAGGTTAGTTTATTTTAAAATTTTTAATTAATGATTATTTAATAAAATCAAATTGTTGGTTAATTAATAATAAATACATTTAATTATTTACGAATAAATACTTTTTAACTGCATATTTAAAAAACTATTTTTCAAGAAAACTGACCGCTAGTATAGTGCAGGTTAAAAGATAACATCCTTAATAATTAACGTTTAAGAGAATCTGAAAACGTAAAAAAATTACTTAATAAGTTTAAACTCAAGACATTAACAATTCGAAAAATTTATTAATTTGATTTGAAGACTTATCGATGATTTATTTAAGTAAGAATCTCTAATTGCGTTATAAACCCCGACTATAATGATTGACTTATCCGGTTTTCTTAAAAAATATTAAGAGCTAAAGTATTAAAAATAATCTTTATGTAGGGGAACACTAATACTGTAACTTGTTTTATATCTCTGTAAGATTAATTTTTAATAAGTTGTAATCTACTTATTCAGACTAGAACTCATTGCCGTAGGATATTGTCGAAGTAATAGTTTTATTTATTCATAGTTTATAATGAGAGTTATTTACTTATTATTCTAACACTCCCTTTTCTTCTGCTTCTGTAAAATTTAATCTGACACTCGCATACTAGGAAATAGGCTAAATTGAAAAATAGTATGAAAAGAAAACTGTTAATTTTACATATTTTGGAGATAGAATACTTTAAAATTATAATAAGTCAAATGTAGAAGTGATATCCACTGAAATTCTACAAAAATAAGTAGAGATTAAAATAAGAGATTAACCTTTCCATATTAACCTTACCATTCGACGTGAGTTAAGCATTATTTTAACAACCATATACTATAAAAACGTAAATATAAAAATTCTTAACTGTTATCAGTACAAAACTAAGTACCACCAATATAAAATCTATAACTCAATTTAATCTTGTTAGTAAAAGAAATTACTATTTTCTTTGTAACAAATAATTTTATTTAAAAATAATTTTAATCTTCTTTTCAAGTGAAACAATAAGAAACTAACAAAATTAAAATCTTAATTTATTTTTCATAATTATTACCTATAGTAAAAATTAGTAAGCATTAAATTTAAAATAAATTATTAATAAAATTTTTAAACTACTATATGATGAATTACACAACTGCTCTACCTGATTTTATTGAAATGCAACGAGTAAGTTTTTGTTGGTTTATTGCCCAAGGACTAAATGAGGAGTTAAATACTTTTTCAAGGATTTATGATTTTAGTCAAAATACAGAATATGTTTTATTTGGGCAAGAATATACTTTAGTAAAACCTATTTATAATATAGTTCGAGCTAAAAAATATACAGCAAATTACTCTGCTCAACTCGTTATTCCTTTAGAAGTTCGAAATAAAAAGACAAATATTATAAAATACCATAGTAAATTTCCTATCATTAATTTACCCTTAATGACAAGTTCTGCAACTTTTGTTATCAATGGGTGCGAACGTGTTATTGTTAGTCAAATTATTCGAAGCCCAGGTGTTTATTTTGAAAAAAATAAACATCAAAAAAAGAATAAAAGAATTAAAAAAATAATATCGAGTGAAATTGGAAAATTAAAAAGTTTTACTCCACCGAGTGAAATTTTACCTATAGAGAGCCGATTATATCTCTTAAAACCAACTATTAAAAAAAAATTAATTAGTGATAAAAAAAAGAAAATAAAGTTTATTAAAAAAGAAGAAGATTGGAACTGGCAAGGTGAAACAATAAATGTTTATTCGTTCAAACAGCTAAAAAATTATGAAATTAACTTTAGTTCTTCATTTATTGAATATATTAAAGTTTATAAAAGTTTAATTAAAATAGAAAATTTATCTACAAAAATAAAACGAATTAAAATTTTTTTAAAGTGGTTAGTATGTAATGAAAACTTCATATTATTAAATAATGAAAATAGAATTTTATTAGTAGTTAATTGTTTCAATTTATTAGTTAAAACAATTACAAAATATAAAATTTTGAAAAAAAGAACTGAGACTAAGAATGAAAATAGATTAAACGAATTTAAACAAATTAAAAAAATATATAATAAAATATTTAAAGAATCAAAAAGATTATTAAATTTAAATATAAATTTAGAACTAATTGTTTTTTTACTTCGAGATTTAGACAATTTTACTCAAATTAATAACTTTAATTTTTTAAAATTAAATATAACACCAAAAATTAACGTAATTATTAATAATAATAAAATCCAATCTAATCTCTATTTTACTAATAGTTTTAAAGAACTTATTAAATTTAAATATAACTTTACTAAAAAAGAAAAAGATAAAAGACGAAGTCAATCACAAATAAAAATTTTCAAGAATAAAACAAAATATTTAAAAACAAAATCTAAAATTATCCAATATAAAGATGATCATTTAATAAAAGATATTTATAAAGAAAAATATGAAGAAAAAGAATTATATACGGCAACTTTAATTCCGGAATACGGTTCATGGATTAGATTTGGTTTTCAAAAAAATACAAAAATTAATATTTCAAAATATCCTATAAAAAATCAAGAAGATGAAATTATTATTCAACTTGATAAAGTAACACAAAAACCAATTATTCATTTATTAAAAGAAATGGGAGTTAGTGATTTAGAAATTTGTCAAAACTTACAAAATTCTGAATTTTTCTATTTTAATAAACCAGTATTAACTCATTCAATTTATCAACCAAATAATCTATTACGTTTTACTTTAAATAAAAACTCTTACAAAAATATTTCAGAATTTTCTAGAATTTTTGATCCCTCATATTACCGTCTAGGGAAAATTGGTCGTTCTAAATTAAATAATAGATTAAATATAAAACTGTCAAAACGAATTATTACAATAACATATGAAGATATCTTTGCAATAGTTGATAAACTAATAACGCTATCTACTTCTAAACAAATTAGTGATGATATTGATCATTTAAAAAACCGACGTGTACGTTCAGTTGGAGAATTATTACAAAATCTATTCCGTATTGGATTCCAACGATTATTACGAAAACTACGAAGTCAAACAAATAAAACGTATTCAAGTCAATTATCTAGTTTTAATATCGTCGGAGCAACTATTAGAGAATTTTTTGGGGCGAGCCAATTATCCCAATACATGGATCAAACGAACCCTTTATCTTCATTGACACATAGACGACGAATTAGCGGTTTAGGCCCTGGTGGATTTGATAGAGATCGTATCAGTTTTGCTGTCCGAGATATTCACCCAAGTCATTATGGACGGATTTGCCCAATTGAGACCCCTGAAGGACAGAATGTAGGTTTAATTGCATCATTAACAACATGTGCAAGAGTCAACAAATCTGGGTTTTTAGAAACACCTTTTTGGCGAGTTATTAATGGGAAAGTGATTAAAACAGGAAATCCTATTTATTTAACAGCTGATATTGAAGATTTTTATAAAATTGCCCCAGCTGACATTTCAACAAATGAAAATAATTATTTAACAAAAAATTTAATTCCTATCCGTTATAAACAAGATTTTTTAACTGTAACTCCATCCGAAGTTGATTTTATTGCTGTTTCTCCAATTCAAGTTGTTTCTGTTGCGGCCTCTTTGATCCCATTTTTTGAGCATGATGACGCAAACCGGGCTCTAATGGGTTCAAATATGCAAAGACAATCAGTTCCTTTATTATTACCCCAAAAGCCTATTGTTGGGACAGGTTTAGAAAATCAAATTGCATTAGACTCCGGTATGGTAATAAATGCCCAACGAGATGGAATAGTTGAATCAGTAACAGCAAATAAGATTATTATTCGTGAAAACTCCGGACGGCACTATAAATATGATTTACAAAAATACCAACGCTCAAACCAAGAAACTTGTATTAATCATAGACCAATCGTATGGGAAGGTGAGAAGATTCAATCTGGTCAAATGCTAACGGATGGGCCAGGGATAATAAGTAGTGAACTTTCTTTAGGACAAAATGTTTTAGTAGCATATATGCCATGGCAAGGTTATAATTTTGAAGATGCAATTTTAATCAATGAACGATTAGTTTATGAAGATATTTTTACATCAATTCATATTGAAAGGTATGAAATTGAAATTGACCGAACAGCCGAAATGTCCGAGCAAACAACAAATAATATTCCAAACTTAAGTATTTCCGATGTTCAAAATTTAAACGAAGATGGAATTGTTACAATTGGAACATTTGTAAAACCAGGTGATATTCTAGTAGGAAAAATTATTCCTAAAGATGATTCTGAACAATTACCAGAATCAAAATTACTTAGAGCAATTTTTGGGGCAAAAGCAAAAGGAGTCCGGGATACTTCATTTCGAATGCCGGAAGGAGAATATGGTAGAGTTATTGAAACTTTAACTTTTAATAGGCGCACAAAACTTGCATATAAATTTGAAAAAATTCAAATTTTTATTGCACAAATAAGAAAAATTCAAGTAGGGGATAAAATTGCAGGTCGCCATGGAAATAAAGGAATAATTTCGCGTATTTTACCTCGTCAAGATATGCCTTTTCTTCCAGATGGTACACCTATTGATATTATTTTAAATCCTTTAGGAGTTCCATCTCGAATGAATGTAGGTCAATTGTATGAATGTTTATTAGGGTTAGCTGGCCATAAATTAAACCGTCGTTTTAAAATTTTACCATTTGATGAAATGTATGGATCTGAAGTTTCACGAATTTTAATTAATAAAAAGTTACGACAAGCTTCAATTGAAAATGATGAAGCATGGCTTTTTAATCCTTATTCTCCAGGAAAAATGGTTCTTCTTGATGGGAGAACAGGTAAAGAGTTTGATAACCCAATTACTGTTGGTAATGCTTACATGTTGAAATTAATACATTTAGTTGATGACAAGATGCATTCACGAGCAACAGGTCCTTATTCATTAGTAACTCAACAACCATTAGGTGGGAAAGCTCAGCATGGAGGTCAGAGATTTGGTGAAATGGAAGTTTGGGCCCTTGAAGGGTTTGGCGCATCTTTTACATTAAAAGAACTATTAACCATTAAATCTGATGATATGCAAGGAAGAAATGAAACTTTAAATTCTATAATTAAAGGTCAACCAATACCAACTTCTGGAGTCCCAGAATCATTTAAAGTTTTAGTTCAAGAATTACGTTCAATTGGATTAGATTTAAGTACTTATCGAATTGATGAATTTAGTTCAGATGAATCTTATGAAATTGAATTAAATTTAATTGAAAAATATAATCCACTTTTAAAAACATTTTCCCATACATCAAATATAAATAATATTTCATTTTAAAAATTTAATATGATACGCTCTGAAAAAGAATTTGATTATATAAAAATAAAACTAGCTTCCCCTATGAGGATATTACAATGGTCCCATAGAAAATTACCTAATGGGCAATTTGTTGGGGAAGTTCAAAAGTCTGAAACCATTAATTATCGAACATTTAAACCTGAAATGGATGGTTTATTTTGTGAAAGAATTTTTGGCCCAAGTAAAAGTTTAGAATGTGCATGTGGTAAATATAAACGAGTCCGTTATGAAGGTTTAATTTGTGAACGTTGTGGAGTTGAATTAACTGAATCACGAGTTCGACGACATAGAATGGGTCATATTAATTTAATCTACCCAGTGACACATGTTTGGTATACAAATAGCCGACCAAATTATATAGCTTTATTACTTGAAGTTGAGCAATGTGAAAAAAGATTAGATACCGGATGGACAGAATTTGCTGATCCTAGAGAGAATAAAGAAAAAGATAATAAAGATATACTTGAATACCCTTCTTCAGATATCGAATGTCGGAATTATCTTACAAGTTCAAAAGCACTTTTAAACTGCAAAGAATTTCTCAAAAAAAAATCAAAAGCAAAAAAATCTAATATTGTAAATTTTTATGATGAGAGGATAAAACGAATAAAATTAGCTTCCCTTGCTTATTTTATTGCTGAAGATGAAATTGCTTTCTATGGCCTTCATTGGGATTTGCAACAATATCGCCGTTGCCGAGAATTAGGATTTACTGGTTACCCACTAAAACCATATTCAAAATTTCATAACCGACGTCGGAATACACCAAAATATTTATTAAGATCAACACCAAATTACCTAATTGGGGCTGTTCTAATTAAGCGTGAGTTAGAGAAATTAAATCTTGATCAAGAAATAATTAAAACACGTAATTTTATAACACTTTGTAGTAAAGTACTTCATAAAGAACAACCATTTTATAATTTTTCTCATTGGGCTAAAAAATGGGAATATCAACGTATTTATAAATTACGAGATCAATCAATTAAACGAATACGTATTTTAGAAAATTTATTAACTACAGGTGCAAACCCAGCCTGGATGATTATAACTATATTACCTGTTATTCCACCTGCATTAAGGCCAATGATTCAATTAGAAGGAGGTCGTTTCGCAACTTCGGATTTAAATGAATTGTACCGGAGAATAATTACACGTAATAATCGTCTTCTTCGATTATTAGAAATTGATGCCCCTCAATTAATTATTCGAAATGAAAAACGAATGTTACAAGAGGCAGTAGATACATTAATTGATAATGGAAAACGGGGTAAAATTGCTTTAAGTGCGAGTAACCGTCCATTAAAATCATTATCCGATATTATAAAAGGAAAACATGGACGTTTTCGCCAGAATCTATTGGGAAAACGAGTAGATTATTCAGGACGGTCTGTTATTGTTGTAGGACCAAGTTTGAAATTAAACCAATGTGGTTTGCCCTACGAAATGGCAATTGAATTATTTCAACCATTCATAATTCGTGAATTAATTAATCAGGGCTTAGCAAGTAATATGAAAGTTGCAAAAAATTTACTTCAACAAAATGAGCCAATTATAGATCCTGTACTTGAAAAAGTATTAGCGAACCATCCCATTTTTTTAAATCGAGCACCAACATTACATAGATTAGGGATTCAAGCTTTTGAGCCAATTATAGTTCAAGGTCGTGCTATTAAATTACACCCTTTAGTTTGTTCTGCATTTAACGCAGATTTCGATGGAGATCAAATGGCTGTTCACGTCCCACTTTCATTAGAAGCTCAGGCAGAATGTTATATGTTAATGTTAGCACCTTATAATTTTTTATCACCTGCAAATGGTGATCCAATTATTATGCCAAGTCAAGATATGGTATTAGGTTGTTATTATTTAACTGTAAATAATATTGATGGGTTATTGGGTTCAAATCATTATTTTGCTGATTTAAATGACGTTATATTAGCCTATAATCAAGATCAAATTGAAATCCATACTTCAATATGGGTTCGATATAAACATAATATTTCTAAACCCTCAAATTTGATAAAAAAAATTGAATTAAAAGATAAGAGTTATATTGAATATTATGAAAATATTCAAATTCGTAAAGATAAAAATAATAAAACTATTGTTCAATACTTACAAACAACAACCGGACGTGTTCTTTTAAATTATACAATTCAAACAACTTTAAACCTTAAAATTTAAAGATTTTAAAATATTTGAATTTTTAAAAAACAATTAAATAAAAGAATTATGAAAGATTATATTTATCAAAATACACTTGTTAATAAAAAACAATTAAAGGAAGTATTAGCATGGAGTTTTTCAAAATATGATTCTATGCAAGCTTCTTTATTGGCAGATGAACTAAAATATCTTGGCTTTAAGTATGCAACACAAGCTGGTATTTCTATCAGCATTGAAGATTTAAAAGTTCCAGCAACAAAAAATGAAATGTTGGAAAAAGCAAATAAAGATATTCTAAATGCAGAAAAAATTTGTTTAAAAGGAAAAATCACAGATGTAGAACGTTTTCAAAAAATTATTGACACTTGGAGTATAGCTAGTGAGTCATTGAAAGATAATGTAGTAGCATATTTTAAAACATATGATCCTTTAAATTCAGTTTATATAATGGCATTTTCAGGAGCTAGGGGAAACTTATCACAAGTCCGTCAACTTGTAGGTATGCGGGGGCTTATGGCTGATCCTAGTGGTGAAATTATGCGTGTGCCTATTAAGAAGAATTTTCGTGAGGGGTTAACCATAACAGATTATTTAATGTCTGGTTATGGGGCTCGTAAAGGTATTGTTGATACTGCATTAAAAACGGCAAATTCAGGGTATTTAACTCGTCGTCTAATTGATATTGCACAAGATATTATTATTCGAGAAAAAGACTGTTTAACATCATCTTCATTTATAATTACTAATGAAAATAAATTAGATAATGAGCAAATTATTGGTAGAGTCTTATCCAAACCTGTTTATGAGCCAAAAACTCAAAAAATAATTGCTCCAATCAATGCACATATAACATTAAAATTATTAACTGTATTTGAACAAAAACAAATTTCAAAGTTTCATATTCGCTCACCATTAACTTGTAGTTTATACCATTCTATTTGCCAAATGTGTTATGGTTGGGATTTATCAAATCAGAATTTAGTTGATTTAGGTGAAGCAGTTGGGATTCTTGCTGGACAATCAATTGGTGAACCTGGAACACAATTGACAATGCGAACTTTTCATACAGGAGGAATTTTTACCTCAGAAGCTCGACAACAAATTGTTAGCCCAACAGATGGAATTATTAAATTTTCTAAAATTTTAAAAACCATTATTTTACGTACAAATCGAGGAGATGATGTTTTAGTTACTAAAAATTCAGGATCATTAATATTAATTCCTGAACAACAAAAAGAAAAAATAATTCAAATAGAATTATTACGAAATACAATGCTATTCGTAAAAAGTAATCAATATGTGAAGAAATCAGCACTAATTGGTGAATTAATAAGTACAGAAAAACAAACCTTAACTGAAAGAAAACCAATATTAAGTAACACCGCAGGTGAAATTTTTATTCCGAGATTAAAAACTAGAACAAGTTTAATCACACAAAACCGTTTATTGTGGATTTTATCAGGACAAGTTTACCAAGCACCTAGTAATTCTTTTTTAAATTTTTATACAGATCATAAAATTAATAAAAATAGTTATATTTTTAGAACAAAATTAATAAATCAATCTTCTGGGTACGTTAAAGTTTTTGATAATGAAAAGAACGTCTTAGAACAAAAAATTGAAATTACCAATAATACTTATTTTTTAAATAATAGTTATGCCCAAAAAATTCTTAAGCCTAGAAATAATAAAAATTATTTAATTAATTATGATAATTCTAAATATTTAATTACGTTAAAAGATTCAAATTCTAAAAATTGGAAACGCTGTAAGAATTACAAACCTTTTGCCCTTTCATTTAACAATGATTTCAAAACTTTGACAGGTGGAATAATGTATTATGATCAGCGAGTTAAACAAAAACAAGATACAATAGATAAACTAATTTCTTACAATATTCCATATGAAATAAGTAAAGAAGACTATGAAAAAATAAGTAAAAAGCATTATGAAACTTATTTAAAAAGTTTAGAAACTAAAATTGATAAAAATGGGTTTATTTTTTATCAAAATTTTTTAAACTATAAAGAAATGGAGAATGTTTTCCTAAAGTTAAAATTAAAAAAGAAAATTATTCATAACTCTTTAATTTGGCTTTCTGAAGAAACTTACAAATTAAACTGTGATAAAAACATTTTATTAGTTGAACATGGAAATTTTATATCAAAAAATTTTGAAATTATTCCAAATATTATTTCAAAAACTGCAGGAATAATAAACGTTTCTCAAAAAAATAATATTATTGAAGAAATTGCAATTAAAGCAGGGTTTGTTTATCAAGGTAAACAATTTGAGCAACTAAATAGAAATGTGTATTATCCAGGTGAAGTAATATTTGATAATATTGAGATAGCACAACCCTCATTATGCGAACATATTACGGCAAAATCTAGTAATCAATTATTAATTAGACCACTCACTATATACGAAATTCCTAAAGAAAAAAATTTAAAAAAGATTTTTACTAATAAGAGTAATTCAGAGTTAATTTTTAAAATAATTAATAAAACTAATCACCTATATAAAACTAATCAAAAAATTAAAACATCTAATAGTATAAATTTAATTTCACAAAGTATAAATTTAAACCCAAAAAATTCATTACAAAATAATATTACAATTGATTTAGGTAATTCGTTTAAAATGAAACGTTTAAATCTAAAAATTTTAGAAAAATTTATTTTAAATCAATATATTCCGGCACATTTAAAATATACAAATTTACAATCTTGCTTACTTATTGAACGAAATCAGTTTATAGATGCCTACACAACTCTAGGATATCTAGAATCACTTACGATGAATTCTCTAGAAATAGTAAAATTTAAATCAAAACGTTCAAATAAAAAACAAATTTTTTTAATTTCAAATGATGATTGTATAACAGTTAAAAAAGAACAAGAAAAAAATAAAACAGTCAATGAATTAATAATTGATAATATTAATGTAAATCAAACTGGAAAAATTTTAATTGATAATGGTAAATTATTAACTATACAAAAAGGACGACCTTATTTTTTCCCAAATTGTAAGACTGACGACTCTAAAGAAAGAGTTGATTTACAATATAAATTGATAACCTTAAACAATAATATCTGTGATTATAAAACTAACACTTTTTTAAATTATTATGATATTACCAAACGATCAATAGTAGAAAAATTAGATCCAAAGAAAAAGTCATATGGATTTAAAATTAACTTTTCAAAAATGTTTATCAAAAAGAACGGAAAATTTTATAGTTCTCCAATTCCTTTATTCTTAAATAATTTTTCATTAACAAAAGAAAAACAAAGAACAAATCAGCTAAATAGTCTTAAGGTTAAGAATACACAATTAAAAATTAAACAATGTTTACCCTTATTGTTAAAAAGTTCGGAGTTAATTCCTAATAAAATTAAAGAAAATATTCCTTTTAACACCAATTTAACAGGTTTAAAATTTTTAAAATATCCTTTTAATAAATCGATTGGAATTCATTCAATAACAGAAGATTATTTTGAACAAGAAGTAAACAGTGTTTATTGTAAAAATGGTGAATTCATTGAAAAAGGGGAAGTAATTGGTCTGTTAAATTTTGAAAAAGAAATTACTGGAGATATTGTTCAAGGTTTACCAAGGATTGAAGAATTATTAGAAGCACGAAAAAAGAAACCAACAAATAAACATTTAGCAACAAATCAAAAAAAAAGTTTATTAATTCAAAGAACTAGTATTGATTCTAGTTTTGAATTCCAAAAATTGGGGACAACCATAAAAGAAAATGATAAAATTAATCCTCATAATTTATTGAAAATTTATTTCAATTATTATGGAATAAAAAAACAATTTTTTTCAAGTAAAGAAAAATTTTCGACTTCATATCGTTTAGTAAATAATTATGAAGCAAGTTATAGAACATTTAAAAAAATTCAATTATTAATATTAAATGCAGTTCAATCCGTTTATGAATCACAAGGTGTTTCAATTGCAAATAAACATTTAGAAGTGATTATTAAACAAATGACTACCAAAGTTCTAATAACACATGAAGGTCACACACCATTATTACCTCGGGAAGTAGTGGATTTATACCATATTCAATATATTAATGAAATTATTGAAGCTCATAATAAACGTCCAGCGTATTATGTCCCTTTATTATTAGGAATAACTAAAGCAGCATTAAATAATCCAAGTTTTATTTCAGCAGCAAGTTTCCAAGAAACTACCCGGGTTTTAACAAAAGCGGCTATTGAAGGTAGAGTAGATTGGTTACGTGGTTTAAAAGAAAATATAATTATTGGGCATTTAATTCCATCGGGAACTGGGTATCAAAGTTATACAAATTGTTTTAATATCATTTCACAAAATAAAAATAGAATTAACTTAGAAAAAATTAAAATAAAAATCTAGACTTATTTCTTTTCAATCTGTTAATGTTATTCTATACTGAAGTAAACTACAATTATTTAATTAAGGAGTTACAAATTTTTATGGCTGAAATTAACTTAGCCCAATTATTAGAAGCTGGTGTTCATTTTGGACACAAAGCGTATCGATGGAACCCAAAAATGTTTCCCTATATCTATACAGAACGAAATAATATTCATATTTTAGATTTAGTTCAAACGGCGCAATTATTGAAACGGGCAAACTCTTATGTTGCTAAAGCATCAGCAGAGGACAAAACATTCTTATTTATTGGAACAAAACGTCAAGCAAGCGCGGTAATTGCTCAACAAGCAAATAGTTGTAATTCATATTATGTAAATCATAGATGGTTAGGGGGAATGTTAACAAATTGGGTAACATTAAAAAGCCGGATTGAACGATTAAAAACCTTAGAACAGCAAGAAGTAGAAGGGGTTTTTAACCTATTACCAAAAAAAGAAGCATCATTACGTTTAAAAGAATTAGAAAAATTGCGAAAACATTTGAATGGTATTAAAAATATGTCTAAATTACCAGATGTAGCAATTATTATTGATCAAAAACGTGAAATGACAGCTATTCAAGAATGTCGTAAATTAGGTATTCCTATTATTTCTATTCTAGATACTAACTGTGATCCTGATTTAGTGGATATTCCAATTCCAGGAAATGATGATGCTGTACGCTCAATTAAATTAATTTTAAGTTCACTAACCGATACAATTAATCAAAATAGATCTGTTTAAATATAAACGTTTTTGTTAAAAACTTTTATTAAATTAGAGATAAAATAATTTTTGTACAATAATTTAATTCTTAAGAAAAGAGGTTTAGATAAATATAACCCCTCTTTCTTAAGAATTAAAGTACTATGTTAATGAAACTTTTCCACCTGCGTCTTCAATTTGTTTTTTTGCATCTTCTGCTGCATCTTTACTTAATGATTCTTGAACCATTTTAGGTGCTGATTCTACAAGCTCTTTTGCTTCTTTTAACCCTAATCCAGTTAAAGTTCGAACAACTTTTAATACAGCTATTTTTTTATCAGCTGGAACTTCATCTAACATTACATTAAATTCTGTTTTTTCTTCTGCTTCTTCAGCAGCAGCTGGCGCCGCAGCCATCATAACGCCACCACCAACACTTGCTGACGCATCAACACCAAAAGTTTCTTCGATTGCTGTTACTAATTCTGATGCTTCTAATAATGTTAATGTTTTTAATTCTTCAACGATTTGATTAATTTTGTCTGACATAAAATTTTTTATTTAATATATATATAATTAAGTTTTAATTATTCGATTAGCATTTGATAGACTAATCAAATGTATTTAAATCTAATTGAATAGATGGGCCCATACTAGTACAAATAAATAAACTTTTAAAGTATTTTCCTTTTACACCAGCGGGGCGATTTTGTTCTATTGATTGGTATAATGATGTTAAGTTTTCAATTAGTTGATTTTTTGAGAAATCTGCTTTTCCAAAACTTACATGAACAACACCTGCTTTATCTGCTTTATATTCAAATTTTCCTTTTTTGAATTCAGATAAGGTTTCTGTTAAACTTGTACTAACAGTACCTGCTTTTGGTGAAGGCATTAATCCTTTTGGCCCTAGAACTCGACCAAGTTTTGCTAATTTTGGCATCATATCTGGTGTTGCCACTAATAAATCAAAATTAATATTACCTTGACTAATATCATCAATTAATTCTTGACTACCAACAATGTCTGCCCCACCCTCGTTTGCTTCATTAAAATTTGCTTCATTTGTTAAAACAGCAATACGCGTTAATTTTCCTACCCCGTGAGGTAATGTTACTGTTGTACGCAACTGTTGATCTGCATATTTTGGATCAATATTCAGATTCGCATGTAATTCAACAGATTCTATAAATTTAGCTGTAGCAGTTTCTTGAAGCAAATTAATTGCTTCTTCTAAACTTGAATGAACAACATTTTTAATTTTTTTAAGGTTTTCGTTTTGACGTCTGGATAATTTTCGCATATAATTTCTTTCTTAAAAACTTACAAACTTAAATATTAATCTATAACTGTAATACCCATATTTCGGGCAGTTCCTTCAACAATTCTTATTGCACTACTTATTTTAGTAGTATTCAAATCTGGTAATTTAATATTAGCAATCTCTTCTAATTGTGCTTTTGTTACCGATCCAACATTTACTCGATTCGGAGTTGACGAACCTTTTTTAACTTTTGCAGCATTAGCTAATAATACAGAAGCAGGGGGTGTTTTAAGAAGAAAAGTATAACTTCGGTCTTCATAAACTGAAATTTCAACTGGAATAATAAGTCCAGCTTTTTCAGTTGTTCGAGCATTATATTCTTTACAAAACGCTGCAATGTTTACACCATGTTGCCCTAAAGCTGGACCTACAGGTGGGGCAGGTGTAGCTTTTCCAGCAGGTAATGCTAACTTAATCAATGCAGTTATTTTTTTTGGCATATAATTTTATTTTTATTTCTTGATAAAATAGAGATATACAATTTTAACTTTAATTAATCGAGAAAGATTTAATACTTTTATTAAAAGTTTTTACTTTCAATTTACGGTTAAATACTTATAAAATCAATTAGTTACGGAAATTTTGAATAATTAAAATTCTATTTTCTAATACACACCTCTTCTTTTTTAAGAGAAACGCGTCCTGAAGGACTTGAACCCTCGGCATCTAATTTTGGAGACTAGCGTTCTACCAACTGAACTAAGGACGCACACTATTATTTTAATAAATATATCTTTAAAAGACAAGGTTTCTTATTTTATCTTAAGACAAAATCTAAATTTTAATTAATATGAAAAAGTTTAACCGTAAAGCCCAGTTTTCAATATCAGATACCCCTTTACCACATAACTTCACAGCAGAAAAAATTATCTTAAGTTGTTTATTAATTAATTACGAAGCAATTGAAATTACAATAAAAACTGTTCGAGTTGAAACTTTTTATTTTATAAACCATCAAGAAATTTATAAAGTCATTTTAGAAATGTACCGGAAAAAACTTTCCATAAATGTATTTTCAGTAAATGATTTTTTAAAAAAAACTGGTTGTTTAAATAAAATTGGGGGTACAAAAGTTTTATTAGAACTTCTTAACCAAATCCCTAATTTAGTTTATTTAGAAGAATATATTCAATTAATTCAAGATAAATTTTTACGACGTTCATTAATTAATTTAGGGTATGAAGCAATTAACTCAGCTTACATTACAAATATTCCATTAGAAACAATTTTAAATGATTTTGAAAAAAAATCATTTAAATTGACAAATGAATTAATAGACGAAAAGAAACTAACTACTGCAGAGTTATTTTCAAGTGTTTTCTTAGAATTGAAGGAAAAGGCTTTAAAACCCGAATTACCTGGATTAGCATCTGGGTTTTACGATTTAGATTCCTTAACACAAGGTTTTCAAAAATCTGATTTAATTATACTTGCAGGTAGACCCTCTATGGGAAAAACCGCTTTTGTTTTAAATATTGCCGAAAATATTCTTAAAAAATATAAAGTACCAGTATTATTTTTTAGTCTTGAAATGTCAAAAGAACAATTAATATACCGTTTGTTATCAAATGAAACGGGAATAAGCCAAACTCGTTTAAAAATTGGAAATTTATATAAAGAAGATTGGCATCAATTAAAAGAAAGTATTCAAAATTATTCTCGCTTACCATTTTTTATTGATGATCAAGCAAATTTAACAACACAAGATATACGTTCTAAAATAAAACAAATATTATTTGAACAAAATAAGATTGGCTTAATTGTTATTGATTACTTACAATTACTTTTAAACTCCAAATTAAAATCTGAAAATCGTGTTCAAGAACTTTCTCAAATTACTAGAGCGCTCAAAAATATTGCTAAAGAATTCCAAATACCAGTAATTGCATTATCCCAATTGAGTCGAAATGTTGAAAGTCGTATTAATAAACGACCTGTCTTATCTGATTTACGTGAAAGTGGATCAATTGAGCAAGATGCAGATTTAGTCTTAATGTTATATCGAGAAAATTACTATAATTCAATGGTTGAAAAAAACGAAAAAGTGACTACTGCTGAATTAATAATTGCAAAACACCGTAATGGACCATTAGGTACCGTAGAACTATCATTTCAAAATGACCCTACTAAATTTTTTAATACTTTTGTTAATCTGTAATAAATGCCCAGACCCAGATTCGAACTGGGGACACGAGGATCTTCAATCCACTGCTCTACCAACTGAGCTATCCGGGCTTAATAATATTATACTACATTCTACTTAAAATAACAATATTAATATTGTTATTTTAAGTAGAATGTAGTATAATATTAATTGGATATAGTAATAATATAATTACTTGAAAAACCTAAATATGTCAGGATTGTAAAATAGCAGCATAAGGTTTACAGAGTATATTAGTATTTTAACTATATCTATGTTTTATGAGATCCAATTTTGTAGTGTCACGATTGAAAATTAGACCAATGTAAGATGCCCCTTTTTTTCTGTCTGGTCGCTTAATTTTATATTAATAGCCTGTATTAACATTGAAATTACAAAAGTGTTATCCTCCACGATCTTGTAAAGAAGGGGATTTCATTATTCGCCCCCTTTACCTTTAGCCTTTCGAAAGAATACTCACCAAAGTTAATAATACCCTTGATTCCATTCTCATAAATTCCATTACAAACAGAGTTTATAACAATAACCTTCCAACAAGCTTCGAAATCTTATTAATAATTTTCTGTTTTACAAAATTATTATCAAAGATATCTTCCTATAAGGCTAGGTTAATGTGTTACAAACCACCACCATTCTTGAAGTTATTTGCCGTCCAGCCGCCAATAAATCCGCAAATTAAAATCAGGAATAGGCCAGCTTGAGTCTTTGGATCTTTATTAGCATTTTCTTTAATTGCCTTGTTACAAATGGCTACAGTACCGGCAGCTAGACTCGTTGTGCTACGCATCTTTTTTATCGTTGCAGCTCGCTTTGCAGCTTCAGCCACCTGAGTAGCTAATTCCGCTGAATGTCTAACATTTTCACAAGTGTCGATACCTTCTTTGGCAAACGCAACCCCACTGAACAGTAACGCTGGAAAAATTACAATTGCCCTTTTTCCAACTCCTCGTAAAATAGTTTTAGTCTTAATCTTTATTTTTATAGCCATTTTTTTTTTATAAATGAATGTTGATTCTTGTATACTAAAAAAATAAAATTAAACTAAGAAATAAAAAATTGTAATAATCTCATAATTTGGTAAATGCTTCTCTGGTTTATTGTATAAATTGGTATGTTTTGTTTATTTGCTAAGTTTTTTAGTTGAAAATTTTGTCTAAGGTGTTTTTTCAATCCTATTATAAGATTTGCTTGTTTAATTTGAGTTGTAATAATAATTTTATTACCAAATTTTGTTAAAATTTCTCGAATTAAATTTTTCGATAAAGAATATGGATAAATAATTAGAGTTGTATTTTTTATAGTTAATGGACCAAGATTTTTCGGTTTATTTATCTCAAACCAATTTTTATGAATAGAAATCATTTCTTTATTCAAAAATCGAAAGTTTTGTATTAAAAATTCTTTCTGTAATTTTCTATAATTAATAATTAATTTTTCGTTTCTTTTTTTATTACGAATTTGTGAAATATTAAAATTTCCTCGTAATATTAAATCAACGGAATTTTCAATATTTTCATGAATTGTCCAAGAATAAACATTATTAACTTCAATTGCGAGTTGAAATGCAGGATATGACTTTCGTTCTAGAATACTTTTTTGAGTACCTCGACGTTTAGCTTCTTCATCACTAATTGTCACATATTGAATCCCTCCTATCAAGTCAGATAAAGATGGATTTTTAATTAAGTTCTCTAAACAGTTACCATGAGTGGTCCCAATTAATTGAACACCTTTTTCCGCAATAGTTCTTGCTGCTAAGGCTTCAAGTTCTGTCCCAATTTCATCAATAACAATTACTTGAGGCATATGATTTTCAATAGCTTCTAACATTATTTTATGTTGAAGTTCAGTTTTGGGTACTTGCATACGTCGAGCCCTACCGATACCTGTATGTGGTACATCACTATCACCGGCAATCTCATTCGATGTATCAATAACGATAACACGTTTTTCCATTTCATCAGAAAGTACTCGTGCAATTTCTCGAATAATTGTTGTTTTACCAACACCAGGTTTTCCAAGTATTAAAATGGATTTTCCAGATTCAAGTAAATCTCGAATAATTGAAATTGTACCAAAAAGTGCACGTCCAACTCGACATGTCAATCCATTGATTAAAAATTGTCGATTTCTAATACAACTTATGCGGTGAAGTGTCCGCTCAATGCCTGCTCTATTTTCTCCGCTAAATTTACTTATACGTTTAGTTATATAATCTATATCTTGCCATGAAATAACTTTTTGTGATAAATATTCAGGGCCTGTAGTAAACCTAGCTTCAGGACGTCTTCCTAAATCTAAAACAATTTCAATTAATTTTTCTTTATTTGAATAATTATATAAATGTTGATAAATAAAAAATGGCAGATTATTTAAAAGTTTTTCTAAATCATCATCCATATTCATTTAATATAAATTTCTTTAAGATTTTATTC
>Ga0208304_10000137_pt1 | contig 42601 bp, 37 predicted proteins | sample ColrivemetaGS713_FD_187603 | JGI IMG/M metagenome (GOLD analysis project Ga0208304, IMG submission 187603) | Estuarine microbial communities from the Columbia River estuary - Flood tide ETM metaG S.713 (SPAdes) (version 2) | ecosystem: Environmental > Aquatic > Marine > Intertidal zone >... | reverse complement strand
CAGCACAAATGTGGATCGGCAGGTTCCAGCACGGTAAACCCGGCACGGCGGAGCAGGTCTTTGGGCAGCGATTTGATCTTTTGTCCGTGCTGCAGCGAACAGGCCGCGTGATAGGCGACCTTCATCCCCTGATCCGCGCATTGGGGCAGATCGAGTTTGGTCAGGACCTCGGACACATCCATCGCGATGGCTGACACCCGCGCGGCATCGGCGGCCAGCGGGTCGTTGCGGAGCATATGACCGTAATCCTTGATGGTGGTGCCGCAACCGCTGGTATTGATGACAATGGCATCCAGACCCTCGCTATCCATCTCGGCGATCCAAGCGCGGATATTGCGTGCGGCGCTATCGTGCGCCTGCGCCTCTTGTCCCATGTGATGGGTCAGCGCCCCACAACACCCCGCGCCCTTTGGCACCACGACCTCGGCCCCGAACCGGGTCAGCAAACGGATTGTGGCATCGTTGATATCGGTGTTGAGCGCCTTTTGCGCACAGCCGGTCATCAGGGCCACGCGCATCTTCTTGGCGGTTGTCGGAAAAGTCTGCGGATCGTCATTCCGGCTGACAGGCGGGATGCGTTTGGGCGCCATCGCGATCATCGCCCGCAAGCGCGGGTCAGGCAGGAACCGCGCAAAGGGCCGCCCGATCTTGGCCCCCAAAAGGGCCATACGAAACCGCGTCGGATAAGGAATGATACGCGCCAGCGTCCAGCGCAACAGGCGGTCCATCAAGGGACGTTTATATCGCTGTTCAATGTAGGCGCGGGCGTGGTCGACCAGATGCATGTAATGCACACCCGACGGACAGGTCGTCATGCAGGCAAGACATGACAGGCACCGGTCAATATGTTTGACCGTCTTGGCATCAGGCACGCGGTCGTTTTCCAGCATGTCCTTGATCAGATAGATGCGCCCGCGTGGGCTATCCAATTCGTCACCCAGCACCTGATAGGTCGGGCAAGTCGCGGTGCAGAACCCGCAATGCACACAGGCCCGCAAGATTTCATTGGCACGCGCCGTGCCGGGGTCGCGTAGCTGGTCTGGTGTGAAAGTCGTTTGCATCAGTCCATAATCCCCGGATTAAACAGCCCCTTCGGGTCGAATTTCGCGCGCAACCCTTTTGAAAGCGCAGCAACGGCGGGCGGTTCAGGGTGAAAGCTGGGTATCGCCCCGCGTGTTTCGGTCGCAGCGCGGACTAGCGTGGCATGGCCGGTAAATCCGGTCAGCCGCTGCCGCAGATCGGTTCCCCGCGCGACCCGCGCCCAGACGAGGCCACCCGCCCAATCCAGAATAACTTCCTCTGCGCCCAATTGCGCGACCAACGCCGCTGCCTGCGAAGGGCGGCAGGACAATCGCCAGACATCGCCGGGTGCCTGGGCAAAGGATGCGACATCGCGAATGGCCGCCCAATGGCGGGCCACAGCTGCCGCATCCGTTTCAACCTCTACTGCGCCAAACGGGGCAAGAAGGGCCGACAACCGATCAGCTCGATAGGCGACCGAGGCCGAAAATCCTTCGATCCGGATCACGACCTGGCCATTGGCCCAAGCGGCCCCCGATACGTCAAACGGCGACCCAACCGCCGCCGAAAGGGCGCTGATCACGGTGCTGGTGTCTGAAACAGGCAGGGTCATCGTTGCTGCGGCCTCGGGGGCGGGCAATACTTTGAAACTGACCTCGGTCATCACGCCCAAGGTGCCATAGCTGCCTGCCATCAGCTTAACCAGATCATAGCCGGTGACATTCTTCATGACGCGGCCACCGTTTTTGACCACCGCGCCCTTGCCATCGACATAACGGACACCCAGCAAAAAATCGCGGGCAGCCCCCACCTGAACGCGGCGTGGACCGGACGCATTGGTGGCAAAGACACCGCCGATGGTGGGGGTGCCCGTGGTGCCCAAAAGGCTGCGCAGATCGGTCGGCTCGAACGGCAGGCGCTGATTTTCGCGGGCAAGGGCGGCCTCGATCTCGGCCAAAGATGTGCCAGCCCGCGCGACCATGGTCAAAGCACCCGGTTCATACAGAGTAATCCCCGACAGACCTGCCGCCGACAAATCGGCCCCCGCGACCGGCCGGCCATAATCCCGTGTGCCGCCGCCAATAATCCGGAACGGTCCTGTCGCCCCGGCCACGACCTCTGCCAGCTCTGCCTCGGTTTCGGGTCTGATCATCGTCATGCCTTCATTTCGTCAAAAATACCTCGGGGGAGTCGCCAGAGGCGACGGGGGCAGCGCCCCCTAACCGGCACGCCGCTGGGCGCTCGCTGCCAATGGAAAGACCTTTGCAGGGTTCAGCAACCACTTGGGGTCAAAGACATCCTTGACCGCCATCTGCGCGTCGAGATCGACCGGCGCGAACTGGACCGTCATCAGGTCGCGTTTCTCGATCCCAACGCCATGTTCGCCTGTCAGGCAGCCACCAACCTCGACGCAAAGTTTCAGAATATCTGCACCAAAGGCCTCGCATTTTTCCAGGTCGCCGGGAGTATTGGCATTATAAAGGATCAGCGGGTGCATATTGCCGTCGCCTGCGTGGAACACATTGCCGACGCCAAGCCCGTATTCCTTTGACATCTCGCCAATTCGGCGCAGGACGAAAGGCAGCTGGCTCACAGGGATCGTGCCGTCCAGACACATGTAATCGTTGATCTGGCCCATCGCGCCAAAGGCCGATTTGCGGCCCAGCCAGATGCGGGCGGCCTGATCGGCGTCGGCGGCCTCGCGCAGCTCGACTGGATTGTGGCGCTGGGCAATGTCCTTGATCAGGGTAAGCTGTTCGTCGATTTCGGCGGGGGAACCTTCGACTTCGATGATCAACAGCGCCTCGCACATGGGATAGCCCGCCTTGGCAAAGGCTTCGGTCGCCTCGATGCAGGGGCGGTCCATGAATTCGATCGCAACCGGCAGAACGCCTGCCTTGATGATGTCGGACACGCATTGGCCCGCTACCTCGTTGCTGTCATAGCCGATCAGGACAGGGCGCGCGCCTTCGGGTTTGGGCAGGATGCGCAATGTTGCCTCGGTCACAACACCCAATTGCCCTTCGGACCCGCAAACAACGCCAAGCAGATCAAGACCGCCTGCATCCATATGCCCGCCGCCCAGTTCGACGATGGTGCCGTCCATCAATACGATGGTCACGCCCAAAAGGTTGTTGGTCGTCACCCCGTATTTCAGGCAATGCGCGCCCCCTGAATTCATCGCGATATTGCCCGCGATGGCACAGGCAAGCTGGCTGGACGGGTCGGGCGCGTAAAAGAACCCGTCCTGTTCCACCGCACCTGTCACGGACAGATTGGTGCGGCCGGTCTGAACGCGGATCATCCGGTCGCCGTAATGGGTTTCGAGAACAGCATTTAGGCGCGACACCCCGAGGATCACCGCATCTGCCGTGGGCATCGCCCCACCGGCCAGCGACGTCCCCGACCCACGCGGCACAACAGGGACATTTTCCGCATGACAAACCGCAAGCACCGCCGAAACCTCTTGGGTTGTGCGCGGCAAGACCACGCAGAGCGGGGGGCAGCGGTAGGCCGACAATGCGTCGCATTCATAGGCCCGCGTTTCGGCAGGGTCGAAAATCACCCCGTCTTTGCCGAGCACATTCTGCAAAAGCTCGACAATCCGCATTTTGCGGTCAAGAATCGCCGCATTGGGAAGGGGCATGTCCATGGCGCTCTCCTTTGATTGGTAAATAAATATAACCAATTTTTGAAATTGGCAAGCCGCAACGGGGAAGAGAACACAAATGATGGGCCCAATTGAACATCTGATGCTGCTGGACCCGGCTGACGGGATCGCCTTGGCGCTGCTGGCGGTGGCGTGGCTGGGCATCGGGGCGTGGATCGAACGGGCCAACGGCGCCCGCCCGTCGGTGACGGTCTTGATGGCCGAACATCGCCGCCAGTGGATGCAGGAATTTCTGACCCGTCAGAACCGGATTTTCGACGCCACCGTCATGAGCAGCCTTCGACAGGGGGCATCGTGGTTTGCATCGACGACGATCATCGCGATTGGGGGTGTGCTGGCGCTGGTGGGCAATCCCGAACGGGTTCAGGGCGTGGCCGAGGAACTGATTGCCTCCATGGCGCCGACATTTGTTTGGCAGGTCAAACTGCTGGTTGTGGCGCTGTTTCTGTCCCATGCCTTTCTGAAATTCGTCTGGGCGCATCGGGTTTTCGGCTATTGCACGGTCCTTATGGCGTCAGTCCCCAATGACCCCGAATTGCCAGAGGCCGGACTGCGCGCCGGACAGGCCGCAGAACTGAATATCAGGGCCGCGCTGAATTTCACGCGCGGGCTGCGGTCGATGTATTTCGCCCTTGGGACGCTTGCCTGGCTTTTGGGGGCGGTGCCTTTGATGATTGCAACGGTTTCGGTCGTCTGGCTGCTATGGAGCCGCGAATTCGCCTCGCATCCGCGCGATATCCTGTTGGGTCGTTAGCGCGCCCTGCGCCCTTCGCGCAGCCACGCGCCAAGGATCAGCAAAGCCGCGACCATCAGGCCCAGCCATGCAGGGATCAGTGATGTCGTGCTGACATCTGCTGTGCGATAGGCCCCGCGTGGGGTGATCCCGATCCACCCACGCCCGGCGGCAGGACGGCCCGCCCGCACGGCACGAATGTCGGGCATGCCATCTTCGATCGCGACGATCCCGCCCAGCGTATCGGATACGGCCTGATCCAGAACCTCGCCCGTCGCGATGGTTTGTTCGAATTCTTTCGGCGCGGCAGGGCCAAGTGCTATAACGGCGGTCAGGTCGCCTTCGGCCAAGCGATAGAACCCGATCTGCGGCCCCGTCCAAAGGGTTTCATACCGACCGGGCGAAACCTGGGACAGTGTCACCGTCTGGGTGCTGCCATCGGGCAAGGTAACAGTCACGTCGCCGATGCTTTCCTCTAGGGTCCGCCGGATAATCCGAAGCGTCTGCCCGGTGGGTTCGGCCCAGAGCGATTCTTCCTCTAGTTCTGGTTCTTTCATCAACCAATGTGCCAGCCTGCGCAGCAGTTCCAACTGCGGGCCGCCGCCTTCATAGCCGCGATCCCATAGCCATGCCTGATCTGACGTCAGCAGCGCAACGCGCCCGTCGCCCACACGGTCCAGCAGCAACAGGGGCCGGTCGTCTTGTCCGTTCAGAACGGCGGTTGCAGACGGGGCCGGGGTCACGTCAATCTGGCGCAGCCAACGGCCCCAGGTTGGCCCGCCTTCGGTTTCAGGGGGCCATTCGCCGGCATAGTCATCCAGACCTTCGCTGACCGGATGGCGCGAACCGAGGTCGGAAATCTGCGGCTGGAATGCCCGCTCCACCACCCGCGCTGTGGGGATGCCGGGCAGGACCGCGCCCAAGGATGAACGATAGATGCTGTCTGCGCTGCCGTATTCAGGGCCGGATGCCACCAAAAGCCCGCCACCCCGCCGGACATAATCGGCGATATTCTGGAAATAGGCGTCGGGCAGAATGCCTCGCCGTTCGTAGCGATCAAAGATGATCAGATCGAAATCGTCGATCTTTTCAAGGAACAGTTCCCGCGTCGGAAATGCGATCAGGGCGAGTTCGTCAACAGGAACACCGTCCTGTTTTTCGGGCGGGCGCAGAATGGTGAAATGCACCAGATCGACTGCCGAATCCGATTTTAGCAGGTTCCGCCATGTGCGTTCGCCCGGATAGGGTTCGCCCGAAACCAGCAGCACTCGCAATCTGTCGCGGACCCCGTTGATCTGAACAACCGCGCTGTTGTTGCGGTCGGTCAGTTCCATCGCCGCCATGGGCGTGGAAAATTGCAAAACGTTCATGCCCCCATGGTCGAGGGTAATCGGCAGATCGACATCCTGACCGATGGGCAGATCGAACAAGAGCGGCGCGGCGCCATCGATGGAAATGGCCAAGGGTGCAGTCAGATCGCCTTGCGGCGCGTCGCCCTGATCTTCGATCCGCAAGGTAAGGGTTACGGGTTCCCCGAGAATGGCAAAGGCGGGGGCGTTGCGAACCACCAAACGCCGGTCCCAATCCGTGCTATGTCCGCTGAGCAGCAGATGCATCGGCGCGGGCAGGGGCGGCAGCCGTTCGATATCATGGATGCGCCCGTCACTGATCATGACAACCCCTGCAATCCGTCCTGCGGGTTCATCGGCGAGCGCGTTTGCTAGGGCGGTCATGGCAAGGCTGCCGCTGTCGCCTTCGCCATCGCCAAAACGCACGACTCGCAATTCGGTATTGGGGAGGGCCGCGACAGATGCGGTCAGCGCGGCAAAGGCTGCCTCTGTCTGGGCGGGCCGATCCGCGATTTTCTGGCTCGCGCTGTCGTCGACGATGGCGATCACGATATCGGCCAGCGGTTCCCGTTGTTCTTGCTGATACGACGGGTTCAGCATCGCCCCGAGGATCGCCAGCGCCGCCAAGGCCCGCAGGATCGCCCCCTTGGGCGACCGCCACAGCCCGAGGCCCACAGCCGCTGCCGAAGCGACGCCAATGACTGCGATGACCCAAAGCGGGACGAGCGGATCAAAGAGCAGCGTTCCGGTCATTGGCCCAACCTGTCCAGCAAAGCAGGCACATGCACCTGATCGGATTTGTAGTTCCCTGTCAGGACATGCATCACCAGATTGACCCCGAACCTGAGCGAGATTTCGCGCTGCCTTTCGCCAGCCAACCCGCGCCCGACCGGAAACAGCGCCTGCCCGTTCGGACCAACAGCCCATGCCGCCGCCCAATCGTTGCCGCCGATGACCACTGGCGTCACCCCGTCATTAAGATTGCGGAACGGCATGCCTTCGACCTGTTCTGCGTCTGGGCGTGCGGCCTCGACCCAGATATCCCGGCTGGACCAGCGCCCGGGAAAGTCCTGCAGTAGATAAAAACTCCGCGTCAGAACATGATCTGATGGAACAGGTTCGATCCGCGGAATATCCAATCCCCGTGCGATGGATTGCAATTTTCGGCCCTCGGGCGTGGCAGACCCAAAGCCCGAGATATTCGCATCGCGGGTGTCGAACAGGATCATGCCGCCGGTGTGCAGATAGCGGTTCAGCTTGTCATAGGCTGCGCGCGACGGCAGCGGCATGTCGGCTGTCACCGGCCAGTAAAGAAGCGGAAAGAACGTCAGTTCGTCGGTTTCGATATTGACGGCCATCGGCGTTGCGGGTTCGACCGATGTCCGCTGCGCCAAGGCATTGGACAACCCCACAAGGCCCGCCTGCGCCGCATCGTCGATTTTGGTGTCGCCGGTAACCACATGCGCCAAGACCACATCCTGCGTCGCGGCGCGGGCAAAGGTATCGGCGTCAGTTGCTTGCGCTTGCAGGTCATGTGGCAGGGTGCTTCCGATCAGGATAGCGCCTAGAACGATGCCGGCGATCCTGCCACGATTTCCGCCGCCCAATCTGCCGGACAGCGCCAAAGTCGCGACCATATCAAGCGCCAGCAGCAGCGCCGCGAACCCGAGCACCCAACCCTTAAGCTCCAGTTGGGCACGGGCGGTAATGCCTTCGACAGGTATCCGCGCGGGCCAGATCGCGGGTTCCAGAATGCGGTCCGACCCGATGGTGTTGAGCGCGATCACCCGCCCGCCCGTCGCATAAAGCCCCGGCGGCAGGTCCGCGCTGGGAATGCCAAGCGCCAGATCCTCGCCCGCGACACCGGCAAGGGTATCGACCCTGTCCAGATGGCCGTTTGCGTCCAGAACCGCCTGCGGTAGCCAGACAGTTCCTGCCATTTCCTGTGGGGCGAACTGTGTCACGCTAGACGTGACTGCCAGTCGGTCCAGCATTTGCACAAACAGGCCCGACAGCGGCAGTGTCGACCATTCCGCGTTTGCGGTGACATGGAACAGCGCCACCTGCCCAAGGCCCAGATCCTTGCGGGTGACCAACGGCGTGCCATCGGCAAGCTGCGCGATCACGCGGGACGCAAGTGTCGGGTCCGGCTGCGCGACCACCTGGCTTTGGACAGTGACATCCTCTGGCACGGCAAGTCCGAAGAAGGGCGACTCTTGGGTGAAAGGCGCAAGCGCTTTGGGCTCGCCCCAACTCATCGTGCCACCGACGCTGCGGCCACCAGACCGCAGCCTGACGGGCAAAAGCGGGTCTTCGGCGCTGCGGGCAATGTCGGATGCGGCCAAACGCGGCCCGGCAAAGCGCACCAGCAATCCGCCAGCCGCGACCCAATCTTGCAGGCCCGATTCCTCGGCCTCGGTCATGCGGGCCACATCGGCGAGGATGATGACATCCGGATTGGCCGGAAGGATGTCGGAGATGGCACCTTCGATCAGGTCGGTGGTCGGGGCCAAAGCGCGGCGCAGGTAATGCAGCGGGGACAGCAGATCCAGCGCTTCGGCATTTGTGCCGCCGTCCACCAGCGCCACCTCGCGCCGCCGCAACCCGTCATCGGCCAGCGCCACGGCGCCCGCCGTATTCTGCCCCGATATTTCGAAACGGGTGACTCTGTTCCGCAGTTCCGACGGCAAGGGCACAGCCACATTGGCCAGATTTTCGCCCGCGCCAAAGGATACCGGAACCGATGCCAAGACCCGTTCAACCCCCGTCGGGTCAAGGCCGATTGCCAGCAGCGTCGCCTCGACGGGTGATCCCATCGGCGTGCGCACCAAGGTTGCCGAAACTTCGCCCTCGACCGTGCGGATGGGGCGCAGGCCAAGCGTGGCGCGTGGCGTCTGGAATACGGTCACAGACCCATGGGTTTCCAGCGCAGACAAAAGCGCATCGCGCCCATCGCGGGCCAGCCCGTCTGACAGCCAGTAAGTGTCGAAATTCCCCGTCAACTGATCGGCCCAGGCGGTGACTTCGGCGTCGGTCGGTTCCCAGGCCTTGGGGGCAAGGGTTTCCAATCGCGCGGTCAGGTTTCCTGCGGCGACGAAAACGGGGCCTTCGGCAGGCAGATCGGTCAAGGCGGCCATGGCTACGGGGCGGCCCTGACTTTCAGCCTCGCTGAGTAGTGCTTCGATCCTGTCGCGCCGCGCAGGCCAATCGCGGGCATCGGCCCATGTTGCATCGGTCAGGATCAAAAGCGGCCCGTCGCCGCCTTGGCGTTCCGCCTGCGGGAACAGGAACGGACCGGCAAAACCGGCGATCAGCGCCGCAACCGCCAAAAGCCGAAGCAACAGTAACCACCAAGGCGTGCGTTCCGTCAGGCTTTCGTCGTCGCGCAGCCCCAGCAAAAGCGCCACCGCCGGGAACCGTCTGCGGATCGGGGCAGGGGGCACCGCGCGCAACAACAGCCACAGAATCGGCAAGGCGCCCAATCCCAGCAGCAACCAAGGCGCAGAAAAGGCAAGGGGACCAAGGGTCAGCACGCGATGGCCCCTTTATGCACGCGACCAAAGATCATGATTGCGCCAATGCCCCATGCAGCCATAGCAGGGCCGATGTCGCGGGTTGGCCGGTATGATGCGTCGCAAAGGTCCAGCCTGCGTGGCGCGCGAGCTGATCCAAACGGTCCTTGCGTTCCGCGAGCCGGTCCAGATACCGCGCCCGCAAATCTGCAGCCGACAGCGTTTCATGGGTGATGGCCCCGGTCATGTTTTCGAACACCGTCCGACCGGCGAAAGGAAAATCCTCTTCGGCCGGGTCGAGTACCTGTAGCAATACGCCCTTGATCCCGCGATCCGCAGCAACGCCCAGCGCCTTTTCGACGGGGTCGAGGTCTTCGAGGAAGTCTGAAATGAAAAGCGCGCGGGATCTGGGCAGCAGCGCATCGCTGTCAGGGCCACTATGCCCAGTCGATCCATCAATTGCCAAAGCTTCGGCCAGTCGTGCCGCCTGAATTTCGCCACGGCGCGGGGGCACCGATGTGTCGGTCAGCCCGACCCTTTCGCCGCCGCGCAATAATAGGATCGCGATGGCCAGCCCCAACAGGCGCGCGCGCCGTGATTTGGGTTCGATATCGGGGCGGGATGTGAAATCCATGCTCGGCGACGCATTGACCCAAAGCTGGAGCGTCTGGGCAATCTGCCATTCCTTGTCTTGCACAAAGGGGCTGTCGGACCGCGCCGACCTGCGCCAGTCGATCCTGCTGGCGGCGTCCGACGCTGTCGCGGGGCGGTATTGCCAGAAAATATCGCCCATCCCCGACCGTCGCCGCCCGTGATCGCCAAGGATCACGGTGCCGGCCAGTTGGTCGGCGGCCGCCAAAAGCGGCGGAAGCCCTGCGCCGAGCGTTTCGGCCTGCGCCCGAAGGGTCAGGGATTGGCTCACGCAGCCGCCTCGACCGAGGTGATACGGTCAGCGACCTGACCAATCAGGTCTGGCAGGTTTTCGCCACGGGCCCGCGCCGCAAAGGTCAGCGCCATCCGGTGTTCTAGAACCGGAACCGCCAGCTGCCGGACATCTTCGGGCGACGGGGCAAGGCGGCCCTGCATCAGGGCTTGGGCCCGCACGGTCAGCATCAGCGCCTGTGCCGCACGGGGGCCGGGGCCCCATGAAACCGATTTCCGAACAGCTTCGGGCGCATCGGCGTCAGGGCGGCAGGCGCGGACCAGATCAAGGATCATTTCGACGATCCCATCGCCGACCGGCATCCGCCGCAGGGTGGTCTGGGCCGCCAAAAGGTCGGCGGCGGTAAAGGCCTGTGTCGCCTCTTCCTCGGCGATGCCGGTGGTGGCAAGCAGGATATCGCGTTCGGTCGCGCGGTCTGGATAGGGGACATCGATCTGGACAAGGAAACGGTCCAGCTGCGCTTCGGGCAGGGGATAGGTGCCCTCTTGTTCGATCGGGTTCTGGGTGGCCAGAACGTGGAACGGCGTGCCGAGCGGGCGGTGCTGGCCCGCAATCGTGACCTCGCGTTCCTGCATCGCCTGCAGTAGCGCCGATTGGGTGCGCGGGCTGGCGCGGTTAATCTCATCCGCCATCAGCAACTGGCAGAATACCGGCCCTTCGATGAACCGAAAGCTGCGGCTGCCATCGCTTGCGGTTTCCAGAACCTCGGACCCGAGGATATCTGCCGGCATCAAATCCGGTGTGAACTGGATGCGGTTCCCCTGCAGGCCCATGACCGTCGCCAAAGTATCGACAAGTCGGGTTTTCCCCAAACCCGGCAATCCGACCAAAAGCGCATGACCGCCTGCCATCAAAGCGGCCAAGGTCAGGTCAACCACGCGGTCCTGACCGATGAACCTGCCCGCAATCGCGGTGCGCGCATTTTGCAGCCGTTCGGCCAGCGCTTCGATTTCCGCGACAAGATCCGAGGTTCCGGCCATGACAAAGGTCCTTTCCAATACTATGTTCATAGTTCTACAGAAATAGTGCGCAGGCCCAATGGGAAAATCATGTCAGAACAAAAGATCGTGACCCCCTCGGCAGAAAACCTCGCAGCTTCGGCCCGTGCGGCGGGGCGGAAGGGGCCGCCGCCAGTGCATCTTTGGAACCCGCCATTCTGCGGGGACATCGATATGCGGATCGCGCGGGATGGAACCTGGTTCTATCTGGGCACGCCGATCGGTCGGCCAGAGCTTGTCCGGCTGTTTTCGGGGATCATCCGCAAGGACGGCGCGGACTACTTTCTAGTGACCCCCGTCGAAAAGGTCGGGATTACCGTCGACGATGCCCCCTTTGTGGCAGTCGATTTCACCCGCCGCGCCGATGGGATCGAATTCGTCACAAATGTTGGCGACAAGGTCATTGCAGGACCCGACCATCCGATCCGCGTGGTCCGCGATCCCGAAACCGGCGAGCCGTCGCCCTATGTCCTGATCCGCCGCAACCTCGAGGCGCTGATCGACCGCAAATCGTTTTACCGGCTGGTCGATATCGGTGAAACGACGTCGGTTGACAGGACCGACTGGTTCGGCGTCCGGTCCGGCGACAGTTTTTTTCCCATCATCCCAAGCGCCGAATTGGGTGTCTGATTTTCGTCGCCAATGGCGGTTTGTGCCGCTAGGTTGAACGGGTCATCAATGAATATCAGAACATGATCCCTCAACTCCTTCTCGGCTCTTGCCTTATCATCGCGACGATCCTGATTTCCGGCTTCAGCTTCTGGATCATGGAAAGCTTTCTGATCCGCTGGCGCGTCTGGCTGAGCGAGGAACCGCACCGCATCAAGATCATTTTCATCCTGTGTCTCGCAGCACTTTGGGTGCTGGCCCAGTTGACGGTAGGTGTCTGGATGTGGGCGATGACTTTCTATTCGCTGGATATGTTTTCCGATCTGGAAACGTCGGTCTATTTCGCGCTTGTCGCGATTACGACCCTTGGTTTGGGCGACGTGATCCTGCCGCAGGAATGGCGGATCCTTGCGGGGCTGGCGGCGGCAAACGGGATGCTGAACATCGGCCTGTTGACGGCTGTCATGGTCGAGGCATTGCGTCAGGTCAGGGTCAGCCAAAGGGCCGCGGTGCAAGAAAAGGAACACAAGCGTCACGAAGCCGGGGTAGACCCCTGATGTCCCGCCCGCTGATCGATAACAGATCCGCGCGGCGTCTGTTTCTGGCCCGTCACGGGTTGTCAGACCGCACCAGCGGGACAGGGCGTGGTGCTGATCTTTTGTCGGTCATTCAGGGCCTCGGTTTTGTCCAATTGGACAGCGTCAACACCTTTGCCCGCGCCCATGACCTGATCCTGTGGTCGCGCCGGCATAATTATCAGCCTGATGCCTTGGGCAAACTGTTCACCAAGGATCGCGCCCTGTTCGAACATTGGACCCATGACGCGTCGGTCCTGCCGATCCACCTATTCCCGCATTGGCGGCATAGGTTCGACCGCAACCGGACCCGCCTAGAGGAACGCTGGACCAAGTGGCACAAACACGATTTCATGGCCGAGGTCGATGCGATCCGCAGCCATATCACCGCGCATGGTCCGTGCACGTCTTCGGATGTCGGACCCGATGAAGGCCGCAAATCGGGGGGCTGGTGGGATTGGCATCCGTCAAAGACCGCGCTGGAATATCTGTGGCAAGTCGGCGAGGTGTCGGTCGTCCGCCGTGACGGGTTTTCCAAGGTCTATGATCTAACCGAAAACGTGATCCCTGCCACCTATCGCGAATCTGCCCCTGATCTGGATGCCAGCCTTGACTGGGGCATGAACGCCGCGCTCGACCATCTGGGGTTCGCGAATGCCAAGGAACTGCGCGCCTTTCACCAGCTTTTCACGCCGGAAGAGGTCAAGCGCTGGGTCGAAAACGCTCGATCAACCGGCCAGATCGTCGACGTGACGATCCAAGGCGCTGACGGTGTTCTGCGCCCGTCCTTTATGCGCCCGGGCGCGTGGGAGGATCAGGTGCCAGTGCCGCTGGACCGCATTCGCATTTTGTCGCCCTTTGACCCCGCCTTGCGGGATCGCGACCGCGCTGAGCGGCTGTTCGGCTTTGCCTATCGGATTGAAATGTTCGTGCCCGCGCCCAAGCGCCGTTATGGTTATTATGTCTTTCCGGTGCTTGAAGGCGACCGGATCATCGGCCGCATCGATATGAAGGCCGACCGCGCCGCTGGGCAGTTGAATGTCACGGCATTCTGGCCCGAGGCCGGGATCGCGATGGGCAAGGGTCGTTTGGCGCGGCTCGAGGACACTCTGGATCGTGCCGCCGTTTTTGGTGGCTGTGACAGGGTGGTCTATGCGCCGGACTGGATACGCAGCGATCACCCCGCCTAGCGCGCTTTGCGCGCCCCGCGCCGGAGGGCAAAAACCCCTGCCGCGACGACTATCGCGCTCCCGATCAGGGTGAGTTCGTCAGGGCGTTCGCCAAAAACGATCGCCCCAAGGATCATCGCAAACAAAAGACGGGTGTAGCGAAAGGGGGTCACCGCCCCAACCTCGCCCGTGCGCATGGCGACAGTCAGGGCATAATAGGCGGCGACGCCAAAAACGGTCGCCCCCGCAATCAGGGCAGACGTCAGGGCGTCGGGGGTCGTGACGCCGCCTTGGAACAGGCACAGCCCGACCCCGACCAAAGACAACATCGCAAAGCCGCAAATGCCCAACTGCATGTTCGACAAGACCGGTGGCGCGGCCCGCGTCGCCAGATCGCGCCCCGCAAAACCGATCATGCCAGCCACAGCCAAAAGGGACAGGGCATCAAACCCGCTGGTGCCGGGGCGCAGGATCAGCAAGACACCCAGAAACCCTGCAAAGATCGCGCTCCACCGCCGCCAGCCGACCTGTTCCTTGAAATAGATCGCAGCCCCCGCGACGACCAAAAGTGGCGTGGCCTGCAAAATGGCCGAGGCCGTGGAAAGCGGGATCATCACAAAGGCCAAGGCATAGAACAATCGCCCCGAGACTTCGAATATTCCGCGCACCAAAAGTGCCGGCGACAGATAGGCGGGATGCCAGACAGGTTCGCCGCGCCGCCGGGTCAGTCCGGCAAAGGCGACCAAACCGCAAAGGCCGAAAATCAACAGAACCTCGCCCAATGGAACCGACCGCGCCGCCGCCTTGAGGAACATATCCTCGACCGCGAAACCGGCCATCGACCCGACCATGTAAAGGCTTCCGCGCAGGTTGTCGGGCATCGCTGTGCGGGTCATGTCAGATATCCGTTCCCTGGTGCGTGATCTGGCCGCCAGCGATAGTCAGGCTGACAGACAATTCGTCGATCCGGTTCACAGGGCAGGTCGTGATGTCGCCCGACAAAACCGCGATATCGGCGGCCATTCCGGTTTTCAGTGTTCCTGTCAGATGGTCCATCCCAGCCGCATAAGCCCCGCCCGCCGTATAGGCGTAGAGGGTCGCGTCAAGGTCCAATCGTTGATCTGTGCCGCCTTGATAGCTCGGGCGGGTCAGTGCCGCCTTGATCCCGCGCAGGACCGAAATATCGGTCACCGGCCAATCCGAGGCAAAGGCAATCCGCGCCCCCGCATCGGCCAGATCGCGGCACAGATAGGCATCCGCCGCGCGGTCCCATCCGATCACGGTCATCGTTGGTTCCAGCGGAAAGTCGAGTGCGCCGGGGGCATGCACCGGTTGGACCGAGGCCGTCACGCCAAGGTCCGCGAACCGTCCGATATCGGCGCGGTCGATCAATTCGATATGTTCGATCCGGTGGCGCAGATCATTGGGGCCATTGGTCCGGCGTGCGGTGGCGATCCCGTCCAGCGTGCAGCGCACAGCCGCATCCCCGATAGCGTGGACCGCAATTTGCAGCCCGCGCCTGTCAACCTCGGTCGCGATATCGGCAAAGCGGTCTGGCGAAAACAGCAGGTCGGCGCGGTGGCCATCGGTATCGGGATAGGGGCGCAGCATCGCAGCGGTTCGGCTGTCCACGACCCCATCCATAAAGAATTTCACAAAGCCCGACAGAACCCAGTCACCCTGCGCCCGCGTCGCCATCGTAGTCGCCCGGTCCAGATCGGCGAGTTTCATATGCGGTTTGAAATGGAAGGGGACCTTGACGCGGACCGTCAGCGCATCGCGCGATTGCGCCTCTTCCAGCAAGGACAAGGTATAAAGATTGCCATCCATATTGACCGCGCTTGTGATCCCATGGCGGGCGCAATGCCCCAACCCGCGACGCAGCTTTGCAATGTCCTGTTCGAACTGTTCCGCCGTCGGCCAAGGCGACGGGTCCTCGCCCGTGGATATCCCGAGGTAAAGATGCGCCTCGCCACCAAGGGCGAGGATCGGGGCGAATGCTTCGAATTCCCGCAACTCTCCGGTGGCGGTGCCATCGGCGGCCAGCACGACCTCGTGCCCATGCGGCATCGCAGCACCATGCAATATCCCCGCTTGGCGCAAGGCCATGGTATTGGCCCAAACGGTGTGGTGGTCTGCGGCCATGATCGCGACGGGGCGGTCGGCGATGATCGCATCCAGGTCCTGTCGGCGGGTCGCTCCGCCGAAAAGATCGTAATCGCCGCCTTGGGCCAGCAAAAGCGGGGCATCTGGATGCTGAACCGCATAATCATGGAACCGGGCCGCGACAGGGGCAAAACCCGTCACCCCGCCCAATTGCAGATGCGCCAGTTCCGCCCCGCCAAGCACCAGATGCAAATGACTTTCGACAAAGCCGGGCAAAACCGTCCGACCTGCGCAATCGATCACGCGGGTATTTGGGCCGCAGGGGGCACTATCGGCCGGGCCGACATAGGTGATTTTCCCACCCGTGGCGGCGACCGCCTGCGCGAACGGCTGCGCGGGGTCCATTGTCTGGACGCGCCCGTTCAACAGCAAAAGGTCGGGAAATTTATCTAATGGCATCGCGGCGCCCCTGTGCAACAGCAAGGGGCGGCGCATTGCATCAGTTGATCAGACCAGCATGCACCATCGCGGCGCGGATCTTTGCCTTGGTGTCGTCCAAAAGGCCGGTCAGGGGCGAACGAACCTCGTCCGAGCAAAGCCCCAAAAGCGACATGCCGTATTTCGCACCCACCAGACCGGGTTCGATAAAGATGGCATCATGCAGCGGCATCAAGCGATCCTGATATTCCAGCGCGGTTTTGAAATCGCCTTCGGACATGGCGTTCTGGAATTCGGCGCAAAGTTTCGGGGCGACGTTTGCCGTAACCGAAATGCAGCCCGACCCGCCCATCGCACGGTGGCCCAGCGCCTGCGCGTCTTCGCCTGACAGCTGGATGAAATCAGTGCCGCAGGTGATCCGCTGTTTCGACACCCGACCCACATCGCCGGTCGAATCCTTGACGCCCGCGATCATCGGCAGTTTGGCCAACACACCCATCGTATCGGGCGACATGTCGACAACCGACCGACCGGGAATGTTGTAGATGATGATCGGCAGGCCGATTTCAGCGGCGGCGGTGTAATGGGCGATCAGCCCGCGCTGGGTCGGCTTGTTGTAATAGGGCGTCACAACCAGCGCGGCGGTGGCGCCTGCCTTTTTCGCGGCCTCGACCAGACGCACCGTTTCGATGGTGTTGTTCGACCCCGCCCCAGCGACAACGGGGATACGACCCGCCGCTTGGTTCACAACGGTTTCGACCACCAGATCGTGTTCTTCATGGCTCAGCGTCGGGCTTTCGCCCGTGGTGCCAACCGGAACGAGCCCATGCGAGCCCTGTTCGATATGCCATTCGACAAGTTTTTTGAGCGTATCCACGTCGACTTGGCCGTTCGTGAACGGCGTGACGAGAGCAGGGAGAGACCCTTTGAGCATGACACGCTTCCTATGTTTGGGGCCGATTCAGCCCGTTTGATTTTCGCGCGGAACCTAGACGTCTTTCCGCCGATTGCCAAGTTTGTGTGTTGCCCCATTTTGCAGGCCCGCTACCATGTGTGAAAGAGCAGAAAGACAATGATGACCGCAAAGCTGAAATCTCTGGCCTTTGGGCTGGTTCTTGCGTTGCAGAACGCCCCACTTGCGCAGGCCCAAACCCCCGGTCAGGCGCTGCGGGAGGCGATTGCCGAGGGCCGCCAGACCGGATGGGAGGCTTTGCCAGATCCCGATGTCGTGCTCGACCCGCTGTCGGCTGATCTACTGATCTGGACGCGGCTGCGCGACGGCGAAGGCGACTTTTCCGAATACGTCGATTTTCTGGCCCGCCATCCGGACTGGCCCGGCAATGAACGGGTCAAGATCAGGGGCGAAGAGGCGATTGTCGCAGGAACATCCCCCGCCGCGGTGATAGCCTATTTTCAAGGCTATGCACCCCAGACAGGTGAAGGCGCGACCCGATTGGCCGAAGCCCTGATCGCCAGCGGACAGCCTGACCGCGCCCGCGACATGCTGATCGAGGCTTGGAAGACGCAGGCCATTTCGGACGACGGCCACGACATGATGATGGCAGGCTTTGCCAATGTGCTGGCCCCCTATCATTGGGACCGCACCGACGCGATGCTTTGGCGTTGGAAAACCGATGATGCCGCCCGCATGCTACCGCTGCTGGACGAGCCACACCGTTTATTGGCCGAAGCGCGGATTGCCCTCATCCGCAAATCCCCCGATGCCGAGGAAAAATTCGCGGCGGTTCCTGCGGTCATGCGGCCGGACACGGGGCTGGCCTATGACCGCTACAATTACCTTGCCGATAAGGGCGATCGCGATGGGGCTGTCGCGATCCTCCTGTCACGGTCCGACAGCGCGCGGTCGTTGGCGCAGCCATTCCGCTGGTCGGGTTGGCGACGGTCATTGGCGCGGTTCCAGATGCGTGAAGGCAATCCGGTGCAGGCCTATGCGGTGGCCTCGCGTCATTTTCTGACGCCGGAAGATGGCGAAAACTATGCTGATCTGGAATGGCTGTCGGGCTATATCGCCCTGCGCTATCTGAACGATCCCGCCTTGGCCCTGCAGCATTTCCAGACCGTAGATGCCGCCGTGGACAGCCCCATTTCGGCGGGTCGCGCGAAATACTGGATCGCCCGCGCGCAAGAGGTATTGGGCCAGCCCGATGCGGCACTAGCCGCCTATCGGCAAGCCGCACAATTCCAGACCGGGTTTTATGGCCTTCTGGCTGCGGAAAAAATCGGGATGCCACTCGACCCTTCTTTGGCGGGGGGGCAAGATTTGGGCGATTGGCGCGGCGCGCCCTTCCTGACCGAAGAAATCACCCGCGCCGCTTTTGCGCTGTTGGATGCGGGCGAACGGTCTTCGGCGGTCTTGTTCTTTGCGCGTCTGGGGCAGTCGTTGCAGGCGGATGAGCTCCCGCTTTTGGGGGCCGAACTGCGCGACAAGGGCGAGGTGTTCTATGAACTCCTGATCGCCAAAGCTGCACTGGAACGCGGTATTCTGATCCCTGAAATGTATTACCCGCTGCACCCGTTGGCCCGAAAAGACATCCCCGTGCCCACTGCACTGGCCCTGTCAATCGCCCGCCGCGAAAGCGAATTCCGCGAAGACGCAGGCAGCCCCGTGGGCGCGCTTGGCCTGATGCAACTGATGCCCGCCACTGCTGAGGAGGTCGCCAAGGAACTTGGCCTGCCTTATAGCCGTTGGCGGTTGACCAGCGACTGGGATTACAACGCGACATTGGGCAGCCAATACCTGTCTGATCTGGCCGTTCAATTCGGATATACCCCTCCCATGATCGCCGCAGGCTATAACGCGGGCCCGAGCCGCCCCGAGGAATGGATCGATACCTTTGGCGATCCGCGATTGGATGAAATCGACATTGTCGACTGGATCGAACACATCCCGTTCCGCGAGACCCGCAATTATGTCCAGCGCGTCACCGAAACCATCCCGATCTACGAGGCCCGACTAACAGGCCAGACCGGCCCGATCCGGTTCACCGACATGTTGAAGGGGGCCAAGCCTTTGCTCCGCCCTGTCGCACGGCCCGAGGGCTTGGGCGTGGTGCAAGAAGCAACGTCAGAGACGGCTGTTTCGTCCGTTCCCGTGGACGCTGTAGCAGGCGAACCCGCGCCCCAATCCCTTGCGCCGGTGACGAGCTTGCGGCCCGTGCCCCGCGCAGGGCGCTAGGCCGCGCGGCGCTTTGCCCGCTGTTCACGCCAAAGCGTAAAGATGCCCGCCCCGACAACCACTGCTGCGCCTAAGGCGACGTGGGGTTCCAGAATGTCGCCAAAGGCCAGCATCCCCAGCGCCGATGCAAACACCAATTGCAGATAGGCAAAGGGCTGGACCGCGCTCGCCTCGGCAACCTCGTAGCATTTGATCAGCAGGAAATGCCCCGTCGCGCCGGTGACACATAGCAGCGCCATCATTGCCCAGTCTGGCCCGGACATCGGTTCCCAGAACCAGATACCAACGAACGTCATCGCCACGGCCCCCGACACCCCTGTCCAGAAAAACGAGGTCGCCGCCGTGTCTTTGCGGGCTGCAAAACGGGTCAAAAGCCCGTAAAGCGCGAACATGGCCGCCGAACACATCGGCCAGATCGCGGCGGGGGAAAATACCGAAAATCCCGGTTGCAGGATGATCAGGATGCCGACAAAGCCGACCCCGATTGCCGCCCAACGCCGCCAGCCGACTGTTTCGCCCAAGACCGGGCCGGACAGCGCCGCGATGATCAGGGGATAGGCCGCAAAGATCGCGTGGCTTTCCACCAGACCCAATTTCACGAAACCCACGACCATCACGCAGATTTCGGCGGCCAGTAGCAGGCCACGAAAGATTTGCAGCACAGGTTGCGGGGTGGCAGCCGCAGCGCGAACCGACCCCGCCTGACGCCGAGCAATGGCAAGAACGAAAAAGGCAAAGAACCAATACCGGATCATCACCACCATCAGAACGTTATATTGCCCAGCAAGATGCCTGCTTAGCCCGTCCTGCATCGCAAAGACAAATGTGGTGGCGATCATCAGCCAGATGCCAAGTCGTGTGTTGGTTTGCATGGTCAGCTTTCCTTGGGCATCAGTCTGGCACGAGTCATATGACGCTTTCGCCCATATCCCGCCACACGGGTTACGTCAAAGCCTGCCGCTGCCAGCTTTTGCCGGACATGTCCTGCGGCGGTATAGGTCGCGACCGTGCCGCCCCGGGCGGTATGGCGGGCGATTTCGACCATCAGGGTTTCTTCCCACATTTCAGGGTTCTTTGCGGGGGAAAATCCGTCAAGAAACCATGCATCCGCTAGGCCTGCCCATTGGGGGAGTGTCTGGCGCACGTCGCCGGTGATAATCTCTAACCGGACCTGTCCGAAATCATGGGTCGGCCCGCCGGTTTGCAAGGCCGCCAACAGCCGCGCGGCGCGATCCGCAACCTCGGGAAAGGCTGACAGCGCCTGCGCCATGTCCGGCAGGGCCATTGGAAAAGCCTCGAAGCTGGTGAAGTGGAGGGGATGCATGGCCCCCGCTGTGGCCCATTCATCCCATGTCACCAGAAAATTGAGCCCCGTCCCGAACCCCAGTTCTGCGATGCGTAGCGGCCCGCCAAATCGGTCGCGCAGGTCATTCCCCTGCACAAACACATAACGGGTTTCGTTCAGCCCATTGTCGAGGCTGAAATAGGGATCGTCGAATCTGGTAGAGATCGGGATGATCCCGTCCCGCCAATCAAGTCGCGCGGTCTGGTCGGTCATGGATGGATGCCTTATGGGTCGGGCAGACTTTGCGAAAGGGCCGGGCAAATGGCAACGGCAGATGTGACAATTCTTGGGGCGGGGGTCTTTGGGCTTTCCATCGGCTATGTCTGTGCACGGCGCGGGGCGCGGCTGCGTGTGATCGACCCCAACGGGGTGGGTGCGGGGGCATCAGGCGGGATCGTCGGCGCCTTGGCCCCACATGCGCCAGAGCTGTGGAACGACAAGAAACAGTTCCAATTCGAAAGCCTGGTTGCGGCGGCGCAGTTTTGGAAAGGGGTCGAGGATCTTTCGGGCCTTAGCACTGGCTATGCCCGCACCGGACGGCTGCAACCTCTTGAGACTGAAAAGGCCGTGAAACTGGCGCGGGACCGCGCGACCCAGGCGGCGGATCTATGGCAGAGTTTGGCGGAATGGAAAATTGTCCGGTCGGATGATTTCGGTGTTTGGCAACCGCGTTCCGCGACGGGTCTAGTCATCCATGACACTCTAAGCGCCCGCATCCATCCGCGTAAAACCTGTCTGGCATTGGTCAGCGCGATCACCGCATTGGGCGGCGAGGTCGTGACCGAAGGCGCGACAGAGGGCGCGGTCGTTCACGCCAAAGGCTGGCAGGATCTGATCGATATAGGTGCTGTGCTGGGCCACAGCTTCGGCAACGGGTCCAAAGGGCAGGCGGCCTTGTTCCGCTATGATGCCCGCGCCCATCCGCAGCTATTTTCGGACGGTTTGCACCTTGTTCCGCACGGCGATGGGACAATTGCCGTTGGGTCCACCACCGAACGCTATTTTGACGATCCCGCAGCGACCGACGACCAGCTTGATGACCTGATCGCGCGTGCCATTGCGGCATTCCCATTTCTGACAGACGCGCCGGTGATCGAACGCTGGGCAGGGGTTCGGCCACGGTCGGTAACGCGCGCACCGGTTCTGGGTGCGCATCCATTGTATCCGGACCAATTTATCGCGAACGGCGGGTTCAAGATCGGGTTGGGCATGGCGCCCAAAGTGGCCGAAGTCATGGCCGACCTTGTACTTGATGGGGTTGCGGCGGGTATCCCGCCCGAATTCACGACGCAGGCAAACCTGCCCTAGCTTGCCTCGGCTGACATGCACTGCCGCCCGTCCGATCCCCTGACCCAAAGCTGCCCATCGGCGCGCCAGCAAAAATCGGCGGGCTCATCTGCGATAAGCGGCCCTGTCGCCCGATAGCGGAAATCTGTCAGCGGACGCCCTAGCGCCTCTTGCGCCAACAGCATGAGCATCTGCGCCAGAAGCGGGCCATGCACCACCAGACCGGCATAGCCTTCGACCGACCGTGCATAATCGGCGTCATAATGGATGCGGTGGCCATTAAAGGTCAGCGCCGAATAGCGGAACAGGGCGGTGGACCCGAACGTGAGTTGTTGCCTGACGGTTTCATCGTGGGGTGCCGTCGGCGGCACAGGGGTAGGGGTATCGGGGGATGGATCGTGGCGATAGACGATTTCCTGCCATTCGGTCTGGGCCAAACCCTGACGCTGCCACAGGTCATGGCGGATGCGGACAAAGGCCAATGGCCCCGTGCGGCCATCCTTGCGCGTCACCGATTCAATCGATGACCGCTTTTCTGCCTGTATGCCCGCAAGTAATGGCCGATGGATTTGCATCCGACCCGCCGCCCACATGCGGCGCGGCAGCCCCATGTCAGGGATAAAGCCCCCCGTTTTCGGATGGCCGTCGCGGCCCAGACCAGAGGCAGGCATCGGGTCCCAGAAATAGATCTGGTGAAAAAACGGCGGCAGCGCGTCGCCCGTATTGATGGTTGGCGTCTGGTCAAGCGTCGCTTGCAGCCCGCGCGCCCGCGCGGGGTCGAGCGTATCGACAAAAGTCTGTGTCTGTGTAGAACGGTCGGTCATAGGCTATGGCTAACGGAAAGGGACCGGTTTGAAAATGCCCGCGATCGCATCCTTGGACCATCTGGTTTTAACCGTCGCCGACATCGAGCGGACGGCGCGGTTCTATGAAACCGTGCTGGGGGTTTCAGTCGAAACCTTTCACCCCGCCGACGGGTCGGTGCGAACCGCTTTGAAATTCGGCGGGCAAAAGATCAATCTGCATCAGACGGGCCGCGAATTCGACCCAAAGGCCGACCGCCCGACGGCAGGGTCGGCGGATCTGTGTTTTCTGTCCGCTGACCCACTGGCCGATTGGCAGGACCATTTCGACCGTCGCGGCGTTACTGTCGTCGCAGGACCAGTGAACCGAACAGGGGCAAACGGCCCGATCCGGTCGCTTTATATCCGCGACCCCGACTGCAATCTGATCGAAGTTTCCAACGCTATCTGATCAGATCCTTCAGCGCGGCCATCTGGGTTTCGATTGCCCGCAGATAGCGGTCGCTGGTCAGATTTCCTGCCGCATCGAATTGCTGCGACGCCTCGCCCACCAAAACCTCGCGGCCGGTCAACAGGCGCGGGCCAAAGGGCGAAAGTGCCAACCGCAGGGCATTTTGTCCGCGTTCACCGCCAGACCTGCCATCATTGGCCGATAGGATCGCGACCGGTTTGTCCCGCCAAGGGGCGATCTTGGTCCGGCTGATCCAGTCGAGCGCGTTCTTGAGCCCGCCTGCAATGGATTTGTTGTATTCGGGGCTGACGATGATCACCGCCTCTGCGCGCTGGATCTGTTCGGCGAGCGTCTGGACGGATTGGGGGATGCCTTCGGCCTTTTCAAGGTCCCCATCATAAAGCGGCAGGCGGATCGACCCTTCGGCAAAAGGGCCACCATAGGTCGCAGCCGCGATTTTCATCAGCATCCGGTTGTAAGACCCCGCGCGCAACGATCCGCATATTCCCAAAAGTGATGACATCATAATCCCCAGTATTCGAACGCCGTAAGGTTCGGGGGATGTGGGCCGAATTACAAGACATGATCTTGCATCCGGTCCTTTTGCGGCACATGGTCCGCCCATCCAAACGGGGAGGCGACAATGCGGCACGGCGGCAAGATTCTGGCAGATCAACTGGCGCTGCACGGCGTCCGGCGGGTGTTTTCTGTCCCCGGGGAAAGCTTTCTCGCGGCTCTGGACGGACTTTATGAAAGCGGCATTCAGAATGTCGTCTGCCGGCAGGAAGGCGGTGCTGCCATGATGGCCGAAGCCTATGGCAAGATGACCGGACAGCCGGGTATTTGTTTTGTTACCCGCGGCCCTGGAGCCACCAACGCCAGTGCCGGTGTGCATATCGCGATGCAGGATTCGACGCCGATGATCCTGTTCGTCGGGCAGATCGACCGGTCGCATCGCGACCGCGAAGCGTTTCAAGAGGTCGACTATCGCGCCATGTTCGGGACTGTCGCCAAATGGGTGACCGAGATCGACCAGACCGAACGGCTGCCGGAATACATTCGTCGCGCTTTTGCAGTGGCGCAGTCGGGGCGGCCGGGGCCGGTGGTTCTGGCGCTCCCCGAAGATATGCTCAGCGCGCTGTCCGACGTCGCCGACAGCCCCGAACCGGCAGTTGCCCTGCAGCCGGACCTGTCAGCAGCGGCCGCCGATGCCATGGCATGGCTTTCGCAGGCGGAACGGCCGATGGTCGTCGTCGGTGGGCCGCATTGGTCGCCCGAAGCCGCCGCCGCATTGGCCCGCTTTGCCGAAGTGCAGCAGGTTCCGGTCGCGTTGGGATTTCGGCGGCAAGACTATCTCGACAACCGCCACCCCAATTACGCAGGTGACCTGAATGTCGGGGTCAATCCGCGTCTGGCCAAACGGATGCGAGAGGCCGATGCGATCCTTGTGATCGGGTCGCGGCTGGGGGATATCGAAACCCAAGGCTACACGCTGGTTGACCCTACTGCCCAAACACAACGAATTTTGCACGTTCATGCCAGCGCAGAGGAGGTCGGGCGCGTCTGGGCGCCGGATCTGACCCTGACTGCCGATGCGGTATCCTTTGTGCGCGCGCTGGCGGATGTGCCCAAGGCGGGTGAAGGCTGGCCCGAATGGACCGCCGCCGCCCGCGCCGATTATGATGCATGGCTTGCGCTCGTCCTGTCCCCCGGGGCGGTAAAGCAGGAAGAAATTATCGCCCATCTATCCCGCACCCTGTCGGATGACGCGATCCTGACAAATGGCGCCGGCAATTTCGCGGCATGGCTTCACCGCTACTATGTCTACAAATCCTACCGGACCCAACTTGCCCCGACCTCGGGGAGCATGGGATACGGGTTTCCTGCGGCGGTGTCAGCGAGCCTTGAATACCCCGACCGCGACGTCGTTTGCGTTGCGGGGGATGGCGATTTCCAGATGACCTTGAACGAGATGTCGACCGCCGTGCAGCATGGGGCCAAGCCGATTGTCATCGTGATGAACAACGGGCGCTATGGCACCATCCGGATGCATCAGGAAAAACACTATCCAGGCCGGATTTCCGGAACCATGCTGGCCAACCCCGATTTCGCAGCCCTCGCCCGCGCCTATGGCGGGCACGGCGAGCGCGTGGAGCGGGGCGAGGATTTCGCCGCCGCCTTTGACCGCGCCCGGGCCAGTGGCACACTTGCCATCATTGAATGTCTGATCGATGAAGAGGCACTGTCGACTGGGCAGACGCTTAGCGCCGCGCGGGCGGCGGGGCTGGCTGCAAAGGGGTAGGGGGCTCTGCCCCCGGCCTGCGGCCTCCCCCGGGATATTTATGGGCCTCTGAGAGGATCAGAACTCGACGCCGATCTGTGCCTTTATCCCCGACCGGAACGGGTGCTTGACCAGTTCCATCTCGGTCACCAGATCGGCGATTTCGATCAGGTCCTCATGCGCGTTGCGGCCGGTCAGGACCACATGGGTCAGGGGCGGTTTTTCGGTGGCTAGGAATTCGACGACCTCGGCGATCGACACATAGTCATAGCGGATGGCGATATTGATTTCGTCCAGCAGGACCATCTTGTTCGCCGGATCGCGGATCAGGTCCTTGGCCTTGGCCCATGCCGCCTGCGCCATTTCGGTGTCGCGGGTCCGGTCCTGGGTTTCCCAGGTGAACCCTTCACCCATGGTGTGGAACTCGCAGATATCGGTGAACTGTCGCAGGATCAGGTCGCGTTCGCCCGTGCTCATCCCGCCCTTGATGAACTGGACCACCGCGCATTTCATGTCATGCGCGATGCAGCGAAAGATCATCCCGAAGGCGGCCGAGGATTTGCCTTTGCCTTTGCCTGTGTGGACGATGATCAGCCCCTTTTGGTCCGTCTTTGTCGCCATGATCTTGTCCCGCGCGGCCTTTTTCTTGGCCATCTTTACGGCGTGGCGCTCGGGGTCGTTGGTCAGGTCTGGTTTGGGCGTGTCGGTCATGTTCGGTCCTTTGGCGTTAGGGTCAGAGCCTGCGGCAACAGCCCCCCGAGTTCAAGGGGCGGAAGCGACCGCCTAGGGAAAAAGCGCGGCGATCCCGTGGCTTGCCCCCCCCCGACAAAGTCGCACGCACGGTCCCGGAAAGTTGAAACAACAGCAGAAGTGTGAGTGTGAAAATCAAGGGGCGACATCCTTGCGATAGACGATCGAGGTAGGGCGGTCGAAACCGGGATGGCATTCGCGTGCGACCTCGATAAATCCCATGGATTCAAACGCGAGCTGGTTCTGGATCAGCTCTACCCGTGTTCCCAGTTCGACCTGATCAAACCCCAGCGCCCGCGCCCGAAGGCAGGCATGGTCAATCATCCTTCGCGACAGCCCCTTGCCACGATGGGCCCCCGCCACCGCCAATTTGCCGAGATAAAGGACTGGCGGCTTTGGTGTCAGGATCATGCAGGCAATGACCGGATTTCCCATGACCCAGATTTCGGCGCTGATTGCCGTTGCCTTGAGCCCGGCCAATGTCATGGCGTGCATGGTCGAGGGCGGGTCGACGACCCCGTCCATATAAGCGAATTCGGTCTTGATCAGGTCCAGAACCTGAACCAGCGCTGGGTCGTCGGCATAGAGTTGGCGGGCTTGCATCGTGGAAAATCGGTCCAAAAAGGTCGGGATAGCCTGACTGGTCACCCGTTGCTGAAATTGCAGACTGGTCTCATTCAATTTCATTTATTCACAAAGGACCAGAACATGTCTTATCGAATTTTCCTGTTCATAGCCGGTTTGTTTTTCGCGTCATCCGCGCAGGCGCAACAACCCTATGACATTTGTGCCGATCCTGCGGGCGCCGCTATTCCTGCCGGGTATCAGATCGCAGAGCGATCGATGGTCGTCGGCCCCCATACGCGCTGGTATTGCGTTGCGACCCCTGCGGGATACAGCACCACTGGCCCCGATATGCCGCTTGTGATCGTTCTTCATGGCGGGAGCGGTAATCCGCAGGTGATGATGGCAAACCCGAAACGATTTCTCGCCGAAGGGTTGGCGCGCGGTTATGTTGTGGTCTTTGCGGCGGGGCTTGGGGACCCTGATCGGTGCGATATGACGATGCCGTGCCAGTATAATTATTGGGGCGACGCCGAAAACATTGATTTTCTGAACGCAATCATTGCCGAGGCGGCGACCTTTAATCTGGACGAGGATCGGATTTATCTGGCCGGATTTTCCGGCGGGGCGCGCCTAATCTATCGCGCGATCGAGGCGGATAGTTTTCCCTACCCCATCGCGGCGATCGCGACCGCTGCGGGGTCTTTGGGGGCGTTCAAGGTTGACAATCAGGCGGGTGGTTTCCCGATCACGAATGTCGCCATAGGCAACCCTGTGCCGGCGGTCCTGTTTCAGGGCGAGGCGGATGAAAAGATGGCATTTGGCGGCGGGCTGTCGGATGGCGATTCCGAACTCCAACTCCCTTTTCAGATAAAAATCGACATGTTCAGGGTTCTGAATGGGGCAACTGCCGATCCGGGGACTCCGGTCGCGGGAGCGGGGAACCGCACGCTCTATTCATTGGGAACCGAGGATATTCTGACAGTGTCGCAGGCAGGTGTCGGACATCAGTGGCCGGGTCCGTTGACCCCCATTGCGTTCGACTTTTTCGATGCGCATTAGGGGCGATGCACCTTGGCTAGCCAGCGGCCAGAAACGCAACGCCGATATATGTGACAAGCAGACCGAGCACGAAATATTGCATGATTGACCCCCAGCGGACTGCCGGTGTCTTTGCCAGTTGGTCTGCACGGCGACATGGGGAAAGTTTGGCCCCGCTTCCCTCTTTATGTGGGCGGGGTCCCGCGTCGCAGCTGGTCGATCCGCATGCGGGCCGAATTTGATTTGGGAGTCCAAAGCCCGCGATCAAGCGCCTCTGCCAGACGTTCGGCAATTTCGGCCAGCGCGGGGGCGTTATGTTCGGCGATAAAGTCGCGGGTGTCTTCGTCGGCTAGAAACGCCTCTTCGACCAGATCGAAATGGTGGTTGCGGACCGCGCCCGTAGTGGCGGCAAAGGCGAAAAGGTAGTCGACGGTCGCGGCGATTTCAAAGGCGCCCTTGTAGCCGTGGCGTTTGACTCCGTCGATCCATTTGGGGTTTACGACGCGGCTACGCACGACCCTGCCGATCTCGTCCTCTAGCGTGCGGATCACGGGACGTTCGGGCCGAGAATGGTCGTTGTGATAGATCGGCACGTCGCGCCCTTGCAGCGATGATACGGCCGCGGCTGCGCCGCCTTCGAACTGGTAATAATCATCGCTATCGAGGATATCGTGTTCGCGGTTGTCCTGATTTTGCACGATGGCCTCGACCTGACCCAGACGCTTGGCAAAACCGGCCCTGTCCGCGACGCCTTCGCGGCCTGCGCCATAGGCGTAACCGCCCCAGTCCAGATAGGCCGCGCCAAGGTCGGATTTGTCGTTCCAGATCCGTTCATCGATCAAGGCCTGTAGCCCCGCGCCATAGGCCCCGGGTTTCGATCCATAGACCCGCGCCGTGCTATCGCCGGCCCGCGCCCGTGCGGCGGCGGGGTTGTCGGCATCGGATTCTTCCAGCGCCTGAACGGCGCGTGCGGCGGAATCCACCAGTGCAATCAGTTGGGGAAAGGCATCGCGGAAGAACCCTGAAACCCGGAGCGTTACATCGACCCTTGGTCGTCCCAAGACGCCCTGCGGGAGTATCTCAAACCCAGTCACCCGTCGGTTCGCGCTGTCCCATTTCGGCTTGACCCCCATAAGCGCGAGCGCCTGCGCGATGTCGTCGCCGCCTGTGCGCATGTTGGCGGTGCCCCAAGCGGTCACCAGCATGGCGCGCGGCCAGTCGCCGTGGTCTTGCAGGTGTTTTTCGATCAAGAGGTTCGCCGATTTCCAACCCAGCGCCCAAGCGGTGGGGGTGGGCACGGCGCGGCTGTCGACGGAATAGAAATTCCGCCCCGTGGGCAGGACATCCATCCGCCCGCGAGTTGGCGCACCCGACGGGCCCGGTGGCACCGCCTGCCCAGACAATGCGGTCAAGAATGCCGCGCCTTCCGATGGGCCACAGGCCGCAACAGTGGGCAGGATGTGGTCGCGGATTTCGTCCATCACGGCAGCGCTTTGGGGGCCGGGCGCGGCTGCGCCATCGACCATCCGCTGCGCCAAGAGTTCGAGCCGTTCAACAGTATCGCCATTCGTCCGCCACGCGCCCGTGCCGGTCAGAATATCGGGCCGCGGTCCATCGAACGCCGCGCCAAGATCGCAGTCGAGCGGATCGATCCCAAGCGACAGGTCCGCCGCCATCGCCCGCAAAAGCGATGCATCGCCGCCCTTGCCCGCCCCGCGCGGCACACGGGCCAGCGCGATGGCGAGGTCGCGGGCGAGCGTCCCTTCAGGCGATTGCCCGAAAATGTGCAATCCGTCCCTGATCTGCGCCTCTTTCAATTCGCACAGATAGGCATCAAGCCGTGCGAGATCGCTGTCGGTATCGCCCGAAAACCCCGCGTCGCGTGACAGGCCGGTAACCTCGGACAGCGAAAGTATCTCTTTGCGGAGCGTGGCGATCCGGCGGGGGTCAACGCCTGCGGCTTCGTAATATTCATCCACCAGCGCTTCGAGGTCGCGCATCGGGCCATATGCCTCGGCCCTTGTCAGGGGCGGGGTAAGGTGATCGATGATCACGGCCTGCGCACGACGTTTGGCCTGCGTCCCTTCGCCGGGGTCGTTGACGATAAAGGGATAGATATGCGGGGTCGGGCCCAGAACCGCCTCTGGCCAGCATTCGGCAGAAAGCGCGACCGCCTTGCCCGGCAGCCATTCCAGATTGCCGTGCTTGCCCATATGCACGATTGCTTGTGCGCGGAACTGGTGCCGCAGCCAGAAATAAAAGGCCATATAGTTGTGCGGCGGCACAAGGTCGGGCGAATGGTAGGTTTCGGTCGGGTCGATGTTATAGCCGCGCGCGGGCTGCAGGCCCACAACGACATTGCCAAATTGCAGCACCGACAGCTTGAACCGCCCGCAATCGACTTGCCCCGGTTCATAGAACGGATCGGCCTCGGGCTTGCCCCAGCGGGTTTCCATCTGTTCCTTTAGCGCCCAAGGCAGGTCGGCATAATCGCGCAGATAATCGGCCAGCGACAGGTCCACGCCACCGCTTTTGTCGAACCGGTCAGGGAGCCAGTTTGTAGGCCCCGCCATGATCCGATCCATCAGGTCTTTGGCATCAGCGGGTGCGTCGTGCAGGCGATAACCTGCGTCTTGAAGCAGGCGCAGCACATGCACTGTCCCAGCAGGGGTATCAAGACCGACACCATTTGCCAGCCTGCCGTCCTTGTTCGGGTAATTGGCCAGAACGATGGCGACCCGCCGGTCGGGGGCGGGGGTCTGGCGCAGCGCCGCCCAATTGGCAGCCAGATCGGCGACAAAGGAAATCCGGTCGCCCAGTGGGGCATAGGTGGCGATCGGGCATTCGGTCGCCGCATCGAAATAGGCTTCGCCTTTGACGCTGATCGCGCGGGACAGGATGCGCCCGTCGACCTCTGGCAGGGCGACGTTCATCGCGATGTCGCGCCCCGACAGGCCGGCGGTGCCGCTGCGCCAAGCCTCCTCGGTGCCGCCTGACAGGACGGTCTGGAACACCGGCGCACCGTTGGCGAAATCGGCGGCAAGCGGGTTTTGCGGGCTGTCGTCCCCGTCATGCGGCGACCCGACCGCAAAAGAGGTCGCGTTCAAAATCACCGATGGCGGCGCGGCGCGAAACAGGCTTTCCACGGTGGCGACGGACAAAGGGTCCTTGAGCGAGGCGACAAAGACCGGCAGCGGGTTCAACCCCTTGCGCGTCAGTGCCTTGACCAAACGGTTGATCGGCGCCAGCCCTGCGCCCTGAACCAATGCACGATAGAAAACAATCGGCACCACGGGCGCATCTGCGGCCCAAAATGATTGAACCGCATCCATATCCACCAACCCCGACCCCGGCCAATAGACGCCAGCGCGCAGGAGTGGCGCGGCGGCGGCGGGTTTTTCGCCGCCCGACACCATAGCCCGCGCATAGGCCAGGAAATTCACACTGTTCTGTGGCCCGCCTTCGACCAGATAGGCCCAAAGCGCGTCGTAATCTGCAGGGGCGACGGTGGACAGGTCCCGAAGTTCGGCATCGGGTTTGTCATCACCGGGAAGAGCGGCAAAGGGGATGCCTGCCTCGGCCAGTCGGGCAGCGTATTGCACCAGCCCGTATTTCCAATAGCCCGCACCGCCCAGCACTCGCGCGACAACCAGCCCCGATTTCGTGGCGCAATTGTCCAGATGCAGATCAACCGACAGCGGATGCTGAAGGTTCATCATATTGGCGAGCCTCAGCGTGGGCGGAGACTCCATCGTCGCCCGCGCCTCGCTCAGCGCGGCAAGTTCGGTGTCAGCCGCCGAAATGACCACGACATCGGCAGGCGTTTGCGCCAGATCGACAGGTTGCTGCCCGTCGTCGACGGATCCGGGGGTGGCGGCGAGAAGATGCATTAGTTGGGCCCTCCTTGTGCGCGACAGGCGTTTCGCGATATGGCGGGGTCAAAGCCACGAAAGGCAATATTATGGACTATGGTAAATCCGGCGCGCCCAAGCGCGGCACTCACGAACCCAAGAACGCCTATGACAAGCCGCGCGGTGCGCCGGACAATCTGGGACGTTCCGCCCAAAGCAAGGCCGAATTGCTGGCCAAGATGAAGGCAAACGCCGAGAAGGCCAAGAAAGACGCCAAGTAAGGTCACGTCAGCGGCTTTTCCATGAAAATGCTGCTGGCGGCTTCGGGATAGTCGCCGAACGGCCCGCAACGGGTAAATCCCTGCCGTTCATAAAGCCGATGCGCCGCGTGCAGAACATTGCCGGTTTCCAGCCGTAGCCATGGCAAACCTTCTGCGCGGGCTTCATCCTCGACCGCCCGCAGGATCGCCGCAGCAACCCCTTTGCCGCGCGCCGCCTCGACTGTGAACATGCTTTTGACTTCGCCATAGCCATCTTTGATGGCAAGCGCACCAGTCCCAAGGATCGTCACGCCCTGCCGCCCGACAAAAAACCGGATGTCGGGCGTGCAAAGATCGTCGATCGACAGGAAAAAGTTATCCTCGGGCGGAAAAAGAGCCTGCATCAGTGCATGGCTCGATTCCAATAACGCGGTGGCCTGCGGGTCCCGCGGGTTGCCCCGTTCGACGATGATCATGCCGCCAACGCGGCCTCGATCGCGGTGCGGTCCAACCCTGCTTCGCCGATCACGACCAAACGGGTTTCGCGGGCACCGGAAAACGGCTGGTCGAAATAGGTGTCGACGCGCGGGCCGACCGCCTGCAGCGTCAGCCGCATGGGTTTGCCGGTAACCGCTACAAATCCCTTAAGCCGCAGAATATCATGCGCACGGATCACGCCCGCGACCTTTTCGGCAAAGGCTTTGGCATCGGTCACCTCGGGCAGGGTCACAACAAAGGATTCGAATTCATCGTGCCCGTGATCGTGGTGGTCATGATCGTGATCATCATCATCGTGATGATCGTCGTCATCATCGTGGTGGTGGTGATGGTGGACTTCGTGGCGCGCCTCAAGATCGTTTTCCGCACCGATCCCTTGCCCGAGCAAGACATCGACAGGCAGGGCGCCCATGCTGGCGCGAACGACCTGAACGCCATTGCGGCTTTCGGATTTTAGCTGCGCGGTCAGGGCGTCGACCTCGGCGCTGGTCAAAAGATCGGTCTTGTTGACGACGATCATATCGGCGCAGGCGATCTGGTCTTCGAACAGTTCTGACAGCGGCGTTTCATGATCGAGGTTTTCGTCCATCGCGCGCTGGGCATCGACTGCGGCGACGTTATGGGCAAAGCGGCCTTCGGTCACGGCCTTGCCATCAACGACGGTGATAACCCCGTCCACAGTGACCTTTGTGCTGATCCCCGGCCAGGTAAATGCGCGGACCAGCGGCTGGGGCAGGGCGAGGCCACTGGTTTCGATCACGATGTGATCGGGGCGGTTTTCACGCTCTAGCAGTTTTTCCATCGTAGGGATGAAATCATCGGCGACCGTGCAGCAGATGCAGCCGTTCGACAGTTCGACGATATCGTCTTCAGTGCAGACCTCGTCCCCGCAGCCCTTGAGGATATCGCCATCAACGCCGAGATCGCCGAATTCGTTGATGATCAGGGCGATCCGCTTGCCCTTGGCGTTTTGCAGCATGTGGCGGATCAGGGTCGTCTTTCCGGCGCCCAGAAAGCCGGTCACGACGGTGGCAGGAATCTTTGCAGTCATAGCGCGCTCCGTTATAGGTCGGTTTGTGTTTGGCCGAAACCGGCCGGAAAGGAAAGTGATGGCCGACAAGGTGACCATCTGTTCGGGGTGCCAGACCACCGGTCGCCCCGCGAAGGGGGCCGAGATGGCCGACCGTCTGGCCGTGCTGCTGTCGGGCACCGGGATCGTGGTCGCAACGACAGACTGCATGATCGTCTGTGGGCAGCCGGTGACGGTCTCGGTCCGGTCGACGGGCAAGGCGGCCTATCTGTTTTCCGCGGTGGACCCAGACACCCAAGTCGAAGAAGTGGCGACATTCGCAAGGCTTTATGCCGCCACTTCGGATGGTATCGTCGATGATGTGCGACCCTGTGGCGATCTTAGATTTCGCCTGATTGGTCGCCTTCCGGCCTAGGCGTCGCGCGACCAGATCGCGCCAGCGATCAAGCCCAAAAGACACCAAGCCGCCACCGCCACACCCAAGGACCGTGTCACGAAATGCGACGCGAGTTCCGGCGGTGCGGTGCCAAAGTAGGTGTCCAGATGCGGCGCGCCGACCAGATGCGGCCCGACCAGCAGACCCACCCCGATTGCAATCGGAACCGGTCCCTTGCCATAGCCGAACAGCGCCATGGCCAGACCAGCCCCGCAAACCGTCATGGTCCACCAGATCTGCCGGATGATCAGATCAGGGCTGATCGTTCCGGGCAATTCAGGCGGCAGGCCAAACGCAGGCGCAAGGTTAAATGCCAGAAAGCCGGATAGACCCCAAAGCAAGCCGGTGCGGGCATCGATCTTGCGCCCGAACCGTTCAGCAAGCGCAAATCCCGCGACCAAAAGCAGGGCAAGCCCCGTGTAGGTCACCAGATTCGCGGCGAAGGTTGCGAAATGCCGTGGCATTTCCGACCAGATGATTGGCGCGCCCGCTGCGGACTGAATCCAGCCTTGGGCAAAATGCACACGTTCCCCGGTTTCATAGAGTTCGCCTTCGAACAACAATGGAACCACGAAGGTAAATTGCATCAGGGCCGCGAGAGCCCCCGCGGCCAGACCAGCGAACAACGCGCTGGTAAACAAACGTTTTGTCATCGGATCAGTGGCAGGGGAAGCCGATGGCGTGACGGCTGTCGTGCGTCAGGTCATGGGCTGCGGCCGAATGCGACAGGCCAGCAGCAAAGATCAGCCCGAGGCCAAGGAATGCTGCAGCAACGATCGAAAGAATTTCGGTATTCGCGCGGGCGATTGCGATAGTTTTTGCCATTTTTTTCTCCTCTCCTGTCACACCCGACAGGGAATTGGTTTCACTCTTGCAAGGCCGGTCTCCTGGCTTGCGGGTCGTCACGTTCTGCCTACCTTCCCGGTTTCCCAGTGGCGTTTTTGGCAGGACGCTCTCCGCATACAGTCGCGGGGGCGGCTGCGGTTTTGGGCCTCCGCTTTGGATCGGCCCTTCCGCATTCCCATTTCATCCCCTGATGCTTTGCATCTTGAACGGGGAACCATGCCTGTCCTTTGTGCTATGTGGGGCGCAGCCGGTCAAGGCGGATTCCGACATTCGTCTTTGCAGAAACGTCCCGCCGGTATTTTGATCCTTCAGCCTTTGGTCCGTTGAAAACGGGCGTTTCAGGGCTAGACTCGTCGACAATCGATAAAGGGAGGAGGCGTCATGAGGTGGTTCCATTCGGCGGTCGTTGCCGCAACGTTCGGACTTGGTTTCGCGGGTCAGGTTCTGGCCGCGGACAAGGTTGTGTCGATACCGACCCAGTATATCGCCGCCCTAGGGTCCAGCGCCGCGACCAGTGGCGAGGATGCGGCGACTTGGGCGCTTTGGCCGGTTGATCCCGGGCCGCGTGGGGTCTGGGCGCGGGATTTTGCCACGATCGCCGCCAATAACAACATCGCGCCAGACGGCTGGACCTTTGAACCGGCGGGCTGGTGGGTCGAAGAATACGGCCGCATCATGGAGGCCCCGAATTTTCCGCTGCCGGCAGGCCGATACGTCGTGACCGGCGGGCGCGAGGTGACGGCGGTTCTGACCGTCGAAGAACCTGCAGCCGATGGCCGCCAAAGTTGGGAACTTTCGGATGGCGCGTCTGTCTATGACGTGACCCATCTACGCTGTCGCGCCGCCCTTTATACCCCGCAACCGGGACAAAGCTGTTCGCCGGAAGCAATCCCATCGCAGTCCTTTCCGGTCCGACCGGGCGACGCCATGCCGCCGGTTCCGGGGTGCAACAAGCAGGATTTCCAAGTACTGATCGTGGTTGGTATGGTGGTTGAGGAATAGGGTGCGACTGCGCCCATACCGGGGGTAGCTTGCCGCATTCGGCACAAATTGGCCAATATCTTGTGGATAACCCGCGTAAAATCCCCATATCGTGGGTCCTGCCGTTGACTCACGCGGTGTAAGCCCGCCAAATTCGGGGACCCGCGGAATCAAGAGGCCCCCTTGCGCTTTACCAAGCTTCGTCTGAACGGCTTTAAGAGCTTTGTCGACCCGACCGACCTGATCATCGCCGATGGGCTGACAGGGGTTGTCGGGCCGAATGGCTGTGGCAAGTCGAACCTTCTAGAAGCCTTGCGCTGGGTCATGGGTGAAAATCGACCGACCGCAATGCGCGGCGGCGGGATGGAAGACGTGATCTTTGCAGGGGCCGCGACCCGCCCCGCCCGCAATTTCGCCGAAGTCTCGCTGACCATCGACAACACCGACCGCCTTGCGCCTGCGGGTTTCAACGATAGCGATAACCTTGAAATCATCCGCCGGATCACCCGCGATGTGGGCTCTGCCTATAAGGTCGGGACCAAAGAGGTCCGCGCGCGGGACGTGCAGATGCTGTTCGCCGATGCCTCGACTGGCGCGCATTCGCCTGCGCTGGTGCGGCAGGGCATGATTTCGGAACTGATCAACGCCAAGCCCAAATCGCGCCGCCGTATTCTGGAAGAGGCCGCTGGCATTTCGGGCCTGTATCAGCGCCGCCACGAAGCAGAGCTAAAGCTGAAAGGCGCAGAAACCAATCTGGCGCGGGTCGATGACGTGATCGAACAGCTCGCCAGTCAGCTACAGCAGCTGGCGCGACAGGCCAAACAGGCCGCCCGTTACCGCGAAATCGGCGAAAGCCTGCGCCGCGCCGAAGGTATGCTTTTCTATCGTCGTTGGCGCGAAGCCGAAGAGGCCCGGATGCAGGCCGTCGCCCAATTGCGCGAACGGACCGTTCTGGCAAGCCAGGCCGAATCGGCCGCCCGTGCCGCAACCGCCGCCCGCACCAAAGCCGAAGAAGCCTTGCCGCCCCTGCGCGAAGAAGAGGCGATTGCCGCGGCTGTTCTCCAGCGGTTGCAGGTCCAGCGGGATACGCTCAAAGATCAGGAAACCCGCGCTGTCGAAACGATCCAGATGCTAAAGTCGCGGATTGAACAGCTGGCCCGTGATATCGACCGCGAGGCTGGTTTGAATAAAGACGCCGGCGAAACGATCGAACGGCTGGAGTGGGAAGCGCGCGAGATTTCCAAAGCCAGTCAGGGCCACGAGGCGCGGCTGGATGCGGCGCAATCCTCGGCCCGCGAGGCAGCGACGGTTCTGCAAGACCGCGAAACCGATCTATCCGAACGGACCGAGGATGTCGCCCGTCTGGCCGCGCGCCACCAATCCGCCCAGCGTCTGTTAGAAGACAGCCGCAAAACTCTGGCCAAGGCCGAAGCGGATGCCGAGCGCGCCAAATCCGCCATGCGCGAGGCGGACGAGGCCCTGCGCCGTGCCGAGGCCGATTTTGCCAAAGCAGGCGAGGCCGAAGCCGTGGCACAAGCCACCGCGCAAAAGGCGGAATTGACCTTGACCGAGGCCGAAAACGCCCGCGCCGACACCCAGTCGCGCGAGGTGGACGCCCGCGCCCTGCGCTCTGCCGCCGAAGGCGAGGCCAACGCCCTGCGGGCCGAGGTTGCGGCGCTGGCCCGCCTTGTCGAACGCGACACCAAGGAAGGCGGGCAGGTTCTGGACCTTTTGTCGGTCAAGGGCGGCTATGAAAAGGCGCTGGGCGCGGCCCTGTCCGATGATCTGCGCGCCCCGCCGATTGCAGCAGACGGCAAATCTGGCTGGGCGACCCTTCCGGCATATCCACAGGCCCAGACCCTCCCCGAAGGGGTTGAGGCGCTGACCAATTTCGTATCGGTGCCCGAGGTTCTGGTGCGCCGGATGGGGCAGGTGGGGATGGTGGATCGTGCCGATGGTCCCCGTCTTCAGCAGGCCCTGAAACCGGGTCAGCGGCTGGTCAGCATCGACGGCGATCTGTGGCGCTGGGACGGATTCCGCGCCGGTGCCGAAGATGCGCCTTCTGCCGCGGCGTTGCGGCTTCAGCAGTTGAACCGGCTCGTCGAACTTAAGCGCGATCTAGAGGAAGCCGCCGCCAAAGCGGACGGCGCACGTATGGCGCATGACGCCCTGACCAAACGCCTTGCCGATTTGACCGCGGCGGATCAGGCCGCGCGTGTTGCCCGCCGTTCAGCCGACCAGATGGTTGCCGACGCCAACCGCGCCCTGTCCCGCGCCGAGGCCGACCGCAACCTTGCCGAAGGTAAGCTGGAAAGCGCGGGCCTCGCCGTCAAGCGCCACGAGGAAGAGGCGATGGCGACCCGCGCCACCCTGTCCGAAGCAGACCGCGCCGCCCGCGATCTGCCCGACCTTGCCTCGGCCCGTGCAGGTGTGGACGAGGTAAAGATCACGGTCGAAGCCGCGCGGATCACGATGATGTCCAAACGGTCCGCCTTTGACGAGGTGCGCCGCGAAGGCGAAGCCCGGCTTAAGCGCGCGCAAGAAATCACCAAGGAAATCTCGGGCTGGAAACACCGTCTGGAAACCGCCACGAAACGCACGACCGAACTGGCCGAACGCAAAGACGCTTCCGAAGCCGAGTTGACAGAGGCGAGCGCTGCCCCCGCCGAAATCGCCGCAAAGCGGGCCGAGGTTGCCGACGCGATTGATACCGCCGAGGCCCGCCGCAAAGCATCCGCCGATAAACTGGCCGAGGCCGAAAACGCGCTGCGCGACCGGCAGACCGACGAACGCGATGCCGAACGTGCGGCATCCGAGGCCCGCGAAGCCCGCGCACGGTCCGATGCCCGCAACGAAGCCGCCCGCGAAACCGTCGCCGCCGCCGCCGCGCGGATCCACGAAGCGATGGAGGTCACGCCCGAGGCCCTGTTGGAAACCCTCGACGTCGATCCCGACAAAATGCCGCCTTCGGAAGAGATCGAGGTGCAGGTCAACAACTACAAGCGCCAGCGCGATGCCTTGGGCGCTGTGAACCTGCGGGCCGAAGAAGATGCGGTCGAGGTTCAGACCGAACATGACACGCTGGTCAACGAAAAGACCGATCTGGAAGAGGCGATCAAGGCCCTGCGGACCGGTATTGCAGGCCTCAACCGCGAAGGTCGAGAACGGCTTTTGACCGCCTTTGAACAGGTCAACGAAAACTTTGGCCATTTGTTCAAACACCTGTTCGGCGGGGGCGAGGCCAAGCTGGTGCTGGTCGAATCCGATGACCCGCTCGAGGCCGGACTAGAGATTATGTGCCAGCCGCCGGGCAAGAAACTGTCGACCCTGTCGCTTTTGTCGGGTGGTGAACAGACCCTGACCGCGCTTGCGCTGATTTTTGCGGTGTTCCTTGCCAATCCCGCCCCGATCTGCGTGCTGGACGAGGTCGATGCGCCCTTGGACGACGCGAACGTGACGCGGTTCTGTGACCTGTTAGATGAAATGTGCCGCCGCACCGAAACGCGGTTCCTGATCATCACGCACCATGCGGTGACTATGGCGCGGATGGACCGTTTGTTTGGCGTGACAATGGGCGAACAGGGCGTCAGCCAATTGGTTTCGGTCGATCTGAAAAAGGCCGAGGCTATGGTCGCTTAGACCAAAGCCCAGACCGCTGCCAGAACCACCAAAGCCGCCCACGCCCGCCAAAGCCGGTTCACTGCCGCGCGGATATCTTGCGCAGTCAGGTCCCGTCGGCCGGGCGCATTCACAAAGGGAAAGTCCTGCACCCGTCCGTCATAACTGCGGGGTCCGGCCAATGCGACGCCGATGGACCTGCTCATCGCGGCCTCTGGCCAGCCGGCGTTGGGGGATTTGTGGCGGCGGGCATCGGCATAGATGTTCGGCCAAGTGCCGTGAAACCCGCCGGTGATCCACAAAAGCAGGGCAGTCAGTCGCGCCGGTATTAGATTCAACAGATCATCGAACCGCGCCGCCGCCCAGCCGAATTTTTCGTGCCGTGCCGTGCGATAGCCGATCATGCTGTCGGCGGTATTGGTGATTTTGTAGATCAGCAGCCCCGGCAGCCCAGCAACCGCGAACCAGAACGCAGGGGCGATGACCCCGTCGCTCAGGTTTTCGGCGCCGCTTTCGATGGCGGACCTGACGACCGCGCTTTGATCCATCGCGGATGTGTCGCGGCTGACGATCATCGAAACCGCGTGGCGACCGTCGGACAGGGAATGGTCCAGACCTTTGCCTACGGCCCCGACGTGTTCCGCCAAAGACCGCTGCGCCAGCAGGATGCCCCCGACGATGCAGTCCAGCCAGATGCCCGGCACCATCGCGAGCGCCCAACCAAGCAGCCCGAACAAGATCACCAATCCGCCAAAGCCAAAGGCACCCCTAAGGCGTTGGTGCGCACCATTGTTCAAAGTCCGGTCAATCCAGCCAACGCACCGCCCCATTAGAACTGCGGGATGCGGCAGACGGTTCCAAAGTGCCTTTGGTTCCCCAAAGACCGCGTCCAACAGCAAGGCGATGAGCAGGCTCAAAGGGCGGCCTCGACTTGGGCCCATTTGTCTGGATGCGGCAGGCCGAGCCGGATCCATGTTTTCGAATAGGGAAAGATCCGCGACCAGACATGCCCTTGGGCCAGACGGTCTTGCCACCCGGCCGCATCGTCAACCTGATAAAGCCGGAACAGCGAGGTGCCCCCGACAACGTTTGCCCCCTTTGCGGACATCAGACGGTCAAGCCGGTTTGCGTCTGCACCCAGCCGCGCGCGGGTTTCATTCGCCCAATCGTGATCGGCCAAGGCCCGTGCCCCGATTTCCAGCGCCGGACCCGAAACGGCCCACGGCCCCAGATATTCGGCCATTCTTTCGCAAACCTCTGGCGCCGCGATCATCGCGCCCAGCCGCAGCCCCGCGAGCCCCCAGAATTTCCCGAAACTTTTGAGGATGAGTGTGTCGTGCCCCGCCTGCGCGACCAGACTTTGGGTCGGCATCACATCGCAAAAGCTTTCGTCGACGACCGTGAAACCGGTCAGGTCCTGCGCTGTCCAAATGCGGCCATCGGGGTTGTTGGGGTGCACCAGCACCCGCGCCGCCGCATTGGGCGTCACGACCCGACCTGCCGCGACAAAGGCGGCGGCATGTTCGTTATACGTCGGCGCCGGAATGTCGATTTGCCCTGCATCCGTCAAAAGCGGCATGCGGCTGATAAGGGCCGAAGCCCCGTTGGCCACAACAATTCCCGCGTGATCTGGCACATTCCAGAACGCGCGCGCCGCCGTCAAAAGGCGATCCATCGCGCCCTTATCGGGGAGAGCGGTCCAGGCCTCGGCCGATATGTCGCCCAAGGGATAGGGCACCGGATTGATACCGGTCGACAGATCGACCCAATCGGCCCGCGTGCCGCCATAGGCCGCGACAGCCGCGTCCAGCCCGCCACCGTGGTCGCGCTTTTGTGTCATTCAGGCACCGGAACGTGGCGGGACACAAAGTGCCCTTTGACCCCGACCGGCCATTCGCGAAACGGGACCTGACCGGTTTCGCTAGCCTGATGTTTTGCGGCATAGTCGACAATGGCTTGGGCGGTGTCTGCATCGGGTTCGAACTTGCCCAAGGAATAGCCCAGCTTGCCCTGACCCTGCACCACGATGTTGCAGGCCCTTTCGCAGCCCATAGTGCAGGACACGCGCCGCGTCTTGACCCCTGCCTGTTCTGCCAATGGTTCAATCAGGTCGGCCAGCGCCTCGCCGTCGGTCTTGGCCATTGCGCCGGTTTCCCAACCGGGCAATTTGCAGGTGTCGCAGATGGTGATCCAAGTGGTCATGGGATGTCCTTTCTTCGCCGTGGTTCAAGCGGATATCCGCACAAAGCACAAGCGTATCGGCCAATTTCTGTGGATAAACCTATGGGCAAGAATCCAGTTAACCTTTCGTTTACACTTTGACCTCAGGACTGCGCGCTAACGTCTGATCCAAAGACAAAAGAACAAGAGGTTTCTGGTGCGTATCATGATTGTTGAAGGTGACTGTGCGGTTGTCCGGCTCTGGCAGGACTATCTAGGCCGCGAAGGGTTCGAGGTGACTAGTGCAGAAACGGCGGATCAGGCAGTGAATGCGCTGCACGGGGGGAATTTCGACGTTGTCCTGATCAATCTGGTGTTGCCGGACGGGGGGGCTATGGGGATCGCGGACTATATCCGCGTTTCCGCCCCACAGACCCAGGTGATTTTTGTCAGCGACCAGACCCTCTTTGCGGATGGGTCGCTGTTCGCGCTTGCGCCTAATCTGCGCATGACGATCAAACCGCAGATGCCGCCGCGCGATGTGGCCGAAATCGTCCGCTATTGCGCACAGATCCCGGCCTGAGCCTTACCCGCGCCCATGCGGTTCCCATAGGTTCAGGTCGGGCCCAACCGGCACGATCCGGTGCGGATTGATGGTGTCGTGGCTGAAATGGTAATGCCGCGTGATGTGATCAAGCCGAACTGTGCCGGCAATGCCATCCCATTGATAAAGCTCGCGGGTATAGGCCCAGAGGTTCGGATAATCGACGATCCGCGCGCGGTTGCATTTGAAATGCCCGTGATAGACCGCATCGAACCGGATCAACGTCGTGAACAGTCGCCAGTCGGCCTCGGTGATCCGGTCACCCATCAGATAGCGGTTGTGTGAAAGCCGATTTTCTAGCCAGTCCAACGTGTCGAACAATGGCACCACGGCTGCGTCATAGGCAGCTTGGGTGGTGGCAAACCCGCATTTATAGACGCCATTGTTCAGCGTGTCATAGATACGCTCGTTTACCGTTTCGATGTCATTGCGGATGTCTTGGGGCCAGTAATCAATGCCTGAATCGATACCTTTGC
>Ga0208304_10000133_pt1 | contig 43556 bp, 82 predicted proteins | sample ColrivemetaGS713_FD_187603 | JGI IMG/M metagenome (GOLD analysis project Ga0208304, IMG submission 187603) | Estuarine microbial communities from the Columbia River estuary - Flood tide ETM metaG S.713 (SPAdes) (version 2) | ecosystem: Environmental > Aquatic > Marine > Intertidal zone >... | reverse complement strand
AATATCTAGACCTTTGATTTCTACGTGAAGGTCAGTTGCGTTTTTAGCATAACCGACTTCAAGCACTACATCAGCCGATCCAGTTGGTACGGTAGTTGTGATTTGTCCATTTGTGATATCTAGATAGTAAACTGCACCAGGTGTTGCCCCAGTTAGTACACCAGGAACAATACCTTTTGTTACAACTACAACGGGGTTAGTTGCTGCCTCTGTTGTTTTTGCAAAACCAATTACAGAAGAAGTTCCTTCTATATCGGCATTTGCTGGTAAAACTGTATCAGCGCCAGAGATATAAACTGCATCACCAATAGTAATACCACCAGTACCTGCTGTGTAAGTAATTTCAACCGAAGATGCTGAACCAGTTCCGCCTATATCAAAATAAGTTGATCCGTCATATGCAAATACTTGTTGTGTACCAGCGTTTAAGTATACATCACCAGTTGCTGGTGCGCCTGATATAGCTGTCGGAATTCTTAAATCACCAGCAGTAATATCATTTACACCAGTGTATGTGTAATCACCAGAGATAGTCTCACTAGCAGTTTTGTCTAATAAGTTCTGATTTTGAATGCCTGCGATTGTATCTGTTAAGGCATTAAACGTAATGTTTGAATCTATTGTTACACCACCGGTTACTGAAAAAGATGTTGACGCTGTATAACTATTTAAAGTTATATCATCAGCTGCCGAATCCATTTCAGCCCTTCTACCAGAAGCGCTAATTTTTAATAATTTTACTTGTGCCATTCTTAGTTAGTTATTTTTTTTATTTCTAAAGTTTTCGGATTTATTGTTGAATCCTTTAGATCAAGATTCTTCTTTTTCTCAAGTTCCTCTATGAATTCTTCTAATTTGATTTCCTTCTCTTTGATTTTGCTTTTATTGGCATCAAGAGAATTCTCAATGGTTTGCCTTTCGTTGATTGTAAGTACAGCAAGTTGCTGATTACATTTAGCCTCTGATTCATGATATTTTACCTTTAACTCATTAAGAATCAACATTAAATTAATATATTTAAGATTTAATTTCTCTATATCTATTTGATAATTTAAATTCTCAAATTCTAAAAAGTCTTTTTTTTCTATTTTTTTCATGATCTTATTGTTAAATCTTGATTTGATATTGTTAATAATAGCTCCGTACTACTTAAGGCATAACCCACAGGCAATAAAACGGTATCAGGTACAGTGGTAACATTTAGCGTTATCCCACCAGCAACTGTTGATAAAAAATATTCTCTTCCAGGCGTCAAGCCTGTATATCCTGTTATTGTTCCACTAACTCTTACAACACAGGTCGTGGCCGTTGGTTTCTCTGCTATAACTCCTACTGCTTGGGCGGTGTTTATAGATAAAGCTGATGCTTTATCAACTGTGTTGGAACTTACAATATAAACCACATCACCTACAGATTCAGAAACGGAGCAATTAGCTGCAAACTCTATTGCTGTAAGTGAAGTTACAGGATCTAAAGAGATTTCATCTTGTAATTGTTGGAAGAATCTATACCACGGCACAGTGACAATACCACTTTTACCGCTAATTTTTTGTGAATTGTTAGGTAGTCTTGACATTTACGAATAACCTACTGTTGCATTAATATAAGCTCCCAATATTACTATTTTTATTGGATCAGTTATCTTGATTCTAAATATAAACTCCCGACCCTGTCCCAATCTATACCAAAAAATTTTATTTCTATACTCACCTATTTTTCCTATTGGCTGCCATAACTCATAAGAAAAAGTTTGTCCACCATCTATTGACCATTGCAGCATTGCTTGAGGATCTTCCCCTTGCCCTTGTGTAATTCCCGTTCCTTCATCCATCTCTAACACAAATCTATCAATAGTCGTTCTGCTTTGAAGAGCGAATTGACTGGCTGAAGCAGCTAATCTTTCTATATAACTATCTTCTTCAGTGTAGGTATTAAGATCTAATTCATAGATTTTTCCAGATTCAGGATTGCCTATTAGGTTTTTTCCAGCAAAGAATGAAAAGCTATTAGCTATCCATCTTTGGAAATTTAGACTTTGTCTTTCATGCCATAATCCTGTTGTTAAATCATAACACCAGCTTCTCTTTTCCGTTGGAAATGTTAAACAATAAAATTTATGTCCTTCTTGAGTGTATATAAAACCAAAAGCATCTTCCACCACATTATAAGACTCGATTTCAGTATCAATGGCGTAGGTGGATATTTTTCTTAGCTCATAGCCTTGAGTTTGGTAAACAATCCTGTCATTCCCCAAGAAATGAAATGCATTATCTTCTACTGCTGGAGAAAATTTAGCTGCACAACCCTGTTGAATAAAAGCTCCATTAATTCTTTCAAAAGGAAAATCAACATTTGCGGAATTGAAATAAACCTGTATTGTATTGCTACCAAATAGCCAAAGCTCCCTATTATCTGAAATAGCCCTTAATAAAACATCTGGCTCACCTTCTGCATTGGCGAATTCTAAAGCATCATAAGATGTCATGTCCCTAAGAGACGAAATAAAGAATTTTACTTTATTGGCTGGTATATCTGGTTTTGCAGTCAGGATGGTAAATCCGTCTAAAGTTGTAATACTATCAGACAATAAATAATCAAGATCAGTAACTTGCGTCAATGAACTACTAGTAGCAACATATAAAGTACCATCTGGGTTTAGTATGCCTACTTGAAGCCCGTTTTCTGTAAGCATTACACGTCCTGGGCTAACCGGCATATCACCCAAAAGAGTAATGTTTTTATTACTATCTACTTTATAAACCTCAACCCCATTAACAACATATAAATCGCCACCCATAACAATCGTACCATTAATTGAATTGAGTGTATCAAGATCAACCCATTCTTTTATGCCTGGCGTTCCAAAAAGAGCCACTGGAAAAGGTGAGTCATCTGGTGCTGCTTCTGCATAAAGATTGACAATTCTTTGGGATGATAAAGATTTGCTTCTTGATTTATAGGAATTTTTTGCAAAATTAATCTGTGTAGTTTCTCCCATTTTTACCTATCATTATTAATGTCTATATATGGTGCAAAATAAATAGATGTTGGTTCTCTATCCCAACCTTCAACAATTGCCTTGGTTGTTTGAGCATCTTCTTTTATTTGCGCTAGTCTTTGCGCTCCTATGCCATACTTTTTACCTAACTTATAAGCTAAGTTTGTAATAATGGCCTCTAGCCATTCAACAGGAAAATCAGAAGTGTTTAATGGTTCATCATAATCTTCAAAAGTTCTGCTAAATGTGAACTTAATTAAATCATCAACACTACCAGCGGTTGACCATAAATAAAGATCTCCATAATTTAATTGTTTATCGTAATAAAATTTGGTTGGCTTTCCTTCGGAAAATTTATTAGATAAATCAAAATAAGTACTTCTAGATATCTCTTTTAATACAATATCTGTTTGCGATTGTGTATTTCTTAATCTGCATGATGAAATTCTTTGAGGTCTATTTATTTTAGTTGTGTAATTATATACTACATTGTTTTCAGAGGCATCATTAGTTAAAGCATCATTAATACCAATTGTAGTCGCTCCTATTGCATTTATAATTGACCAATGAAGAGTGTTGTTGTCTTGTTTTATGCCAACAAAGTCACCTAAAGTAAAACTACTTGTATCATTAACAGAAATAGTAGTTTCTCCCGTTATTTCATCGGCTGACAAAGTGGTTTGGGTAAATTCAGTGGTAGCATTAGCTGTGGCCGCATCTAGCCTATAACTATTTTGACTTGGCACTAGAAATAAAGTGCCTTCTGTTTCTTTCCACAAATATATTCCTGCCGCTTCCCATGATTTAATCATAATGTTTAGGGAACGCACACCGTCATTCATTTCTTCTGAAGTTAAAGCTCTTCCGGGAGTTTTTACACCTATTTCTCTATAGGCTTCGTTCACTATTTCGTCTCTTGCAAGATTGAAATCTGTTGAGTTACTTGTTGTCATCCTAGTTTAAATCTATATTAATATTATTAACTTCTTCAACTGTCGTACAGTTATTAATATCTTGTATCAATCCAGACTCATTAACTCTTAAAGATGATTCATTAGATTCTATTAAATTTCTTAGGGATATAAAATCTAATCTATTTAGATTAACAATTTCTTTTTCTGGATAAGTAAAATAAGGAGCTGTTGTTATATCATCCGTTAGTTTTTGCAAAAAATTTAAAATGGCTATTCTTGCATTTTGTGAATTAGCGTATGTCTTTTGATTGTAGGCAACTGTTGATTTTTCTGCTAGATTCTCACGATTAATGGCTAGTTGTGCTATTTTAGCATCTTTAGCCTCTTGCAGAAGTTCATCATCTGGCTTAATATAAGCTTCAATAGTGTTTCCATTAACAATAGCCTGATCCGGTCTATTTTCCCACTCTGATTTTGTTATTTCAATATATCCTATATCGTTTGTATCAATAAATGACTCATTTGGATAATTAATATCGTTTGGAAAATAACCAACAACGAAATTATTTGATTTAGTATATTTTGCTGTAAACTTTGCTTTATTTTCTCTCATAATTTATTTTAATTAATAACCAATAACAATATAACTTCCTGACATTCCCTCTACTGATTGAAAGGTTGCGCCAGAAGCAGAAAGAGCCGAAACACCCAACGACTCTTGGCCATCATTTGAGCGTCTACAAACCGCAATCGAAAAAGCTGCATTTGGAAAAGTGATTGGAAAGTTAAAAGCTCCTAATGAACCTTGAAAACCCCACTGTATAATAATTTCCTCCTCCATTCCTCCCACTGTCGCAGGTATGCGGATATAACCATTGGTAGATTGAATTGCTGTTGCTAAAATACCCAACAATCTCGATTCTAAGGTGCTAGGAACAACCGCCTTATTATCAACAGTCCCATCATCAACCTCTGCTTGAGTGGCGATTTCTAATAAACCTGCAAAATCTTCTGTCGCTGGAATCTCTGGATTTAGCACAACATAATCTACTCCGTCATTTGTAATCCAATATCTTCTTGGCAGAAGATCACTTGTTACAATATCAATTTTATTTGTACCACTAGTGTTATACTTTTTGAGATTTAACGCTCCTTGTCCATCAATATCTAAAGATGGACTATCACCACAAGTAATATGGAATTGCACTAAAAATATGTGTGTGTTCTTATTTTCACTAATTGGAGGATTGGCATTTAAAGTATATTCAGTGTTGGTTCCTGCTGTTGTTCCCCAAAATGAAGCTGGCCTTGGGTCAAAATCGTTTAAAGAAAATACTTTCGGGTCAACTGGGTCTGATGTCCAGATAACATTATCAATCTCATCTTTTAAAATAGCCTTGTAATCAGCTAAGCTTTCAACAAATATTTGTGGAAACCTACCAGAAGAATCTGCAATAACGGGGTTAGTATTAGGTACAGTTAGACCTACATCTGAATAGGTATCTTTTGGCGTACTTGTGCCTGTCTCAAAGAACTCTAATTTGTAACCTGCGCCAATTATCCCTAGGTTGCTAAATACTTGATTTATTGGTATGTAAAAAGTTTGTGCCATTTTCTTAGATTATTCTGCAGGAGATCTTTCTCTTGCGGTTTGTAAAGTTTGTACCGTTAATAATTCTGGTCTGATTCTCTTAATAAAATCTGTCATAAGTGTTTTTTGTAACTCATCCTTTTCTTTTTTGATAATAGAACGTAATGCCTCAGCTCCTTCTTTTCTATCAGTCAAAATCTTAGCCAATTGTGTAGCATTTTTCTGAGTCAGTCCAGCGACTCTGTTTTTTAGTGTGTTTGCTGTAGCCCTTAATAATTCAGCTTTATTCCCTCCAACAATAGATGCTCCTTGTGCCACCTCATCAATGAATTGTGCATCTGTTGCTTGATTAATATCTGTTCTTGAGCCACCAAGCACTTTAAATTTTGTCTCGGCTGTTTTTATTTCATCTCGCATTTTTTTTGCAAAAGACTTGTATTGTGCATCATTTTCAAACAAAGCTCTTATTTGATTTCTTTTAAAACTGTTACCAAATATTCTTTTTGCAGGATCAGCACCTTCAGAAGTAGAGCTAACAATTTTTTGTAAATTTTCCCTTGCCCCTATTCTAAAAGCTTCTTTTTCACTGGGATCTAAATTCTTTAAAAATCTTTTTAATTCCTGTGGCCTCATCTTTGAGAATTGTAAACCTTGTTTTTGCGCACTCTCTATCGAGGCAAAATCGCTAAATACTTTTCTGGCCTTTTTGTAATCTGGATTTAGATTATCTAATTTTGACACAAGCTCATTCTTTATTTCGGTTAAAGCTCGCGCTTCCTGTCTCTCACCCTGCCTTATTGCCTTACCTATCTTGTCATCTAGTGACTTTTTAGCAGCATCAAGCATAATTATTGAATCATCTTTAATCGAATCATCTAATCTAAATTTCTTTCTAGCATCTTTTAAATCAGGTGCTATTTTATCAAAAAGATCTCTGTTTTTATTAATATCTAAAGTGGTGTTCTTATCAAAAGCCTTTTTATATAAAGGTGCTGCAACCTCACTTCTTGCCTTAGCTAAATCATCTAAATTAGCAAAATAATTTTCAACTGGTGAAATGTCTTTTGATAGCTCTCTAGAAACTCTTTCTACCGCTTTTTCCGATCTACCCTCCAAAGCATCAACAATCAAGTCTCTTGCTTTAGGTAGTTTAGCAACTGATCTAGTTAAACCTTGCACTTCATCACCAGCAACATCAGCAACAGTTAATGGTGCTTCACTTGTTTTTAAAGCCTGTAATGCTTCTCTTGCTTGTTCTGGCTTTAATCTTCTTGCTAATACATCTTGTGGGGTAGATGCTGTTAAAAGCTTCTTTCCTAAACCTAAAGTAGAGCCAATACCCTTAAATAATCCTCCTGCCAAGCCTCCAAATGCTCCTAATTGACCTATTTGAACAACTCTTTCTTTTGCTGTACCCTCTTCTGTGGGGGTTAATAATCCCGTTGCTGCTCCAGCTTTTATTCCTCCTTTTATCAATCCCGAACCTGCGCCGACTGGTAACAATGGGGCTGTCTCTCCAATAAATCTACCTACTTTTTGTGCTGTTGTTATATCACCCTCAACCTCTCTTTCTTTTTTAACTTGTTGCCCTATTCTTCCTGCAAAATCTTCTGCTCCTAATATCTCCGCCCCTAATTGAGTTGCGCCAACGGCTAACTGCCCCATTCCGACAGGTATTTCCATAGCTGCCTGTCCTGCGAATCTTCCAGCTTTAGTTAAAAAGCCTTCTGGCTCGACAATCTCAAAACCTGCTGGAATAGTTGGTTGATCTTGCACTAATTCAAAACCTTGTGGGATAGTTACATTTTCCGCCATTGCCCCCCTTCTAATATCATTCTTTCACCAGTTGTAGGGTTCTGAATAATTTGACCTTCTTGCACAGATGGTTGATCTGACATACCCTCTAAAGCTCTTTTTATAGCTTCTTTTTCTTGGCTACCCTCTGGATATAATGGATTATCTTGCAAGAATTGTCTTCTTACTTTACCAAACCCAGACATTGTGCCTTTTTCTTCAAGGTATTGGTCAGCTAATCTAGCAATCTCAACTGTTCTTTGTTTGTCTCTTGTGCCAATATCAATTAAAGCTAAGTTCTGAGATCTAGTTTTGTTTCTATTTGGAACACCTGCAACTAAGAAGCTTAAATCTCTATCAGATGTTGAGCCTGTTAAGCCTCCATCTTCTCCTTTTGGACTTCTTAATTGTAAAGCCAGTTTATTACCTAGTGCAGCTATAACTGCATCATCTTCTAACCCCTCAATTTTCACTCCAAATAGATTTGCTATTTTCTTGGATTCAGCTTTTAGGTCAGCAAAAGCACCTTGTGATGCGTCAGGATTAGACACAGCCTGTCTTAATGTTTCTAATGTTTCTAATCCTCTTTGCGCTGATTGTCCAGATTGTTGAATTGCTTCATATCTTTTAGCCCTAATTTTACCCAATTCTTTTTGCTCCTCCTTTTCACCAGCTCCAACATTTACTACTGTTGAAGGCGGCTTAATGAATGGAGTTAGTCGTTCACCTCCCATAGTGACCGGTAATGCTTCGCCTGTTTGTGGGTCAATCGTTGCTATACCTTGCCCAGTTTGCATAATTTGTCTTTGACCTATTTGCTGTTCAATACCTCTTCCTGCGTTAGATATAAATTTTAACTGCTGCTCTACTTCTGGTGAGTATTGGGCTGGCAATCCTGTAATATCAATACCTTCTGAAGCTGCTTGCTCTAGTAATCTTGGATAAATAGCGGCTCTTTGTGGAGCTGGGGCGTTTAAAGCTGCTTGCGCTAATTGTCCACTTCTTACAGATTGTCTTGTTTGAAAATCTTGTATCTGACTAGCTCTCTGAGGGTTCAATGCTGCTAATTGATTAAATGCCGCTGAATCCCCCTGAACTGCTAAATTAGATAATTCATTTTGTGCTTGCGCTTTTTGCTCGGCTAAAACTTCGTTTCTTAACTTTGCTCTTTGCAAGTCTATGTTTGCCTGATTGGCTAATCTAGCGTCTCGAGCTTGTGACCCTGCAACCAATGAACTTAATAAATCTCTAGTCATTAAAAACCCCCCGCACCTGTTGTTGGAGCTGGGCTGGGCGCTCCAAAACCACCTGTAGATGCAAAACCTCCTATGTTCTTTAAGTCTTGTCCAAATTGACCGAATGCTTGACCAGCCGCCCTAGTACCTGTTCCAAGCGTACTTACTGTACCCATACCAATTTGAGTAAGAGGAGATAAAGCACTCATACTAAAGTTCCCTTGTTGAGTTGCTGCTGACTGCCCCATGTTCGCCAATGAACTTAATTGTCCTAAATAATTTTGATAATCCTGAGATGCCAAACCTTGGCCAAATCTTTGCGTTGCTTTTATCTGTCTACCAGAAAATATATTACCTGTTGCAGAGCCTAATCTTTCTAATGCTTTTTGACCTTCTTCTAGTTGAAATTGAAAAGCTGGTGATTCTTGAAATAAAGCTTGCCTTTCTTGAGGTGAAATATCTTCAAACTCCCCTTCTTCTGTTCTTCTTTTGCCTAAAATTAAGCCTGTAAGAGGTGATAAGGCTTCTGTCCCTACTTGTGCAAAAGGATCTAATCTTGCTTGATCTTCCGCAACCCTAGATTGTATCTGTCCGCTTAAAGCGGATAATCCTTTTCTTTGTTTACTTGCTGCTTTACTTGCAAAATTACCACCTATAAGATTACCTGCTAATCCTGCTCCAGCTCCACCAAATGCTGCTCCTACTCCGCCACCCATTATATTTTGATAAAATTATTAATATTGCGATCTGCTTTTTCTAGATCGTAACCTAATGAATTTAGCTTTTTTATTAAATTGGGATTGCGAGCTGGTACAAAAAAAGCCTCAAATCCCATTTGTTTTGCTAAGTTCTCAAGGCTCTCTATCAGAAGTTCTATTGCTCCTGTTCTTAATTCTCTATGTTCTTTGTTGGGGTTGCTAATTATCCAACCAATAATAGACATTATACTATCAGTCTTATATAAAAATCCACAACAAATAAATATTCCTTTATTAGAAATCATTAACCCTGTTTCTGGTAATGCTTTGGGTGGAATTGGGGTTTGTTTCCATTTTTTCCACCAATTACTAATAATAGGATAAAATAACTCTCTATCTTTTTCTTTGTGTAAATTAAAATAATGCTTCTTCATTATTTCTTTTTACGCTTACTTTTTCCAGCAACAGAATATGCAATAGCTACAGCCTGTTTCTTTGGCTTGCCAGCCTTAATCTCTTTCTTAATGTTACTAGATATTGTCTTTTTACTTTTTCCTTTTTTTAAGGGCATAAATCCTCCACAGTTACACGATCAACAAAAACATCTTTTGGCTCTGGTCTTGGATCTGAGACAGTAAGATTATCAATCGCAGCAGGTAATTTATCCTGCGGCTGTCTTCTTTCCCAAAATTTATCCAAAACCAACAAACCATCCCATTGCTTTCTGCAATCCTTTCTTTTTCTTTTAAATCCAGAACGATCACAAATTACGTTATAGCCCATTACATATCTCTTTGAGTTATAGTTATAAAAGTAACCGAAGTAATAGGAGTGTTATTTACTAACACTCTTAAAGCCGTTGGAACGCCTTCATAAGCCTCATTTAAAGAAGTTGTAAGACCTACTAATTTAGTAGAAGGCGCATTTTGCCAGTTTACATCTCCAGCAGGAGTATTTTGTATATCGTCAAAAGTCTGCTGAACTGTTAAATTAGGGGATCCACTCTTAATATCAATATTAATAGTTAATATTCCCCCTCTCCAATTAATAGGGATTACTTGACTTTGCGCTTGATTAGTATCAAGCTCTATCTTAATAGGTCTCATATTACCTTTCTTTTGCAGTTAATAAGTAATCTATACTCATAGAATTTGCAACGGTAGTACCATTTTGAACACCAAATGAAACGGTCAACACCTCATCATCTGGTAAATTCTCAATAGTCACTTGACCCAATCTTGTAGGGTTCTTGCTGTTTGCTCCTGCGAAATACTCAATCTTTTCTTTACCATCAAAAGCAAAGCCCACTGTGATATAAGTATCATTTTCTAAAGTTGTGATTGCTGTTGCTTCAGTTGCGGTGTCATCTTTCTCTACCACAAAATCAAGATTAGCATCACCATCATCTTTTCTAAAGAAAACACCATCAGTCACGTCAAGAGGTGTTGCGTCAGTAATTTGTAAACCAATTACAGCGTCACTTTCAGTAGCATCTAATAGCTTAAATCTAGCTTTAAAAAAGGTTTTCTTTCCTAGTTCCATTAAAAATGAAGCACTTGCTTTTTGCAAGAAAACTGAATCATCATCAGCAGCTGAATTTGTTAAAGCCAATACACCGCCGTCTTCATTAGCTAAGGCTTCAGTAGAAGTTCCAACTGTTGTAACAGTCCAATCAGCAGCATTATAAGTATCAAAATCATCAAATAACTCATGGTTAATAGATGGATCAAGGTTTTTATATTGCCCTAATACGTTTTGTTTTGTGACGTTAGTTACGCCATTTATGAATCTTGTTGTAGTCATTTTATTTTATTTTAGCGTTCATAGAGAACGAGGGGCGCTAACCCCTCGCTAAAATTTATGCACCAGTCGTGCCGAAGATAGCTCTCCAATCGGTATTACCAAAAGAACATCTTGAGTAGATTTTGTATTTATGAACTTCTGCGTCAAAATCTTCATCTTGTGAAAATTCTGGAGTAGTTCTATCAAAATACTTCATTCCATCCGCCACATCTGTTCTAATAAAGAAAGCTGTTGGACTAGTCAAATATTGGTTTGTTACAAATCCTTCTGGTAACATTCCCATATTTTTCATAGCATTCAAGTCATTATTAGCTGTTGCAGGTCTTAATTCTGTTTTTAGAATTCTTTCTGCTTCAAACTGTAATGCATTTGGTACAATTAACTTTCTACCTTGTACTGCCATGAAATTACCGTCAAAACTTCTTGTGTTAGAAATTTGAATCAACATATCCTCAATGGAGGTTTCAGATAAAGGAGCATCCACAGATAATCTGTTAGATTGCAAACCAGCATCAGTGTTATGACTTCCCGTAATTAACTGCGCACCATCACCATAAGTGATACCAGCATTAAATGCTTTGTTGTAAACATTAGCACCAACAATTTCCTTAGTTCTCATCATTGCATCAGCAAGACGTGGCATATTTTTCATTACTACATCGTAGTATTTACCATCATCTTTAGCTTCACGAGAAACTTGGAAACCAAGAGCATAAGAAATATGGTTATATCTTGTGATATATTTTTGACCATTAGAAGTGTATTTAACGCCACTTCCTTCTTCCTTAATTGGGGCAGATGTAAAATCTGAGACAAGCACATCTTCTACATAAGCTTCGTCATTTGTGTATTTATCAAATAACTCTTCCCACTGCATTTTGCGCTGACTATAATCACCCCAAAATTTATCCACACCTGGCTTTAGGGCTTTAGGTATATTACCTTTTACTATAATTCCTGACATAATTTATTTTAATTTTAATTGTTACTAAATACCAGCTGTGCCAGTAGATTCTGTATGATTGTTAATGGTAACAAGATATTTACCGTTAGCACCTAATTCGTTATCTGGTCTTGCGACTAACCTTTTGATCTTTAACTGGAATGCTGCAGTTACAGCAACAGTGCTTGAGTTAAGCTCTGCCCCAGAAGAACCAGTAAATTCGCTACCAGCATTAGTGTAGATTAAGTTAGCGTTTAAACCAATATCATCTACTGTCAAAGCTACAACACCATCATCTTGAATTTCAAATTCTTCTTCTGGATTATCAGCTACAAGAAGAACAGCTTCTTCTGATGCAGGTCTAAAGTTTAAAGCTCTATTTAAGTTATCCGGGTTAGGTTCAATACCAACTATTACACCTGTAATAGGATTAGTGCTACCAGCAGTTGCTTTATTCACCACTGGTAAAGTACCAGCTTCGTAAGCATTTACATCAGTAACAGTAGTTAGTGGGTTAGATGTACCAGTTTTTACTACTGGATCACCTACAAATAAAGCAGTTGCGTAAGAAGCAGGGACATAATATTTATTAATTCTAATATCACCTGATCTATTTCTAACTGGCTTTAAACCGAAAGGAGTATCTTGATTTGCCATTTTTATTTTAATTTAATTGTTTGAATTATCGTTGGCCAATTGTATTATTATAGCCATCAGGCACATGTAAACCTTTTTCTTGAGGTTTTAACTGCGCTTGTTCTTTCTCTTCTATTTCTCTTTGTTCTCTTGATTGTCTCTCTTGATGTAGTTCTAATGGTATTTTCATTAAAACATGATAATAAGGCTCATTGTTTACTTTAGTTCCTCCATAAACTGATGGAGAACCCTCAACAAACGTGTAACCCATATCAACATAGGATTGATAACCCATCGATCCTCTGTCGATAGCCCACACATAATGATAGCCTGGCTCTTTTAAATGCGAAGGCATTTGTAATTTTAAGCCACTTTGATTTAATTCTTTTACTTCTCTAATAGGATATTTAGTGCCATCGGGAGCAGTTGTGTACTTCGGGGCATTATCCTTAGAATCCTCTGTGCGAATTTCATTCACTTCTCTAGTAAGAGATTCTAAACCATTATCTTTTGTATTATTTAATTGTAAAGTCTTTTTTCCCATAATTTATTTATAATATGCGTTAATATATTCTTGTTTATTTTTAAGTACTCCTTCTCTTACCATTCTGTCGCAAGCTTTCTTTGCGTCAGCAGGTAAAGACTGATAGTTTTTGGCCGATCCTAATTGACCCCCAAAAGATCTATTATTACCACTTTCAACTGATGATGCTTTTGGTGTATTGATTTTAAATACAGATTCAATTTCATGTTTAACCTGATCTAGCTTTTCAGCAAAAGACATGTAAGGGTATTCCCTGTTTACTTCCTCTACATATGTATTGGCATAAGCAGCCATTTTAGCATCTTTATTATACCACTGATTTACTGACAACCAATTACTTAGAGTCTCTTGGTCTGATTGATTTAATTGTGCAGGTTGTGGAGGAGGCGCAACTTCTGGAGCTGGTTGCTGAGGCTCTTCCTGGAATTTAAACTTATTCTCTTGCAATTCTTGAGCTCTCTTTTCAAGGGTTTTAACTTTATCAAGATCGCCATCTAATATAGCCTCCTCTTTTTCTTGTTGAATTGAATCTAAGTTCGTGCTTACCTCTCTATCTTCTCTAGCCTGATTATATTTTAAAACTTGTTCTAATTGCTTTTCAAGTTTCTCTATTTGTTTATTCTTTTTTTCAATCTCGTTTTGTTTTCTTTCAAAAGCAATAGAGGGGACATTCTTTTCTTTCTCTAGGTATTCTTCTGCGCTTATAAACGATCTATCTGACCCGTCTTTATTTTTGCCAGCAAAGAATTCTTGAGGTCTCCACCCTTTGTCCCATGCAACTTTTTCTTTTCCATCAAGATTTTGATAGTAATTTTTCATCTTTTCTCTTTTTTCAGTAAAAGATGCTTTTTCAGGTTCTGAGTATTCCTCTGCTATGTCATATTTTTCAATATTAACCGCTTCTGTATTTTCTGCTTTTGCTTCCAATACTTCTTGATTAACCGCTTCTTTTATATTCTCTTCTGTCATTTGTTTTAGTTTATAATTGCTATTATTTCATCGTCATTTAGTAGTCGACAATTGTCGTAGTCTGCCATCTTTACACTAATTCCAGCGTAAGATTTAAACATAACCGTATCGCCAACTTTAGGCTTATTGTCCCAATTCTCGAAAGCTACTTCCCCTAAGTCTTTAATAACACCAAAGCCACCAGCTATTTCGTCTTTTCTTCTTTTTTCTTCAGGAATAATTATTCCACCCTTTGTTTTCTCTTCTATCTTCTGAGATTCCACAAGAACCCTAAAGGTAGTAGGTATTATTTTATTTGTCATTTTCTGTAAAGTTTGGATGATAAAGTTGTAAGAAGCTTCTAACGTCTGCTTCTTCAGTACATTCTAGAAAAGTAATAAGGTTTTGCATTGCCCTTATTCCCCCTATAGTTAAACTAATATCTGTTTCCGTAGTGTTGGGGTTGTAAGTAGATACTAATCTATCACTTTGTTGATTGATACAACCTTTAATTGCATCGATAAATATTTTAGAGGTTGGTTTTTGTAACCAGTCTTTAAGATCCTCTAGTTGTTGACTCTTGTCTATCATTCTCTAGTTCTCCGTTGTTGCTCTTTGCGCGGCTCTCAACTGCCTGCGTTAAAATCTCAAGTTGTTGCTTAACCGTAGCTAAATCAGTATTAACGTTAGTCTCTTCTGTTTTAGCAATATTAAGTAGGGATTTAGTTTTTATTTCTGCGATTTCAGCTTTTTCTTTTTCAATATCAAACTTCATCTTTTCAATATCGCTTTGGGCTTGAATGGATTTTATCTCTAATTCCTGTGCTCTAACTTTGTTCTTCTCCATCTCCATCTGAACTAATGGATCAGGTTCTGGAGCTGGTGGCTGCACTAGCAATTTATCAATATCTTCTATATTAGCAGCATCTAAAATTTGCTCCCTCAATAACATCTGGTCAATATATGGGTCATTGATAAATTGTGACAAGAAGTTAGCTTTAGCAAGCTTTTGCATATTTGTAACTGATTCAATATCAGATACAGGCACAATATCATAATCATCTAGATTAAAATCCTCATCTTTATTAGCATCTTTAACAGGAATATCTAAAACTTTAGCATATTTTTTTTGCGTTAAATGCTCTGAGTTTAGATCGTATATTAGATTAATTTCCTTTTTTAACGATCTATGTATTCTTTTATATACAGATTTGAATTTCTTAATTCCCTGCTCAACCATAGTCAAAATAGTTGTAGGGGCAATGTTAGCTGCATTCTGGCCGTCTAGTACATCATTTAATGCTGCTAAAGTGTTGCCTGATTCATTCAATAATCCTAATAATTGAAATGATGTAGTGGAAGGTTGGGGGTGTGGTATTGGCACTATGTTTTCCTTAAGAGAACCACCGCCAACATCTGCCATTTTCCATTCTCCTGGTCTTAAACTTATCTGTCCACCAGCTATTTTAACGCCTCGACCTATAAATCCACCACCTGTGTTATTGAGTGTGCCTGCATCCAATAGTTGGTTAATGGTGCTGTTCATTGTTTCGTTGATGTTAAACAACAAGTGAGCGATACCAACGCCATAAAAACTACCATCTATTGATGGTAAGAAATCATACTTCACGAAGTAATGTTTCGGATTAATTCTTTTTACTTCCTTACCATTGTATTCTATATCTTGCTTATCGAACCTTTTAACGATTCTAACTATTTCGTTTGATTGTTGATGAATTGTTACTATATAAGGTTCTTGATAACCATCATCATCTAAGTCTAAATAACAGTGCTGTTCAAGAAATACCTCTGTGTTGTTTGATGTTTTATCGTCATCTAAGTTTTGTTGATTCTCATCATTTACAATTACACCTATCTTTTCATCGTCTGACTCTTCTTTCTGGAAATCAACAAATATACCAGCCCTTATCCTCTCAACAACTTCATGTGGATATAGCTCTATAATATGAGTGATTGTTGCGTTGTAAAGATTTTTAGCTTTATTGTTGATAATAATCTTATCGGGATAAATAAGTTCTGAACACGCCTTATCTTGACTACTATCAAAGAATACTTTTTTAAACATACAGCCAACTACTGGTAAGGAGTTGCACAATACATCCATGTCACATTCAAAATTATCAATCTCTTCGAATAACTGCCAGTTCATAAACTCAGAGACTCTTTGTCCTCTTTGTTCTTTAACGCCAACATTCTGCATTATCTCTTGGCCAGCTTCATCTTGTAAAGGAACGCCATTTATATTGACTGCTGCCTGCCCTTCATCATTACCAATGATTTTTGGTTTAACTATGTAATTGTCTTTGATTATTTCTGGATAACATTTAGAGCCAAAATCTAAAGCGGCTTGTGCTATCAGTGGATATTTAACGTTAGCTGCATTTTCCCAAGGGGTGCTTTTCTCCTCGGCCACTAGCATCGCTAACTTAACGAATTTCTTTAAGTCTTTTTCCTTCTCCTCTCTTGATTGTTTGTCAAGAGTAAAGATTTGATGATTAAATTGTTGAATTGAGGTCAGTTCTTCTTCTGACAAAATCTCAACAATATTGTCTGCCTTTAATACAGAATCTAATGAAACGCTCATTAATAACCAGTTACTGTGCTTCTTGTGTCATTATATAAATAAGATTCATAATAATGACTATTTTTCTCTTGCTCAATGTAGTCTTCACTCGGAAATACTACGTTTAAATCATCCTCAAGTATTCTAGCCATCGCATCTAACATATCGTCATGTGCGGATACTGGAAAACTAAGATATTCTTGCTTAATGAAAATGTCAATAAGATTCTGCTTTTTTCCTTCATAATTATTCTTGATAATTTGATAAGGCATCCAAAAACGTCCGTGCTCAAATAATGGTTGCAACTTTCTTATCCTATCTTCCTTGCTTACTTTACCAGCCAACTCAATTACATTAAAGTGATAATTGATATTATCCATTTCGCACCTAATATGCTCAATATCAGACTGTAACCCGTATCTTTCATAGCCAACTGCTATTGGTCGCCAGTGTCTATGTAACTCAAATAGTTTTTCGGTTCTTTCTTTCAAAGAGAGTCTATCTCTTATCATGTCAATTAAGTAGTAATTGCCATCAGCACAACAAGCTATGACACACATAACTGTGTAATCACTAGTCTTTTTCTTAGAGTGCGCTGGGTCAACTGTAATGTATATATTGGCAACCTTATCACCTTTCTGAAATGAGCCAAAGTATTTAATCCATTCTTGCTTAAAGTTGGCTATTGAATCAGCAACGGGATTTTGAAGCATCTGACAACTAAAGACGTAACTTCCTTGATTTCTTCTTTTCTCCTCCAATTCATCTTGATTAAGAAATACTGGCTTACCATCAATCGTTCCATCTTCAGTTGCTGGATATAATCTGGGCGTTGCAATCTCGTTTTCTAACATAAAGGCGTAAGTATCATTTGCGTGATACCTAGTGCCGATATATCGAACTATCCCGCCCCTTGTCCCCAGGTTGGATGACATCTGCCATTGTTGGGTTGTTTTAGCTATCATTTCTGGAGTGGTTACACTCTTTTCGTTCACAACATCATCATAAATACGTAGAACAAAGTGCTTACCCGTGGGTTGACCGTCAATTAAACCCCAGGCTTCTAGAGTTGCTTCTTTTGGATTTGATTTTCTTTTAACAATAATACCCTCATCCTCTGACCATTTAGGGCTTTGTGCTTCGGGCTTCTCATAAAGAATATCGGGGAATATAGATTTTAATAATTGATTTCGTTCAAACTCTTGCTTTACTTGCTTAAGAAAACCTTTTGCCAAAGGTCGTGTAATAGAGAAAATACCAGCCGTTAATTCTCTTTCCCATTCTGGCAACGGCTCTTCACCATGAGAACCAAGTATGTCTTGAATGGTTTTTCCAAATGTTATGATGGTACTTTTATAATGATTCCTAGCCCACAAGTCTAAGTGTCCATTTGGCTCTGCTTCCACTTCTTTACATCTATCTAAAAGCCATTGTTGGGCTACATCTTTACGACTGCAAGCATACCATATCAACCAAAACAAATCTGTTCTACACAACAAGCGATTAAATTTAATCTTCTCGATATTATCCTCAAGATTATTAAATCTGGTCAGGAAGTCTTTATATTCTTTAACAGTTTTATATTTTTTTAATGGACTAGCTGTTATTCTCATACATTATATAATATCCTCAATTGATTTAGATACTTTTTCAGGCGTAACATCTACCATTTCACGCCCTCTTTCTTTCATTGCTTCGGCTGCAATAAATATATTAGTTGGGTTTTCAGCCTTTTTACTATCAGACTCTATGCTTTTTAATAACATAGGTGTCCATTTCGGCTCATCTTCTACTTTAGCATTTGCTATTGCGTTGTCAAGTATAGCATCAATATTCTTCTTTCCTTCTTTTTCTATACCTAGTCTTTGTTTTATGTAACTCTTCACATCTTGTTCGGTACTCCAATTTTGGAGGGCTGTTGTAATTTTCTTACTCATCTTTTCTTATTCGATAAATAAATGCCTAAAATTAAAATATATAAACATTAATATTAATAATATACACATAAAATTTTTATGTTTTTTTATAAGTCTTAGCGCGGTGAGACAAGTTGCCTCGAGCCTTTGTTTAAGCGCCTCCGTTTTTTTAGGAGATTTTGGTTTTTCAGCCTTAAACTGAGGTATTGGCGAATGTTTTGGTTGCGTTCTTGTTTCCAGCTTTTCTTTCATGGCTTGGTAATCTGCGTCAGTCTGGCACAATTCCTCCTCTGTCTCTGGCATTCCATCCATCATAAAACTATTAGTAGGTTGTATAGCTCCCATTATATTGTTATATTATCAACTCTTTTAAAAATTCTTTTTCAAGAATACCAAGCAAAGCCATTTTTCTTATCATTTCCTTTTGCAGAAAAGTTGTAACTGCATTTTGAAAGACCCAAAAATGTTTAGTTGGCATTCTTCCTTTTCTTTTCCAGTTATAAAACTGTGTTCGTTCAATACCTATCATCTCTCTAGCTTCTTTTTCTTTCATACCTAATTCTGCAATTAAGTCAAGAAATTTATAAGTTTCTATTGAGTCACAATGCTTATTAGCCACTAATCTTTTTTACAATTAAATTGTTCACCCAAACCCATAATGTCTAATTATAGTAGTTATTGTAACCACAATTTGTCCAATACCACTGACACCTGTTATAAGATCCGTAATCATTACTACATTGACAAACAGCGTGTCCATTGGGACAATCTAGTGGTTTAAATGTAGGTCTTAATCCACAACTCATGGAATAGGCATTGCTAGATATACCTAGTGATATTATTATTGTTATTAATATTTTTTTCATTTTTTTATAGTTAAGTTAATAATAAAATTTTTACCCATACAACTCCTCAAAATCAACCTCTTTCTCACATTCAACTTTTTCACATTTGTCGTTTGCAAAGTCTGGATTGATTGTTGTTAGTGCTAGTAGTAGTGTTAATGTTTTCATTTTATTTTATCATATCTGGTCGTTGTATCTTGGTTGTTTAATTCTTACCTTAAATGCTCTTGGCTTAAGTTGCCACCATTTCCGCTCTAGTCTAACAATGTCACCAGTCTTTATTTTATCTGCCGCAATTGCACTAATTCGTCCTTCCTTTATCATATCTGGTTGATTAAAACTTTTTTTAAGTTTTTTAATTTTATCAAGGGATTCTATCTTTATCATTCCTCAATATCCCCTATTCTTTCATAAAGTTTGATATAAATTCATTGCAGAATTCTATCATCTCTTTTTCGTTGCCTGAATCGATTTTGCTGTATTCAAATATTATTTCTATTTTTTGCATTCTCATCGCTAACTCAATAAGTTTTTTATCTTCGGCAGATGTGTCTTCAAAATTTAAGCCAATATCATTTATTATAAGGAAAATAGCTCCTTTTAATATTTGCTCCTTATCCTTTAATTGCTCCCTAAGTTTATCGTTCTCTTGCTTTAGTGCAAGGAAATCTTCTTCAAAATTATTCATTTTTATTTAATTATTTCTTTTAAATCATCAATTACTTGACCTATAATGTCTCTTTTTAAGATTAATTCATCTACACAAAGAGTTCCCTCAAATTTATCTATTTGCTCAGAGCAGAATGAATCCATCTCTTTGTATTTTTTTATTAATTTTTTGATCTTTAAATCTAATATTTTTGCATCAAAGCTGATTAAGTTTTCCATTTTTTTCATTTTAAATTAGTATTGGTATCGGGAGTCACCACCACGCAAACCTAGCGTGTACAGTTTATTTCCTTTTAGGGTATTGTATTCACTATACACCCGATATAAAATTATTTTACGCCTAGGGCGTTTATTAGATTTTGAGCCTTAACCTTTAGTACACCAAAATGTATATTTGCTTCTCCAACGCTCCAGCAATCTTTTTCAACAGCTTCTTTCAACTCCTGTAATGCCTCTTGTACTTCCTTATTTTTCTTTCTTTCATTGTCATGCTTCTCAATGATCTTCTTTTGAAGCTCAATAATTTTATCGGTTTGATTTTGCTCTTGTTTTGCTTCTGGCTCTTTGTGGGCTTCTAAAATACAATTCCATTCGTCTTTTTTAACTCTGTCCCAAATACTACCATCTTGACATAATGCTTGTGTTACTATTTCAGATGTTACATTTCCATTGCAATGCCTAGTGTCGTAATGAGTAGTGTCGTAATGAGTAGTTGATATTTGTATTACTTTTGATGTTGCTCCATACTTTTCCAAACAAAACTCAACTAAACTTTTAGCTCCCCCCTTAGTGGCGAAATTAGTCTTTGAAAACCTTTTGCCATTTAAAGAAGGAAAAAAAAGATTTCTTTTGCCTGATCTGCTTTTTGTTCTTTCAATTTTATAAGTAAAATTTGTCATTTTCATTTTTTAGTTAAGATTAATATTGCTTGGTTGATGAATATATAATAATACTGAGTATTAGTAATGTCAATACTTTATTTCATCTTTTTTGCATTATTTATTAATTTCTGATATCTTTCTAAGCGCAAGGGGCTTTTATTAATATCTCTTGTGCCTTGTTCGTAACAGCTTATTAGGACTGTTGAACAATATAATAGCACTGCTAAATCTTTTTGTTCTAATCCTAGCTCTTTGCGATTTTGTTTAAATTGTTCTGGCGTCATTTATTAGATAGTATTTTATTAAAAAATCTTATGTTACTAAATAAATAGTAATACTCAGCATTAGTAAAATCAACTACTTTTTTTAAGCTTTTCTAGAATCATTTCATCGAGCGCAATATTATACTCTTTCAACAACAGCCAATATCTAGGTAGTAATGTATCTAAATCATCTGGGTTGTCTGTGTTGTGTATGTGCCAGAATGTAGCTTTGATTTGTCTTTTAATTTCGCTCATTTGGTTTAACAATATTTTTCTAGTAATTTATTGGTTATTTCAATAAGTTCATCTTGAGTCGTGTTAAATTTTCTTTCAAACGCCTTAGTTCCTATGTGATGAATGGCGTGCTGTCCTGTTTGGTGAAATTCTTGACTTAGTGCCATTGTTAGGTTGTCACTAGCTTTTAAGCCTAGCCCCAGCCCTATTTTGTGATGCGCTTGTGTTACTGTCTTTTGCCTTATGCCTAGCTTGTAGGAAAGTGCACAAGGTGAGTTGTGAATGGCTGCTAAGCGGTCAGGGTTTTTGTATCCGTTTCTTAAATGCTCTTGAGCTTTATTTATCATTTTCCTCCACAATTTTTTGCGCTTTTTTCTTTTTGTTAATCATTTTCTTGTAAAATCTTATTAATTTTATCCAATTGCTCATCATTCAACTCCAAAGTAACTTTTCTTTTGCTATCAGTATTAGCATTAATACCTGTTATTTCTTCAAATATTTTAGGGCAGAAATTAGGTAAAGATTTAATAAACTCTTTATTTTTATTGCTCATTTTTCCCCATCCCTTTTTCCAGCAATATTTATAATCTCTTTTCTTTAAATAACCGCCAGTTGTTTTATAAGTTGGGTTTTCTTCTTTTTCTTCATCCGTCATATCAGATTCATAAACCCAAACACATACACCCTTGATATTATTCAAGATTATATTTTTCATTTTTATCACCTCCTCACTATCAAACTTTAGATTTGAAATTTTGTTAAAAATAGTGACCTTAGGAGTATTGGTATTAAAGAAGCCAGTGTTGTAGTAGCCAGTGTTGCAGTCGCCAGTGTTGTAGTGGCCAGTGTTGCGGTCGCCAGTGTTGTAGTAGCCAGTGTTGTAGTGGCCAGTGTTGTGGTCGCCAGTGTTGTAGTAGCCAGTGTTGTAGTAGCCAGTGTTGTAGTAGCCAGTGTTGCGGTAGCCAGTGTTGCGGTAGCCAGTGTTGCGGTAGCCAGTGTTGTAGTAGCCAGTGTTGTAGTGGCCAGTGTTGCAGTCGCCAGTGTTGTTTTTATCGTCAGTCATTTTTTTATTTATCTTGATTAATATTGTAAGTCTATTTCATTCAAAGCCTTCTCAAGCAAGTCTAAAGTTTTAGCCCTAGGCGATACTAGATCATTTCTGATTTTTATAATGCAATACCTCTGTAATCCGCTTAATCTTGATAGTTCGCTAGTTAATCTTTTGCGATCTACTTCAATTAGGGCTAGTCTTATTTTGTCCGCTCTTTTTATTCTTGATTTGTTTAAGTCTGATTGTTTCATATTGATTTGTTTAAGTAAGATTTTCATCAAATTCTGTTGAATTATTAAGTTTGCATTGGATTCCTGATACTAGGAAGTCAATATTTATTTTTTTATCATTCTGTCAGCAATTTGTTTATTTCAATTTGTGTTTGTTGGGTTTGTTGGTCTAGGGTTGGTTTGGTTAAGTCCCATTCAAACAAGCTAACACTAACTCCTAATCCTAAATATTCTCTAAATTCTAAGATTTTATCTTTTGTTATAATATCGCCTTCAACAGCTATTCTTAATGGCAAGTCTTTAAAACCAAGCAAAACCTTGTCTAGGGTTAAATCATAATCATTCCTGATATATTGTTCCATTCTTTCAAAATCACCTTCTAAATCTGATCTAAAAAATTTTTCATCATGAATCTTTTTTATTACTTCCTCATAACTCTTAGCCTCTTTATTGTTAGCAAGAATAATTAGCTTGCGGTTTTCTTCTTGTATTTGTTCCAATGTTTTCATATTACTTTAATCTATTTAAATAAACTCTTGCCATTCTCTTTAAAGTTTTAGCTTGGTGGCTTACGGTCGAATGGTCATCAAAGTGACTCGCTATCTTTTCTAAGTTTAATTTTAAAGTTTTATTCTCTTTTCTTAATTCCAAAATCTCATCACAAGAAACATCTTGAGGCTCACTGCATATATCACAGTGCGCCATTTTTTCATTATGCTCACAAATCGCATATGCGTACCCCACCTTTTCTATTTGTTCTATTGTTTTATTTGTCATACTCTACCTCTGGCATAAAAAATTGTTTGTTGTGTCTTATAATTATTTGTTTACAACAAATACTATCATATTCTGGAGAGTCTGATTGAAGAACTGAATCATCACCATCATAAGGTTCACTTGATATAAAATAATCATCTTTTTTCAATTGAAGAATATCTTCTGATTCTTTAGCTACATAAAATTTATGCAGCTCAACAATTCTTCCATCATCTAATTTCTTGGCATCACCGGAATAATATTTACTACTATCTTCATAAACCCATTGCCATAGTGCGCTTGCAATATTATTTGAGCATATAATCTTATCACCATCCACATCTTCAAATTTAACATCAAATTCCTTTGCCATGTAAGCAGCTTTTATTGGGTCTGTGTAATAATATCTTTTAGTCATAATGTTTATTTTTTCTCTATTATTAAATCTGGACATTCCACAAGCTCTATTTCTTCACATAAAAAGTAAATAAAATCAAGAATGTCTTTTTTTTGCTCTTTTGTTAAAGCTATTTGACCTACTTTATTATCTTTTTTTAATAAAATTGTCATTAGCATATCATTTTCCATTATTTACTCTCCTTATTGTTTAAATTGTTTGCTCAAGCTCCTCTGGGGTGTAATCAGAAAAATGATCTAGCATTTCTTTATTCTGCTTATCTACTTGTCGATTCTGTATAATTATTATTTCATTCTTTATTATCTCTAAAGCTTCCTTATTATTAGGATCAAATAATAAATCTAATATCTTTTGCCTAGTCTCTGGGCTATTTGTTAGGTCTCTACTCATCATTCTCCTTGTTGTTTGGGTTGGTTAAAAACGTTAATCAAGTTCCATCCAGTCCATCCAGTCCATCCAGTCCTAGCACAAAAACAATCTTAAACCCCTAAACCTTAATTGTCAACTTAAAACATACACTCTTGATTAATAAGGCATCCCTACCCCACCTGTACAATTTTGACACAGGATTTTAATTAATTACAGCTAATTGTATTGTTTAAGTTGACAATTTAATTTATTCGTGTCATTATGGATTTAACGAGTAGCCAAGGCCTAACAGTTACGACGACATGGCGGCGAAAGTTGGATTACTTTATTAATTTAAATAGAAATTATTATGAGTACTTTAAAAAAATTTAAGAAACTCGAAGATGATAATCTTGTAAATTTTAAAGATTTATCAACTAGAGAAAAGGTAAAATATGACTTACTTCTGGCGGTGAGACATAAAGAAGGAGATGATGAAAAGGCTTCACTTTGTATTGATAATCTGACTATTGGTGAATTATCAGTTCTTCAAAGATTATTTTTCGCAAAAGAAAAGGCTATTTATAATCAATCAAGAAAACTAGGGGGTATATATGGTCAGTATCTTAACTAAAACTTTATTATTATTAAAGGTTAAACCCTACAGGGAAAACCGCAAAATTAACTTATTTTTTAAAAACAGGGGAATGTAATGACAAAAGAAATAACTAAAAAAGATTTAATATCTAAATGTGATAATGCTTTAAAATATAAGCGCATCCGAGAAGATAATGTATTTCAATCAATCGTCAAGCTTTCACAAATGCAGATGACTGCTAATGAAGTGAAAGAATGCTACAAAGAAGTTGATATATTGATTGAAGCTAATACTAATTAAATTAAATAAAAAAATGGAAATAAAAATAGATGCGCTGGTAAAAGCAATTAAACTTATAAGATCTGATAATTCAGATGAGTTTAAAAAATTCTTTCAAGAACAAAACACAGGTGATCAAAATGAGATATTAGATAACTGTGCTAATGTTAATCGTTATAATGCAAATAGTAAAATTGATTTAAGGGATTATAGATAATGGAAAATAAACTATCAAAAAAACAAATAGACTTAGACAGTCTAATTGAGCAAATAGAATCAATAATTGACGATCTAAAAAGCTATACAATACTAGACCAAGAATCTGTAAATGATTTTGAGGAAGCTAAGCGAGAGAATGATATTGCTTGGCTTCAAGATATAAAATCTAACCTTGAGTATGACCTTGAGGAATTTTGGGATAGTGTATCTAATGACAATGATATTGTTGTTGGTTATCCTAACGCTTTGGGGGGTTATTAATGAAAAAAGAAGATCGTTTTAAAGAGGAAATACATCACTCCGTTGGTAGAGCTTTTGATAAAGCCAACTATCTAAACACTGAAACACATTATAAATTTTCTAACGATGGAAATTGCGAAGCTTCAAAAAAAGCCTTGAAAGCTATTCTTGTTAGAAATTTTACCAAATATCTTGATAAAGAGGTTGATCCTGTTTATAAAAAGTTTTTTGAAAAATAAATTATGCTTGGAAGAAAACACCAGCGCTCAAATTGAGCGAGTGAAAAAAATTATTAATTAAAATGAAAAAAGATAAATACTACTGTCTCACTTTGGGATGCAAAAACGAAGTAGAAATTGAAGAAATGGACGAGAAATTTAAGAAGCATGGCAAAATAAAAAGAAGTACACACTGTCTCAAATGTGAACAGTCTACAATAGATCATCTAAACAACACCAAAGCAGCTAAAGTACAACAGTTACTACGCAAGCACCATAACTCTACATATAAAAAGAAGAAGCAAAGATCCCCAAAATGATACACTTTTTATGTATCAAAACAATACAAAATAAAAAAAATTAATTATTTTATTGACATAAGGTTTTAAGATTAACCCTAGACTTACAACGAAGTTTAGGGGGGTAAGTACTCGAAACCTTCCCCCCGCCTTGTTTCGAGAATATTAAAATTATTAAGGTTATGTCAAAAGAATCATTCCTACTTTTTAAATCATTTTATGAACCAACTAGGCATTTATCTGTCACAGAAAAAGGTGAATTATATGATGCAATTTTTACATATCAAATTGATGAAATAGAGCCAAAACCTAATTCTAAAATTTATCCCTTTTTTTTATTTTTTAAGAACCAATTTAGACTAGATAATATTAAATATAAAAATAAAGCAAACGCCAACAGAGCCAACGGCAAAAAGGGCGGAAGGCCTAAAAAAAACGAAAACCCAAAAAACCCAGTGGGTTTTTCAAAACCCAAAAAAGCCTATAATGTAAATGTAAATGTAAATGATAATGATAATGATAATGTTATTTCTAAAGAAATAATAAAAAAAATAGAAAAAAAAGAAATTCAAATTCCAGATTTTGTTGATGCTGAATTGTGGAATGAATATTTGAAGATGAGAAAAAAGAAAAAAGCAACACCGACAGAAAAAGCGGTTGAGTTGGTAATTAACAAATTAATAAAATTTGAAAACAAAAAAATAGGCGCAGCAAATGAATCTTTGGAAAACTCTATTGAAAGCAATTACACGGGAGTTTTTGAGCCTAAAACCAACTTTAAAACAGAAAAATCAAGGTTAGCATGGAAAAATTAAAACTAGAATCACTATTTGAGACAACAGCAGAGAATTTCAACTTTAAGCTCAATAAAGGGTTTGAAAATATTTTAAATATAATTCAGTCTCAAACTGACAAAGTGCCAGACGAAAAAATTAGAAAGAAATTCCAGCAACTTTGGCTTTTGACAAATGATGAATGGCATAAAAAATTTAACTTACAATGGGGAGGTTACCCCTCTCTTGCCCAATGGCTAGAAATTCTAGTTGAAAAACCATTGACTGATGAAGATATTGAGAAAAGAAAGAAAGATTATGAGAAAGAATTAAGTCTATACGCATCCACAGTATGTGTCTGGTGTAATGATCTAAATTTATTAATTTCGTTTCCACAGCGCTATAAAAACCCCCTTAATTCTCATATTAAATTGATGATTGATACTTACTGCAATGTAAAAAAAGAATTATCGGATGAGCGCATTAAAAAAATGGCAGTTTATTTAAAAAAAGAACTAGACCAAGATAAAGCCTTATTCTATAATACTTTAAAGGGTATTGCAAGAGATAAACAACCACTTTTATTAACTTAAATTAAAAATTATGAAAAAGTGTAAAAATGAATGTTGCGAATATTACCCATATTTTGGCGTAGCTCCGCACAAATCTTTTGATTCAAAAGGAAATTTAGTTCATGAAAAGTTACCAATAAACCAATGGGGTGATGATTTTGTGCCAGAACTTGAGGATGGTGAAAAAATAGAAGATGTAAAAGCTCCTTGCGGGATGTATTATTGCCCTGATTGCTTAAAGGGAAAGCCATTATTAAATTAAAACAATAATAATCATGAAAGAAAAATTAAAACAAATAGAAATAGCCAAAAAAGCTCATGAATTTAGAATTAGTTTAGGTTTATGTAAAATTCAAAGTGAGCAATCATTAAAAATTGAGTTAGAACATATTGAAGACCCTAAATTAAGCGAAGGGAGGAAACATTACTACTAATAGCAGTAATAGTATTTTTTACTAACATGATTATATCTTTGATATGATAATATGTATGACAATAATATTTGTAGTAGGATTTATAGCTGGTAAATATGCTGGTTATGATAAACCAATAGTAATTAATTTGAGTAAATGGATATGAATAAAATACAAAAAGAAGCTTTAGCACTACTTAGACTTTTACACGCTAAACAAAAAAAATATAGCAAACTAAATGATAAAATTAGAGACTTAATTCCAGAATTTACGCCTCACATTCAATCAATAGATGATGAATATTATACAGGGGTTGCGGGCTTGATTGATGAAATATTAGGCGATGAATTAGCTAGCTATCTTTTATTTGAAACTGATGAAAGTGATAGCTATTATTATCATTTAAAAGCAGGTAAGAAATTTCCTATTAGAAATGTTGATGATATTATTAAATATATGGATTACAGAGATGCTAAATAAATCAAAATAGGAGAAGATGAATTATAACATACACTTACTTTTATTAACAATAATTACTGGTTGGTTTTGTTTTTAGAAAAAACACTATTTATTAAAAAATACTTGACTCTTTGAATTAATTGGTTAATTTAATCAAAAGTTATTAACCAATTTTTATAAAATGAAAAACGAAATAAAAAAAATGATAAGTGATTTGTTGGAAAATAAAGAGCTGAAAGAGAAAATAGATATTATTAACGAAATAAGAGAGCATATACATAATTTATGTCCTTTTAAAAGTGAGCCAGTAGATTTTGTTAAGTGGATTGTTAATGATGATGTGGTTGCTAATGATTATAACCCAAATAAAGTAGCCCCGCCAGAAATGCAGCTCTTGGAGCTTTCTATTATTAATGATGGCTATACTCAGCCAATTGTAACGTGGGAGAATCCAGAAAAAGAAAAAGTAGAGGTTATAGATGGTTTTCACAGAAATAGAGTTGGTAGAGAATCTGATATTGTAAGAAAAAAAGTTAATGGCTATTTACCTGTTGTTGGGATAAGAAAAGAGCAGCAAAATAAAAACGACCGTATTGCTTCAACTATTAGACATAACAGAGCTAGAGGTAAGCACCAAATCAATGCAATGAGTGAAATTGTTATTGAGTTAAAAAATCGTAACTGGGCTAACAAAAGGATTGCTAAGCAATTGGGTATGGATGAAGAAGAAGTCTTGAGGCTTTGTCAAATATCTGGGTTAGAACATTTATTTAATGATGGCGATTTTTCTAGAGCTTGGGAGTCGTCCGACTATATGGAAAATAACTATGAAATCTTAACTGATGAAGTGAGCGAAGAAATGAAGCTTTATAAAATACCAAATGAGAATGATGATACTAGAATATTTCATACTTTTGATAAGTGGGAATGTCACAAGGCAGGATTTTATAAAAATATAAAAGATGGCTGGACTAATGAAGAGTGTGAACTAGAATATATAAGAATTTTAACAGATGAAAACTTGTTTAGAAGTTCATTAAAAAGAGTTATTGAGGAGTGGAATAATAGTTGCGAACATTATTTAACTAATAAATCAATGAATAGGATAGCGTGGCTTGGTCAGGCTTCTGTTTGCATAGCCTCTGGAATACCTTCTTCTTATAGTGGAGCGTGGTTTAAGTTATCAAAAGATCAACAAGATAAAGCAAATTCAATAGCCCTAGAATATCTTAATGAGTGGTTAAAAAAAAACAGCAGAGATGACGTTAGTTTAGATGACGCTCTTTGCACTGGTAGACAAATAGAATTATATTAATATGACAGTAAAAAAACATTACTTAAAAGAAAGTGTATTAAATGCTTCAAGAGAAAGGATATCTAAAGTTTTTGATAATTTTGATAATTACTACATTTCTTTTTCTGGTGGGAAAGATAGTTCTGTGATGACTCATTTAGTTATGCAAGAAGCTAGAAAGAGAAATAAGAAAGTTGGCTTATTAATTATTGATTTAGAGGCTCAATACCAGAATACAATTGATCATTTAAGGGAAATAGTAGAAGAGTATAAAGACAACATTGATTTACATTGGTTTTGTGGAGAATTGCAATTAAGAAATGCTGTAAGTGATTATCAGCCGAAATGGGTTTGTTGGGATGAGGATAATAAAGATATATGGATAAGAGACAAACCAGAAGAAGCGGCAAATTTAGATCAATATGATTTTTATGTTCCAAAAATGGAGTTTGAAGAATTTATGGTTATATTTGGTAAATGGTATGCTAAAGATAGATTAACGGCTGGGTTTATTGGGATTAGAGCCGATGAAAGTTTACATCGTTATAGAGCTATTACATCATCAAAAAAGGATCTAACTTACAACGGCTGGAAATGGACAACGAAATTATCTAACTATCTATATAATGTTTATCCAATTTATGATTGGAGAACAGAGGATATCTGGATTTTCCATTCTAAGAACAAAGAATTACAACATAACAAAATATATGACATGATGACTATGGCGGGGGTAAAGCTTAGTAATCAGAGGCTTTGTCAGCCATTTGGAGATGACCAAAAAAGGGGGTTGTGGCTATATCATATTTTAGAGCCAGATATTTGGTATAAACTACTAAATAGAGTAAGTGGGGTAAATAGTGGTTCTTTATATGTCCAAGAGAGAGGGAATATAAATGGATATAACGACATTTCAAAGCCAAATAATCACACTTGGCAATCATACACAAATTACCTATTAAGATCGTTACCGCAGAAGATGCAGAATCATTACAAAGAGCGTTTTAAAAAATTTATGGTTGGATGGAAGAAAAGAGGTTACAATACAATACCAGATAAAGCACCTCATGACCTAGAGGTGAAGCAATGGGCTCCCTCTTGGAAGAGAATGGCACGCTGTATTTTAAGAAATGACTATTATTGTAAAGGTCTTGGTCAAACACAGCCAAAATCAGAGGCTTATGAAAAATATAAACAAATAAAAACCTTACAAAAATTAAAAGAAAATGCCTAGAGGAGGAAAAAGAATCGGTGCAGGACGACCAAGCAATACAAAGAAAAGCCTTGATTCAAAAAGAATTTCAGTTCCTCTCCAGTTAATAGATAAAGTAAGGTCTTTAATTAATAACTATAAAAGGAGCAACTAACTCTATTCTAATGCCAATAGTAATCAAAATAAATCCAGTCGCAAAGCCTAGAATGACACAAAGCGATAAATGGAAAAAAAGAAAGTGTGTCTTAGTTTATAGAGCCTTTTGTGATGAATTAAGGTTACAAGCAAGAAATTTTGAATTAGGAGGAAATTATAAAATATGCTTTTATATTCCAATGCCAAGAAGTTGGAGTAAGAAAAAAAAGGAATACATGAAAAATACTCCCCACCAAGAAAAACCAGATTTAGATAATCTTGTAAAGTCTATCAATGATGCACTTTTAAAAGATGATAGCGTAGTTCATAGATTTGAAGCCTCTAAATGGTGGGGTGAAGAAGGTAAAATAATAATTCAAAATTTTTAACATGACAAACTGGAAATTAGAAGATTACCGAGATTATTACAATGAAAGATCAGGCATTCAATCAGAATCAGGAATATTCACCATTAATCAAGCAGAAATGCAAGCTTATAATAGCACTTTAGAACTATTTAAGCAACAAGAAAGGCCAACAAATCAGGAAATAAAAGAGTTTCATAGCTATATGCGAAAAAATAAAAAAAGTAGTTGACTTATTTATTTTAAGTGTTAACATATATTATTATTAATAACTTTTTAAAAAAAATGCCTAGAACTAAAGGGTCAAAAGACTCAAAGCCTCGTAAAAGAAGAGGTAAAAAAACAACTCATATTAGGGTTGAGGAAGAAAAAAAGCCATACTTAAAAGAATTGGCTCAAAAATCTATTGAAATTCTAAAAAGTTTTTTGGGAAAATGAGAAAACTAACTAATGCAATCAAGAACTTTTTCAAACTATTTAAGAAGCGTAAAGGCTCAAAGGTGGAGAAAAGTAAGATTGCGGATAGTTTTAAGAAAATTTGGAATACTAACTAATATTAATTTAAATAACATGAATCAAGCAATACTTCGTTCGGGTTTTGAAAAAAGATGCAACGTGAGCATTAGCGGGAGCAGGAGCTGGAGCAGGAGCTGGAGCGGGAGCTGGAGCTGTAGCGGGAGCAGGAGCAGGAGCGGGAGCAGGAGCTGGAGCGGGAGCAGGAGCGGGAGCTGGAGCAGGAGCAGGATCTATTAACAATAATTTTACTAACTAATATTAATCTAAATAAAAAAAATGAAATTAATAAATAAACCCAAACAAGAGGCAGTAATGCTATTGCACGCTTCTACTGGTAAATTTGGAAATAACGTTGAATTTGAGACTTCTAAAGAGGGAGTTGAAGAGTTTAAGAAGTTAATTACTAATATTAATCTAAATAAAAAGGTAAATGAGCAAAGACAGAATATTGACAATTAAAGATGGATTATCTCAATCTAGTGTAATAGGTAATATCTTTGCTAACAGTAAAGATAAATATATCACGAGTATTTTGAATGAAATTCAGAAAACAAAAGGAAGTAAACAAGATTTATCAGAGTGTACAGTTAATAGCATAGTAAGCTGCATTAAACAAGCTCATGATTTAGGTTTAGAAATAGATGGGAGGCAGCATTGCCATTTAGTAAAATATAAAAATGAAGCTCAATTGCGAGTTGGTTATCGTGGGTTTATCTATGCCATTAAAAGAGCGTATCCAGATGCTAATATTGATTGTAGGTTGGTTTATGAAGGTGATAAATTTACTTTAAAAAAAGAGGGTGATATTACAACTTATAGTTTAGATGTTGAAAATCCTTTTGCAAAAAAAGATAAAATAATAGGGGGGTTTTGCTACATTTCTTATTCACTTGGCGAAAAGAAACTAGGCTTTTGCGAGGTGATGAATATTGATGAGATTAACAAAATTAAAGGTTGTGCAAAACAAGCCTTTATTTGGAATGCTTGGTTTGAGGAAAAGGCGAAAGTGGCTTTAATTAGAAGAGCTTGCAAGATACATTTTAGCTCTATTCAACAATTATCTAATTTAGAACAACATGATAATAAAGATTTTGAATTGCAAGATTTTAGTAAAACCGCTAATATTCCTGATAATTTAGAATTTGAGGGGGGGGATGAGTAAATATAAAGTAGGACAGCAAGTTTTTTCAGTAATAAAATATTGTGATTTTCATAACCAAAATACCTTGCAATATATACAAATAACACCCCATAGGGTAACAAGAGTGATAACAGATAAAAGCGAAGATGTTTTTGAAGGAGATTATGTTACTACAGACTTAGGCGGCAAGCATAGGCTTTTTCAGTCAAAGGTAAATCTATTTGATGAAGTTGAATTAATAGAACAAATTGAAACGATAACAAGAAAAAAAATATGACGAACAACATAAAACACTACGATTTACTAAAAATAATACATAAAATGGATTCTGACATACTGGAATTACAGGAAAAATTAACTGGAATGTGTTACATATTAGGGGCTGCAAGGGCTGCTTTGTATTTAGATGACGAACGAGAGAAACACGAGGCTTTTTATTCTGCCACTAAAACTATTAGCGAAAAAAGATTAGATAAAATTCTTAAAAAATATGAAATTAATTGTTGACATATAGAAACATTAAGTTAATATGTAGTTACATTTTTAATTTAAATATAAAAAGTCAGGTGGGTAGTTTACCAAAAATATTAAAACACATAAGAACTTTTAACAAGCTAACTCAATTAGAATTAAGCGAAAAGTTAAACATAAGTCGCTCTTATATTTCACAAATTGAAAAAGGGATTAAAAACCCAACTAATGAAACTTTGCAAAAATATTCAGAAGTGTTTGATATTCCTTTGTCAGTAATTTATTTATTTGCTGAAAATTTGGATAATAAAGGTTTTAAAAATAAAGCTAAGAAGTTATTAACAAAGAGTAGTTTAAATTTATTAGATTGGATAAGTAAATAATATTAATTATGGAAGAAAAATTTATTTTAGATAGAAAAGGTAAAAAAATTAAAATTGGAGATGTATTAAAGATATATCATTTCAAAGGCTCTAGAAGAAAGCATTATATGTATAAGCAAGTTATAGGAAATCATGCAAGTGAAAGACTTGGAAATTATTTTTCAGTAGCTCATTTTTACAATCCAGATCAGTCAAAACAATTCTATTATCTAGAAAAGGATAATAAACAACATGAAGAAATAGAAATTATAGAAAGAGATGACAATTAAACAACAAAGCCAAGAGTGGCTAACAGAAAAGCGTAAATACATTGGTGGTTCTGAAATATTCTCAATTGCCCTGCACTATTGCAAAAAAGAATTGGCTCAAATAGGTATTGAAAACGAGACAAGCTTTAAAACTGCTCTTGAGGTTTATCTTGAAAAGAAATTTGATGTAAAACCAGATCCAATTAGTCAAGTATGTAGTGAGTTTGGGTTAGGAATGGAGGATTATATTATAAACAGAATCAACCAAGAAAACAATAATTTTGTTGCAACTGGTTCAAAAGATTTTATAATTAATTCTGATATTCACGAGTTGGCGGCTTGTTCTCCTGATGGTTTTGTTGAAGCTAAAGAAGATTTTATTGATTATGATAAAAAAGAGGTCGAGGCTAGCAAAGGTATGTTGGAAGTGAAAACAACACCTTACGCTTTTAATTTTGAAGCAGAGGCAGGGGCTAAATTCCAATACCTATTCCAACTCCAATATAATATGATGGTTTGTGGTAATGATTGGGGATTGTTAGCTTGTTTAGCACCAAAAGAAAAAGAATTTGATAATGATTTCTTTAAAGGCAAGGTTTTGGGTAAGTTAAATTTTGCTAATTATATAGAATATAATAAAGAGCATGAATATGATGCTGTAGATGAATGTTATCAAGAGTTAGATAAATATTACAACCTTTACACCTACACCTACAAAGCCAATAAAACTATTCAAAACATTTGTAAACTAGCTTTAAAACGCTTCCAAGAGGCAATGGATAAAGTAATACTACCTAGTCTAAGCGATAACAAAGATAAATTGATGCGTGAAAAGAAAATGTTAGCTAAAATGTATCCTGAAAAATACGGTGAAATAAGAGCTAATAATGAGCTAGATTATTTATTAAGTGAAAGAGGCATTATTAATAATGAATTTACTAAGCTTAAAACTGAATTAGAATCAACTAATTGTAAAATAATTCACGGTATGGGCACAAATATTAGTGTTGTTGGCACTGATTACATAGCTAAGTTTGATAAAAGAGGGGCTTTGAGGGTTAGTAAGAATAGGAATTAAAAAACAAAGATATGAATTTAAAAGAAAAATTACAAATAGCTACCGAGGCAATAGTTGTGGCTAATTCTTGCTTATCTGATTACATTATTACAAAAAATGGTATTAAAATAGTAAATCAGAAAGATCTAGAAGATGCTCAATCTATTTTAAAGGAAGCATTGAATAAATTAGAAAAAAAGGAAAGTAATGAGTAAAGAAAGAAAATTAGAACAAGTCTTAAAAGAACTTGGTGTAAGTGAGATAAATTTAGATTTATTAACTCCGTCTGAAATTATACAATTAGTAGATGATTTAATTATTGAAAGGATTAAACGCTATGATAAGCTTCTGAGTGAGACATTTACCACCATTTAATAAGGAGAATAATGAGTAAAATTAAAAAACTAAGTAGTACTCAAGAAAAAATACTAAAATTTATTGAGGCACACGAAACTTCTAAACCAACATTTCAGGAAATAAAAGATGCGTGTAACCTAAGTAGTACGTCTTTAGCGTTTCACCATGTAAATCAATTAAAAGTAAAGGGTTATCTTGGAGATATAAAGAAGGATATCGAAGAAGAAATTAACAGCACCATTGAAAAGGTAAGAGAATTCAGTGATTTAATTATAAATGATTTGATGCTATTGAATAAATCAATTCAAAATAGAATAAAAAAATGAAAATAATCATGATTTTTAATGCAATTATATTTATTACACTTATAATTAACCTAATAGCTATTAGGTCTTTAGTGAAAGAGATTGAGACTCTAAAAAAATCATTAAGTGATGCTAATAGATATATTAATAAGATTGAATCGCTCTTATGGAAAAGAGTTGTTAAGAGGAATAAGAAATGAGTTTAAATAAAGTACAATTAATTGGACATTTAGGACAAAATCCTGAGATTAGAAAAACTAACGATGGCAAAGAGATTGCTAATTTCTCAATTGCTACTTCTGAAAGTTGGAAAGACAAACAAACTGGTGAGCGTAAAAGTAAATCTGAGTGGCACAGAGTTGTTGTTTTCTCTCAAGGCTTAGTTGGAATTATCAAGCAATATGTCAAAAAAGGTTCAAAACTTTATATCGAAGGAGCTTTGCAAACTAGAAAATGGACTGATAAAGACGGGGTTGATAAATACACAACTGAAATTGTTTTACAAAACTTTAATTCTAATTTGCAAATGCTGGGTAGTAAGGGTGGAAATAAAGAGCAAGATCAAAATAAAAGCATTGAAGAAACTGCTAGAGATCAATTTGAAGGTTCTAAGGTTGTTGAACTGGATGATTCTATCCCATTTTAAGAAAGAGCTTGGCAAATTAAAACCAAGCTCCCCAACTTTATTAACTAGATAAATAATAATGAGTAAATTTGAAGAGTCAAGAATCCAAGAGGGAATAGTCAGAAGAAATAATTACATTTCTGAAATTAACATCCCCAGCCTTTCTTCAATCTCTTCATTTGTCACGCCTAAAGCGTTTAACGCCGTGACCCATTTATCTTTTGCTTCTGCGTCAGTTGCTAGTTCAAATAATTGAGCTTGCTTCTCCCTTCCGCTAACTAGTTTGCAACTATCGCACAAAATATTATAATCAACAACTCCATTTATTATAATCCAATAAATGTTTTGACCCGTTGTATTTGTTATATCTGTTTCCATTTTATGCTCCTATATTGTTAATTGTCCAACCACGCCCTTGCAATGTTGCTATGTCTAAAAGACCTTGTGCTGAAGGAATACTTCCGCCTAGGTCTGTGGTAAAATTCGCCATCGGCAACCCTGTGGCTGTTGAAATTGTATTTACCCATTGATTTAATATTTGATCGATATTAGCTGTTGTTAATTTAGTTCCAAAAAGCATATTAGATAAATTGGTTGCTCCTTCAAAGCTTTCAATACTTATTGTTGCACCACTTCCACCATCTCCAAAAGATGATAAACCTTGGAAAGCTGCACTATAATCACTAACATTATGCGTTCCTGTCAAATTAATATCTTTATTTTGATTTATACATTCACGCATAAATAAGCCTAATGTAGTAGCTGATGGAATATGCATATTTACAACTTGATTGTAAGCGGTATTTCTGAATCTGTATGAATTAAAATTGGTAACATTGGTGTGATCGTGATTGTCGGGTTGATTGTAATTAGTAGCTTCCAAATACATTCTGAATTTACCAGTCCATTGGCTCGTATCCCAATCTCCATGAAATGTGTTGAATGGACATCTTGTAAATAATTGATTAGTAGCACCTGTAATACCAGATACATCATATTCATTTAAGTCTTCTATGTCCAAAAGACTTGGAGTGTCCTGAAAAACAAAGGCAAATACTGGTGTATTTGATAAATTTGGGACACCAGAAACTTTGGATAAATTAGGGCAGTCTCGCAAATTGTTAAAATTCGCAAATTCGCACTGACCCCATTTTAATTCAAGAAGCTTAGGATTATCAGCACCGCCGTTTGCATGCTGTATGCCTTTTAACCTACCTCTTATCTCAAAGGTTTTAATACCGCCGCCGTCTGGAAAAGTTATTAAATTATCAGAGCTACTATTAATTGTATGAATAACTTCGTCGTTATAAACAACAATCGCACTATAAATACCAGATACATCTTGCAAAGGCAGGCTGTATTGATCTGTATTTGAAGCTCCAACCCTTGATTGATCTGTTGTGTCAACAGTTAGGGTAAAAAATAATCCTGTTTGCTGATAAATTGCTGCTTTGGAGGTCATTAAACTGCACCTCCGACTAATGACCAAGTGTTGGCTGATCTTTTTACTAACTCAACTGAAGATCCTTGCCCGTTCATTACTAAAGAATTAGCTCTAACAATGGTTACTCCTGGACCTTCTGCAATGGTTACGACACCAACGCCAAAATTTATAACAGTAATTCTTGTTCCAATTGGAAAGTTAGTTGTCGAGTCTGGTTCTACTGTTAAAGTTTGAGCGGCAGCATTACTCATTTCTTGTTCAGTGTTTGCATCACTTAAAATTAGTGATTTTGTTAATGCCGTAACTTGAACAATCTCTAATCTAGCCTTTATTGTTCCTATTGTCTCAATATTCCCATTCTTTAAAATCTTTAAAGCATTTGATCGTGCGGCGTTACTAGTGCCATTACCAATGATAAGTGCAGGATCGGTAGCTACCCAAGATAATAGATTACCCTCCTCAACATTATATCTACCCAAAGCTAACATTGAATAAGTTGATATAGTATCAATTCCAGAAGCTAGGCTATTTTTACCTTTTGCCTGCGAGTTCTCACCAAGCGTTAAAGAATTTTCACCAGAAGCAACGGAAAGGAAACCAGTTGCTATCGAATTACGACCACTTGCAACTGGCTTATCGCCTATTGCAAATGAATTAGTGCCTGTAGCCTGAGTATTTACACCAAAAGAAATAGATTGATCGCCTGTTGAATGGTTTGCGAAGCCACCAGAAAAACTATAAAACCCACTTGCGATATTCTCACCATTAACTGCCATTGCACCAGTTTGACTTGCTGTGTTATTCTCACCTAACGCAACCGCATTGTCTGCACTAATAGTGTTGGTTGTTCCAGCTGCTAATCTTTTATTTGTGTCATCCCAAGTAAGATTAGAACTTGATGTTTTTTTGTTCAAAGCGTTCCCGAATGCAATTTGGTTCTGATTCAAATTATTGCTTGTCACCCTACGATTAGCACCACCCCTATTAACAACTAGTTGATCTGTATCTTGTAGATTACCGCCGTCTGTTAATTCACTTATTTTTAAATCTGCCATTTTTATTTTAATTTAAATTATTATTCTAATAAAATTTTGTCTCCATCCTCCAAGAGAAGGTTAAAACCATCCTCAAGTAAAATATTATTATCGTCATCAACCTCGCCAGCAATGATGTTTGAGGTTATTTCACGTATTATCTCTGTTGTTATTTCTTTTGTAATACTCATAATTCAACTATTTTTCTTTTACCATTCTCATCTGGTTCGAAATAGGCGTATTGATTCCTATTCGCACCAGATTCTCTAATACTTAAATGTATCCAAGAGCCCTCCATTAAGCACTGATCTACAATAATATTATGCTCTTTTAATTTTTGGACTACAAGAGCGTTATTTCTAAGCTGAGGACAGTAAAAATCTATTGCTTGCCCTTTTATATGCTGGCTAGTGTCTTTGCTGCCAAGCTCTCTATTTAACTTTAAACATCTGTAACCGCTATTTATTTTAATTGGCTGATTCAAGAAGTCTCTTATTTCCTGTGCTTTATCAGCCGTTCTGTTTAAATTTGCCAAAACAACTGGATCGTAGACATTATTATCTATCTTTTCAGTTTTTGCTGTGCTGGATTCAATAAACTCTTCCGCATTAAAATTTTTTCTGTCCAAAACTGATATATCTAGCATGATTCTAATAACTCTAAAATAATTTCTCCATAACTGGAATCAAAACCTATCATTTGCAATTTTCATTAAACTTAGATTGATAATGTAAAATTTTATTTTGTGATTCTTCGCCTAAAATTATAAACTCATCCTCACTTACTAATTCAGTGTCCGCCCATAAACAAAAACTATCTGTCCGCATTGTTGAGCAGCTCTGAGTAATATTTAGCACGCTCACTAGCGTTAAGCTTACCAACAGCTTGACGAATCCTTCTTGAGGATCGCACTTGCTCAATATCTTTTTTATTTTGTTTGTTCTTAGCATCTTGTTTCCCTTTGTGTTTTCCAGCAAAGAAAATAGCCAATATAGCTAATATCAAAGCCCCTAGTTTTTTAATCATTTTATAACATATTCATACATTACTATCACCGTAGCACTCACGCTACAAAGAACAATGCTTATTGCAAAGGCTCTTCTCGTCCAAGTATGTTTAAATATTTTGCTAATAACTGACTTAGCAACATCGCATTTATCTTTCATAATCTATACGTAAAATTTGTAAAAAAACTCTGCCCTTCTTCATTTATAGTCGTACCACCAAATCCAATAGAGAAATTTTTAGTCACTATGTAGTTTAGCACACCCCCATAAATAAACAAGTTGTTAGTTATTTTTTGGTCTAAAAACTTCTTTTCAACCTGCACATTCGCAATAAATAAAGCTGGAACAAATCGCTTTATTCTATAACCAAGCTGTAAAGCATCATATCTTGTTTTTTGCTTCAATTTTAATCCATTTTTAAGCTTTAATTCATTGCTTCTAACCGCTAAACGATTAGTATTAACAGCGATATTAAACTTTTTATAATTCCAACTTTCACCAACAGTTAGACTAGGTTTATATTGCTGTCTTTCAACTAAATCATTTTTAGTATGAATTAGACCAGTTCCAAATGTTAGGGCGTTAGCCTTTGCGCTTAGAACTAGGAATATTAATAATAGTTTTTTCATTTAATTTTTTATCAAGTTCTAACGCCGTGTCTAATACCTTATTTAATACACCTTCATTTTTTGCAATTACCCCATGTTGTTTTCTTTCAAGTTTTTCAACTTTTTCAAAAACATCTTTAACATCTTTTTCAACCTTCTGGATATCATCCTTAACGTCTTGAAACATGACTGCAGCCTCTTCTCTAATATATCTCTTGTGTTCGGAAAGTAAACCCTTTCCAAAAAAATGAAAAACATACTTTGATATTTTCGCCATTAAATAAGTTGATACCACTGTTATTAATCCATACAGACCATAAGTATTTAATTGGTCAAAAAGTGTAACTTGTCTTTGCTCCATTATCTCCAAATTTCAGGTTTAATATCTATCACAGCATTCTTTTTTAGAAGCTTCAAAAATTCCTTTGGGTTAATCGTTGATGCATCAATATTTTTTGGCAATAAATCTAATTCTTGACAAAGAATAACCTCTCTTTCCGAGCAGAAAACTTTATCATCATCTTCATCAACAATTCTTATGGCCGCTCTTGCCGCTCCTTTAAAATCAAACTCAGAGCCAACCATTTTTTCGTTAAACTCTATTAGCTTTGTTGGACTAATTATAGGTAATACTTTATACGCATAAATCTTGTTATGGCTTCCCTCTTCTTTTTTGAATTTGGAAAGCTCAATTATTCTGGCTCCAGACATCTTGGCCTCGCCAACGTACATTTTACCATCTTTATAAAAAGTGCTGGCGGCGTGATGATATTTTGACCATGTAAATAGGTTTATGATGTATTTTCCAACCCAGATAAACCAGTTTGACCATGTTACTTTTCTTTTTAAGAATATAAAATACATAATTTATACCGTGTTAGTTCTATACATTTCTATATTACCTACTACCTGAAAATCCACAGGAGTTATTCCATTGTAAACCGTTACTTTCAACTTCAAGTAAGAATAAAGCAATTCGCTATCCTCACTATTTAAATAAATTGTTTGAGATCCCAATAAATTAACCTTCTTTACAAAGGTCATTACTACGTTATCTGATGGGTCAAGTATTTCTACCGAGATTTTAGAACCTAATGGAGCATTTTTTGTTATTACAATGCCGTCTTTAACATTAACATCTTCACTAAATGATAGAATTTTAGATACCTCTGTATCGCCACTGGTAATATCAAAAACCATATCAGCACCGTTACCAACACCCCCATTATCACCACCTCCAGCAAAATAAGTTATTGTACCATTCGGACGTGGGGAGGTGTGAAACCTTTTTAAGCCATTTCTATCATGATATTCCAATGCTCTATTCCAACTATCTTTATAGTTAACTTCAAAGTCTACTACATCACTACCTTCATCTTGCTCTAACTCACAATTAAATTGAAAGAAGTCATCTTTAGCACAAATATAGTAAGAATCATTAGCATCTACCCACTGTGGGTTCATAGCTCTATCAGAAACTTCACCTTTAAAATCTACCCAATTTAATTTTATTTTCATTTACTATTCCTTTGTTATATAGCCAGCAACTAGCTTTTTATTAATTTTCTTGTTATGTTTTAACTCTATTTGCAAGGATTGCTTAAATCCCTGTAAACTTCTTAATCTATACCTAAAGGTGTTATTGCCAACTTCTGTTAAAGGCAAGCCAACATCGTCACTAAAGTTATATTTTGAACCCAAATCTTTTAATAGAAATCCATCAATAACATTTTCATTATCTAATACTATATTTAAAAGCATATCAGTATCATCAACATTAAATACTATACAATCAATGAAACCTTTGCCTGTAAAACTATAAACAGTAGTATATTCTGTTTTAGATATAGTTTGATCCTCTGTAAAAGATATAAGCTTATAAGTATTATCTGTCATGTTAAAAACCCTGTTATTGCTACATACATTTCTCTATTACCACCCCCTCCTGCTGGCTCTCTCCTAAGTCTAACGGTTCGCGTTCCATCGCCTGTGATGTCTATGTTAAGTGGCTGCGTGTCATTATTTATTGCCAAGTAAGATATTGCCAGTGGCTCTGTGAGATCATTTGGGTTAGTTCCATCATCGCAAATATAAGCACTAATTATTGCTGTACCTTCTGAACCAGATCTAAAAAGCTGTAGAGTTAATACTTGACCACTAGGTATAAGATAAAAATTATCTAAAATAGCATTATCACTATCTAAATGGCTGTCCAATACTGGAGTTGTTGCTGGTGGAGGAGTTGGGGTTGCGTTTATTACTTTTAGTTCACCAGATACATTAACATCTGCTTGGTTTCCGCTTGTACCTTGTATTAAGAACGCACTAGGTACACTTGCAGAATTAATATCAACCCAAATTTGTAAAGGGTCTGTATCACTCATTGCTGCTGTGTCATAAACAAGAGTAATTACATTGCCTGATATTGTGCCACTTTTAGATGGTAGGTCAAACTGATAAATAACCTCGTTAGAAGTATCTTTGACATTAGTAATTAATAGAATTTGCTCAATTGTTAGCGTTGGCAATCCTGTTAAAGTAACAGTTTTGGCCGAAGCGTCAAAAGTATATGATCCTATATTTCCTACTAATACTTTAGTCATCCTAATGCAATTATTAATGGTATTGGGCTTCGTAATTTTGTGGTTTCACCATTTGATATAGCCACAATATCACCGTCCGTGTCTTTTTCTAATAAAGTGTTATCATCATTTTCAAAAGCAATCCCCTTGCAAGCTAGATAATTTCTATCTGGATCAGCGGCAGTGCGCCTCATATCGTCAACACCGCCGCCATTAGAAATGGTTTCTACCTTTAAAGGCCTTACTTTATCTACCATTATGCAGCCCTAATATCTAGACCTTTGATTTCTACGTGAAGGTCAGTTGCGTTTTTAGCATAACCGACTTCAAGCACTACATCAGCCGATCCAGTTGGTACGGTAGTTGTGATTTGTCCATTTGTGATATCTAGATATCACAAAT